>Ga0137451_1000181_pt1 | contig 18837 bp, 44 predicted proteins | sample EasRivERMGT500_2_FD_102336 | JGI IMG/M metagenome (GOLD analysis project Ga0137451, IMG submission 102336) | Soil microbial communities from meander-bound floodplain in the East River, Colorado, USA - East River MetaG ERMGT500_2 | ecosystem: Environmental > Terrestrial > Soil > Floodplain ... | reverse complement strand
GACAACAAACGATCGATTCTTGTCGATCAGGCTCGAACGCTCGGGTTCGACGGCCCTCGGCCGGTAACTCGGAGCGGGGGTGTATAGCGCTGTCGAGGCTGGATACCTAGAGCGACACGACACCTAGCGCCGCATAGCTTGCAAAATGCACGATGAGAGAGTCCGAGTCCCCCGCCTGCTAGAGTACGAACGCCCTTACGCCCCTCGGAGACGTCCCCAATGCCGCCAGAACCGCGCCAGAGCCCCCAGGAGCGTCCACCGCGCCCCATTCGCGCCGTGAGGCCTCGGACGCCTCCAGACGCTCTGAGGGGCTCTAATGCCGTCCGTAGCGGCTGAGGGCGCGTTCGTCGTCTCGTGCCACGACGAGGCGCATGGCGTGAAGACGCGCCCCTTCCCCGAGCCGCGCCGCTTCGACTGGCGCGACGTCCTTCGGACATGGACACGCTCGGGCCGGTTGCGCTGGACGGAATGCCGCCAACTCGCGCAGGCCCTCGGCCGCGACCCGTCGAGGCCTGCCGACGATCGGGCGCTACTGGAGGAGTTCGCCCGCCGTCTCCGCCTCGAGGCCGAACGCCTGAACCGTCCCCGCTTCACGAAGAAGCAGATCATCGACGGTCGAATCCGAAATCTCGCGCAGCAGTAGCTAGCCTCGAACCGAGCCCACGCCCTCCGATGCGCCGAAAGTATTCTTGCGCGTACCCCTTGCACAAGCCGAAACCTTAGTGCATACTCCCCGTGTCACCGCAGTCCTCTCCGGAAAAGAGACTCGGCGAAGAAAGAGAGGTCACGATGCCGAAGTTCACTTGCGGATGTATCGTCGGAGGCGGACGCGAGATGCTCGCGGTCTGCGGGCGTCCGGCGGTCGCCTTGACGTTCACCGCTCATGACTGTCATCCGCGCTGCGTTCAGCACGCGGGAGGCATCTCGGGTCTGACGGTTTCCTCCCCCCGCGCCGCGGACGGGCGGACGCGATGACAAAGCACAAGCCACGGTGCTCGGCGTGCGGCTCGGCCTACTCCGGCCAGATCGCGTGCGAGAAGTGCGGCACGAGCCACGCCGGATGGCGGACTGTCGGCGACTACATCGCGTGTGTCGAGGAGTCTACGGACTTCGCGCGGACGACGGCCTCGCGTTGGCTCGCGTGGGCGCGGACCCTCCCGACCGACAAGCCTTTCCCGGTCGTCGGATCGTTCCGCGCGTGGGAACGGGCGAACTACGAGCGGTCGCAGTTGACCAGGCGGACTTGGGCCGATGTCGACGCCGCGGTGCGTTCGTGACCGCGCTCGTCGACCCGCTCGACGACGTCAAGTTCTCGGCCGATCTGGCCGACCTCGACGGCAACGCGCGCCTCCCAATCAGGCAGGGTCCGTGGGTCGTCGTCGCGGCCAAGCGCCACGACTGCGCCCGCTGTGACGCGCCGATCGTCCCGCACGAGCCGACCGTGACGCGCCTGTGGGCGTCGAAACGCTCCCAGGTGCGCCGCTACCTGTGCCTACCGTGCGGCGCGAGGGTATGGCCGGACGCGCGGCCATTGGCCGATCGTCGGGCGATGCTCGCGGCGAGTAGGGCGTTCCGCAACGCTTCGAGAGTCGAGGATCTGTCGCCGGCGCTCGTCGCGCTCGTGGGCTCGTTGCTCGCGCGTGCGGTGGGTTGCCCCTTCTGACCCCCTTCCCAATCCGCGCGAGCGGAAGGAGCCCAAGATGAGCAAGACGACCGAGAAGACGTACCCAATGCAGTTCGCGCCCGGCTTCTCGGGAGGCGAGCGCGCGGCCTACGTCGGCAAGCCATGCCGTGTCGCTTCCGAAGCCGTGATGGTCGAGTTCGAGGACGGTTACCGTTGCATCGTGCTCGCGGAGCAGGTGCGCCCGTTCCCCGTCTTCACGTCGTCGCCGGAGGAAGGCTTGCGCCGCGCGCTCTTGGCGAACGATTGGACGGGTTCCCGCCCCCTGACGACCGAGACCGCCGAAGACCTTCTAGGCGCCAAGCTGCGCGCGGAAAGCCTCGCGGAGCGCGAGGAATACTACGCCCGCGAGAACGCCGAGCAGGCCGACGCGGACGAGCGCCGGGAGAGCGAGGAAGCCGGCAGGTAGCGCACGGGCGGGAAACCGCCCCACGTCCCCGATGCGTGCGCCCTCTTCGTGGGCGGGGACAGAAACGCAGGCAAGACGCCGGCGGCCGACGGACACGCGAGAAGGAGATGAAAGCCATGACGACCCCGAGAGTCACCTTGAAGTCGTGCATCCTGCTCGGCGAGCGGATCGACCCGCCGACGAGTAAGGACGGCAAGCCGTGGAAGCACGACGCATTCGACGTCGTGTTGGAATGCGACGGGCGCATCATCGAGACGCCGTGGCGGCAGGGCGTCGGCCACCGCGCGCCGCCGATGGGAGCGTACAACAAGACGAGCGCCGGCGGACTCGATGGTTGCTGGATCTCCGACACGTCGCACGGCAACAAGCGGCTCCCCGGCAAGCCCAAGACGCCGACCGCGGAAGACGTCCTCGCGTCGCTCCTGATGGACGCGCGCGACGTCGAGTCGTTCGAGGACTGGTGCGGCGAGTACGGATACGACACGGACTCGCGCAAGGCGCTCGAACTCTACCTGCGCTTGCAGACGGTCGCGCGCGACGTGCGGGCGCTTCTGCGGATGAGCGCCGAGGACGCGGTCGAGAAGTTCGGCGGCGGCGACTCGGAAGCGGCGGCGAAGGCGCTCACGGCGGAACCCGTCGAGGTCTGATCCCTTCCCCCGGCTCCCGCCGGGCGTGCCCATTCATCCCGGTTGCGCGGATGCGCCGCGCGGAGAGAAAACCAGAGCAGCAGTCCCCCGCGGCCCCGCGCCGCCGTGCCGCACGAAGCGGCGAAGGAGAACCATGAAACAGACGAACGAGACGAAGTGCAAGGAGCGCGTGTATCCAGCGGGAGCGTGGCACGCTTCACAATGCACGCGCGGAGCGGTTGTGAACGGTTACTGCCGTCAGCATGACCCCGTCGCCCGACAGGCGAAACGCGACGCGAATAACGTCGCATGGAAGGCGAAGTACGACGCGCAGGTGGCGGCGGGTAGGTTGCGGAACCTCAAAGCTGAGTTCGCCGACGAATGCGCGACGTGGCTCGGCGAAGGGACCGCGCCGCTCTCGCCGGACGCGCTCTACACGGGCGCAGGCGACCCGGATAGGACGTTCGGGGATGTGGCCCGAGCCCTCCTCGCCTCGAAGGCGCAGGGCGGAAAGTCGTGAAGATCGGCGGCCTAGTCCGGTGCTCGACGGATCGGCAGAACCCGACCTCGCAGATCGAAGCCTTGGAAGCGTGGGCGAAGGACGTGGAGCACGAACTCGCGCTCTACGTCGAGCCGCCCGGCACGTCCGGCGGGCTGCCGCTCGCGGAGCGCAAGGAGACGACTCGGCTCCTTGCCGACGTCGCCGCGAAGAACGTGGACGCGATCGTCATGTGCGAGGTCTCGCGCCTGAACCGGCTCGACGCCGTCGAGAACTTCATCGCGATCGGGCAGTTGTGGCTCGCGGGCGTGCCGCTCTACGTCCTCGACCACGACCCGGAGAACCCGCTTGACCTGTCGGACTTGGGCGACTTCCTGCGGATGGCGTTCGAGTGCGGATTCGCGGCGGAGGAGCGCAAGAAGGACAGCGTGAGGACGCTGCGGACGCGGCGATTCAAGAAGGACGGCGCGGAGGTCGACGAGGAGACTCCGGGCGCGCGGTGCTTCTCGTACCGCGACGTTCGTTGGGGCCGTCCGACGACGCAGTTGACGCCCGTCGACCTCGAAGCCGCGAGAGCCCGGATCGAGGCGGGCGAGACGCTTATAAATGTGGCATCTAGTCTCCGTGGTTACACGAGTCGCGTTGAAAAAGTGGATGGAGTCGAGCGCGAAGTGCGCGTCGAAGACCTGCCGATCTCTGTGAGAATTCTCAAGAGGCGGCTGAACGGCTCGACGAGCTAGTGCGCCTTGCGCTCCTGCCGACGTTCGAGCGCGATCTGCCCAGGCGACACGAAGCATCCGCCGGTTCCGTGGCGGCAGTTCTCAAGCGTGACCTCGGCCATCTTGCCGCCGGCGACATTGATGACCTTGCCCGTGAATACGCCGCTCTCGCCGTGGTGCGGATGCTCCGGGTCGACGACCGTTACTCGCATCGAGAGATCGAACTTCGCATCACCCACCGTTCCCTCCCTCCGCCGCCGCCCGGACGAGGACCGCCGGGTCGAGGGCGCGGATCTTGTTCTTCGCGCCGCGCACGACTGCCGCGGACTCGAAGCTCTGTTGCTCGACGAACCCTGAGACGAGTTCGCCGAGGATGTCGCGGCACTTCTCGATCGCCCGCCGCGCGCCGCGGACCTCGGCGGCTTCGATGGCGCTACGGACGATCTCGACCGTGTATCCGCGCGCCTCGTCGTGCATCCACTCGTCGATGTTGCACTCGAAGAGGGCGACGACTTCCTCGGCTTCGTCCTTCGCGCTCACTTCGTCTCCTCCGGGAACACGAGGTCGTCGTGCAGCGTGGACTTCGGCGCGGGCGTCTCCTTCCCAGCGCCGCCGGCCGTCGGCGCGCGCCTGCGTTCACGCTCTCGGCAATCGCGACACCCAGGCGGAGCGCACACTAAGGGCTCCCATGGATACTCCGCTTCCCAAGAGAGCGCGTGCCCTCCGGCGACGCAGACAGCCGACACGCAGAACTCGAAGGAGCTGAACGGCAGCCCGGTCCAAGGCGGCAATGTCCACGGTTTCGGTTCCATGACCGCGCTCCTATGTGTTGTCGTCATGGACGAGAGGTTGCCCGCACGCGGGGCATGGGTACTCGCCGCCGATGTTTGGATCGACGGACTGTCCGCACTCGGCACACTTCATAGTCGTCCCCTTCCCCGCGCCGCCGGCCTGAGAGGCGGCGAGGGCGGCGGCAGCGCGGCGGAAGTCGCCGACCAGGACGCGCGATCCGTTGACGTCGAAGCAAAACACGGCGTCGTCGGGTTCACCAGTCGTGACCTTGAGTTCCGCGAACGGCTTGAGCCCCTCCGTCAACCGCCTGCCGCGCTCGGCGAGGGCGTCGCGCTCGGCCTCGGCTGCGAGGGCGCGGGACTTCATCGAAGCGTAGCGTTCCTCCTGCTCGCGGTTGAACGCGCGCTGCCGCTTGTTCTTCTGACGCTTCGTCTCGTTGTTGGTTCGGAGTTCGTCCCTCTCCTTGACCGCGGCGTCGAGGGACTGCCGCGCCTCGTCGATCTGCGCGATCAACCGCGAGACGTGGACGTCGTACAGCAGCGGGATCTGCACATCCGCCTCGATGCAGGCGCGAAGTCTCTTCCGCGTCTCGTCGCGCAGGAAGTCGATCGCGTCCTTGGCGAGAGGCTTCTCGAAGTTCGCGCGCCAATCGTGTTCCGCCAAACGCTCGTCGCTCGGGTCGTCGGTCATCGGAGCACTCGTCCTTTCAGGAGCGCGGCGATAGCGGCGCGCATGACGCCGTCGCCCCGGTACTTCGCCGTGTTGAATGCGTGAATGGCGACGTCGACCTCCGCGTCCGAGGGCTCGCGCAGGAGGACGGACTCGGCGACGGCGAGAGCATTGCTCATCCCGTCGAACTCGGTGCCGGGCGAGTTCGCGTAGTCGGAGATCATCCTCTCGGCGAGCGCCGCGCGCCCCGGCATCTCCACCGGCGTCGGCGCTTCGAGGCGTCCATGCGTGAGCGTCGCGCACCGATGGAGTTGCGGAGCCTCCGAGTACGGACGCGCGCACGTCAGGCAGTAGTAGGGCTTCTCCATCACGCCTTGGATCTGCGCCGCTTCGAGGGCGGCGATCCTCGCTGCCAAGGCTTCGATGTCGTCGGCGACGAGTCCTTGGAGGACTTCGAGTTGCTTTGCATCCACGCATCCGGTGAGTTTGATGCCCTGCTCGCCGAACGTCCTCGTCCTCGCCGCGCCCGGCTTCGAGTCGGTCATGGGTGGGACCAGACGCAGAGAGCGATCACCGCCGCCGCGCCGAGGATGCAGATGACGAAGATCGTCGCCATGAAGACGGCGCGCGGGTCGACGGGCTCGGACCACGTCGGCGTGCGGGACTCGTCGATGCACGCCGCGTGGACCGGGCCTCGGTTTCCGCGCGATCCGGTGCCTTCGTAGACCGGCTCGCCGCAGGAGGAGCAGTCGGCGTCGGGCGAGCCGATCGGGCTCATCGCGTCGTAGGGCTCGCGGAAGACATCGTCGACGAGTTCGGGCGGCGCGTGGCCGGACTCGGCTTCGCGAAGGGATCGGGCGTCGTCTGGCTTCATGGGGCTGGTTCTCCGTAGACTCTCGGAGTATGCGGTGCGCGGGAACGTTTGGCAAGTTGATTTTGTTGTTGACGTTGAAGATGCAGCGCCCGTACCCTCGTCCTCCATGCCGAAGACCAAAGAGAAGCCGACGCTCGGAATGCGGATCGCCGCGTTCCGCGACAAGGCCGAAGTGTCGAGGGAATACCTCGCTCGGAAGTGGAACTGCTCGCCGGTGTCGGTGAGGAACTACGAACTCGACATCGTCGACCCGCGTCCCGCGAAGTTGGCGGAGATCGAGGCTTGGTTGGCGAAGAACGGAGGAAGCAAGTGAGCGAGGAGCGCCGCGAACCGACGACGCATTGGTTCTTCGTCCTCACCATGATGTGGGCGGTTGGTAGCCTCATCTTCACGGTCGCCATGTACTTCGCCATCGAAGTCCCGCTAACGCGGATCGCCGTCGCGCTGGAGAAGGCCAAGTGACCTCCCGCGCGCACGACCAGTCAATGACGTTGGCCGAACTCCGCGCCCTCGTCGCCGCGAGTCCCGACGCGGTGATCAAACTGCGCGCCGCCGAGTACATGAACCTCGTCGACCTCGTGATCGTCCTGAACCGGGCGGGGCTCGAAATGCGTGGGCAGTTGGAGTCGGCGAGGGTGTTCCAGGCGGCGGTGCAGGCGACGGACGGGGCGACGCCGTGAAGCAACTCTCAAAACTCCCGCGCGTCGGCGCGATCTTGTGGCGCGTCGACTTCCCGTCCGGCGACGGCCACTATCCGTACAAGGTCAAGGCGGTGTCGAAGGACGGATTGATCTCGGTCCGGTCGCTGAGTTGTTGGCCTGCGCGCACGGAAGACTTGCGGCTCGACTTCGTGATGAGCGACTTCTTGGAGCCGGTCCGCAAGCGCAAGAAGGCGAGCAAGTGAACCCTCTCCTCTCCGTCCTGCTCTGCCTCGACGACTCCACGAGTCTCGTCGCGGGCGTGCGGCGATACGCGCCCGAGCCGGACGCCGGCTTCGAGCAGGAACGCTACGAGGTCGAGACGCTGACGCTGATCGTCGAGTGGACCGAGACCTCGGCGAAGTTCCCGGCGAGCAAGGCGCGGTCGCGCAAGATCGAGCTTCTCTCGGAGGACTTCGACGGCTTCCATCGCGCCTACAAGCAGAGGCTTTGGGACGAGGCGGAGAGCGAGTGGCTGTCGAAGAAGGAATCGATCGTGGACGAAAGCGCGGGCCGAGCATGAACCTCACGCACTACGACAGCGAGTCCGACTGGAAGGCCGCGCGCCGCGGACTCGTGACGGGCAGCAAGGCTCCGGTCATCCTCGGGCTCTCGCCGTACACGACGCCGCTCGCGCTCTGGAGCCGCGATGTCGGCATCATCGAGGACGAACCGCAGACGCCCCGGCAGAAGCTCGGGCATCACCTTGAGAGCGCGATCCTCGGGATGCTCGCGGAGGAGGCGGACGTCTACGTCGAGCCCTGCCGCTGGACGCTCGCGACGCACAAGGACCACCCGGAACTCGGCTACTCGATGGACGGGTTCGTCTTCGACAAGGTCGATCAGGACATCGCGCCCGGATACGGGATGCCGCTCGGACTCTCCGAAGCCAAGAACCGCGCATCCTTCCACGCCGCCGCCGAGTGGGATGGACAAGTCCCCGCCGACGTCGTGGCTCAGGTGCAACTCGGCATGGAGGTCTGCGACCTTCCCGCCGCGTGGGTCGGCGTGCTGCTCCAAGGCGGCGAGTTCCGTTGGGCTCGCATCCCCCGCGACCGCGAGTGGTTCGACATGCACAAGATGCGACTGCTCGACTACGCCCGGCGCGTCCGCGAGGAAGACCCTCCGCCGCCCACGGGGCACGAAGAGGACCGACGCGCGGTCGTCGCGCGCTTCCCCGTCGAGGACGCTGGCAAGGTCGTCCCGCTGCCGCCGGAGGCGATCGACCTCGCGGCGCAGTACCGGGACGCGAAGGACGCCGAGAAGCGGGCGAAGACCGCGGCGGACGAGTGCGCGAACAAACTCGCGGTGATGGTCGGAGACGCCGAGGTCGGGCTCTTGCCCGGAGACTTCGGCAAGGTGACGTTCGCAACAACCAACTGCGCGGAGCGCGTCCAGAAGGCATACAGCTTTCGCGCGCCCCGCGTCTGGCTGAAGAAGGAGAAGGCGTAATGGGTTCAGAACGCAGTACGGAGATCGTTCCCGCCGCACAGGCGAAGAAGGACTTGGCGTCGCTGCTCGCGTCGCCGAACGTCCAGAAGCAGTTCGCGATGGCGTTGCCGCGCGTGGGGATCACGCCGGAGCGCATGACGAGGTTCGCGCTGACGGCGCTCAACCGCAGCCCGGCCCTGCTCAAGACGCAGCCGACGTCGTTCCTCGCGTGCATCGTGCAGTCCGCGCAGCTCGGGCTCGACCCGAGCGGCATCACCGGCGAGGCGTACTTGGTCCCGTACAAGGACACCTGCACGTTCATCATCGGCTACCGCGGGCTCCTGAAACTCGCGCGCCGCAGCGGCAAAATCAAGGAGGCGGCGGCGCACGTCGTCCACGAGAAGGACTTCTTCGAGTACCAGTACGGACTGGACTCGAAACTCGTCCACAAGCCGTCGACCGACGCCGATCCGGGCCGGATCACCTACGCCTACGCCTACGCGAAGTTCACCGACGGCGGGCAGGCGTTCGAAGTGATGACGCGCGAACAGGTGGACGGCATCAAGTCGCAGAGCAAGGCCGGCAGCAACGGACCGTGGGTCACGCACTTCGACGAGATGGCGCGCAAGACCGCGTTCCGCCGGTTGGCGAAGTGGCTGCCGCTGGAACCTGAGGACTACCGCGCCGTCGAGATCGCCGCGCGCGAGGAGTCGGGGCTGCCGCAGGACTTGAGCGGCGGCATGGTCGGCCCGTCGATGGCGACGGAGGACACGCCGCACGCGGACGCGGTCGTCAGCGACAGCGCGCCCAAGGACGAGTTCCTCGCGGGACTCGGCGAAGGACCGAAGTAGCAACCAAACCGCCGCAGTTGAGCCCTGACCGGCTCGTGAAGCGTCGTCGCGCACCTCCACTTTCACCCCTTTCCCAAGCGCGCGAAGCTCCTGCGGCTCTCCACGAAAGGACGACATGAAGACGAAGAAGAAGCCGTTGGTCCGCACCGACTACGCGCTCTACAGCGCCGCGGATCGCAAGTGGTGGGGCGGTAGCGAGCAGGTCAAGAGCTTCGCCAGGGCGATGCTGTATTCCCGCCGCCCGCGCCGAGCGTTCCTCAACGACATCTATACGATCATCGACGTCCGCTGCCGCCCGCTCTCGACGCGGACGAAGGCGTCGAAGAAGAGGACGAAGTGAACATGACGAACATCCCCTGCGCCCATGAGCGGTACACGACGCACGAGCGCGACGGCGCGAGCTACGACTTCTGCGCGGACTGTCCCGCGTGGGAGCCGAAGTCCGATCCCGTGCGAGTCCCGGCGGAATGGAACGCGATCAACCGCCCGACCAAGAAGCGCGCCTCGCCGAAGAAGCCCGAGACGCCGGCGGGCAAGCCGAACCTGAAGTCGCTTGCGGCGGTCGCGCTCATTCAGGAACGCTACGAGAACGGCGACGCCGAACAGCGCAAGGCGATCCGCACGCTGTGGGACGTCGGGCTGTTCGGCGAGGAGGCGCTCGAAGCGATGGAGGCGATGAAGGTCGTCGTCGGTCCGCACGTCGCCCTGCTCGACGAGATACTCGACGCCGTCGATCGACGGGAGGGGAAGTGAGCGGCGTCAAGGTCTCCGATTGGGTCGTCTGCCGCGCGATGCCCGACGGTCCGGTCGGGCTCGTGAAGCGCGTCGCCAAGGACGGTTCGTGGGCGGACGTCGATTGGCGGATGCACGTCAAACGGATGCGCTGCGAGCACTTGATCGTGAAGACGTCGATCGAGATGAACGTCGCGGGAACGCGTGTCGTCGTCGAGGACTGCACGCGGAAGGCGGAGATCGAGGCGTCCTCGTGACCGAGCCCGTCCTCCCCTACGTCCCGTCCCTCTCGGATCGAGTCACGGTGAACGCTCATTCGACGGGATACGCCGGTCTCTCCGGCGTCGTCATCGCGATCGACCGGGGCGAGATGACAGGGGAGGGCGTGCAGTACGCGGTGCAGTTGGACAAGTACCGGGACCACGAGTGGTTCAAGGGTCGGGAGTTGGACGAGGAGGTCGCGTGCGGAAAATAGCCGGGCCTCCGTCCACCGCTCCCCGCGCCTCGGGAACCTGCCGCGACTGCGGAGGCACGCATGTCGTGATCTTTCACAAGGGCAAGGTCATCCGGTCGAGTCAGTCGTGTCGGTCCTCCGCATCTGCGAAAGGAAACGCTGGTCTCCAGGGGTCCGCTCAGAAGGCGGACGGAGGATCGACACGATGACGACCCGAAGCCACAAGATGCACCCGCAGAACGTCCAGCGGTTCGACAGCAAGCCCTTGCTGCCGCCCATCGCCCCGCGCGCGAAGACCGTGGTCCCCGAGTCCGCGGCGCGCAGGGGCTTCAGGAGCCCGGCTCCGCTCTTCGCGGCGTTCCTCGTGCTCTCGTGGTCGTGGACGGCGCAGGCGGATCTGCTGCGTCGGCATCGGGACGATCCACCGAAACGAGTGGACTTCGACGTGATGCGCGCCGAGGACGCCGACTCGGCGGAACGTCTGTCGCGCCGCGTGAACCACGACGCCGTGTGCGCGGTCCTCGACTGCGGCAAGCCGCGCGAGAAGCACGTCAACGGCGACTACTCGCTCTGCGCGGCGCACCGGAAGGCGAAGCAACGGGCGAAGCTGCGGGCGTGCCTGGGCAAGCCGGCGGAGAAGCGGGCCAATCACAGAGAGGCGGGACCGGACGATGAGTGACACCGACGAAGGCCCGTGGCTCTCCAAGAAAGAGATCGCCCGATCCGCCGAGAACCGCAAGGCATTCGAGGCGGCGTGCGGCGACGAGATGTGCCCGAACTGCGAGCACCCCAAGAAAGAGCATTGCTCGCGTAACGAGTACGACGGGCTGACGGCGTGTTGCCCCGGCTACTGCTTCGCGCTTGATGAGCCGGGCTGCGAGTGTTCCGGTTGGGCGGCGGAGAAGCGGGCTCCGAAGGCGGAGGGAACCGAAGATGCCGATTGACCCGCTGAAACTCGCCGCCGAGATCGAGTCCTTCCCCGCCGGCGAATCGCTCGTGCGCTTCTCGGTCTCGCGCGCCGAGCGGTCGACGATCGCCGCGGCGCTGCGGTTGGCGGCGGCGCATCTCGACGTCGAGGATGCCTACGTCGGCAAGGAAGAGGCTTACGCTGAAATCGGTCCGCCGCCGGGCGTCGAGGTCGGTCGCAAACGCAGAGCGTGGGGCAAAGCCCTCAATCTCGCGAAGCGTGACCGAGCGACGAGAGCCCGCGCCTTCCGCGAGGCGGTGTCCCCGTGAGCGCGGCGGAGGAGATCATCTGGCGTTCGATCGTGACGCCGATCGTCGTCCACGCCTTCCGCGGCAAGGTGACGCGAGGCGCGGTCTGCGGTCGTCGTGACCGCAAGACGTGGGGATGGACTCTCGCGGACCGCGGCGCAGAACGGTGCAACCGATGCGCGCGTCTGCTCGCCGAGGAAGGATGGAAGTCGTGAGCTACCGCCTTCCGCGAGGCGTGCAAGTGACCGACGCCGACCGGGCTCGAACGTGCTTCGTCGATCTGTTCGGTTACGAACCGTGCGCGTCCGGTCAGGACGTCATCACGGTCAAATACCTCACATCGCAAATTCTCTCGGCCCGGTCCTCGCAGCGGGAAGCGGACGCCGCGCTCGTCGAGGACGCGAAGTGGTGCATCGACCCGGTGAAGTGCGCGCTCGGAGAGACCGCGTGCAGCCACGAATGCGGCATCCGGCGACGGCTCGCGACGGCGGTGAGAGGGAACGGGAAGTGAGTCGCGACGACGAGAACCCCGAAGATGGTCGCTGCGATGCGTGCGACTCGCGCGTCGGGAACGACTTCCTCAACAAGATGGACACCGGCGACTTCTGCGATCGGTGCGCCGGGTTCTGCTCGTCGTGCGGTCACGATCGCCACGTCGGCGCGTGCGTCGTCCCCGTGGACAAGGACCACGGAGGCGTCGCCGGTGAAGCGCCGTGCGGATGCGAGGACGACGAGTAGCCCTCTCCCCCGGCGAGCCCGGCCCCGCGAGGACGACAGAAGGAGAACCCATGCTGCAAACAGTCGGACCAGGAATGCCGATCATGGAATGCGTGTCGGCGACCAAGGAAGGCGTCGTCATCAACTCCGACGTGCGCTTCACGTTTACGGGCTGCTACGGGCGCTACTCGATGTCGTTCCTCGGGCGCGAAGGCGACTACGAGGTCGGCAAGCGGTACATCGTGCGCGTCGAACCCGAGAACGCGGAGAGTGAAGAGGCGAGGACGCTCGCCGCGACGATCCGCGCGCTTCAGGCCAAGGAAGCGGAGTTTCAGGCGAAGTACGTCGCGCTGACCGGGCGTCGCTTCTATTAGCCCTTCACCGTCTCCACCCCGCGATGACCCCGACGCCGCAGACCGCGACGCAGAGCGCTACGCCGTCGCCAACGCCACGCCGACCTTGAGCGCCGTCGCCAGGATCGAGAGCGCGGAGCGCACCGACTCCTGCGCCAGCACGGACGCCTGTGCGAGCCCCTGCGACCGCGCCGCGGCGTAGAGCAGATCGAGATCGTGCCGCGCCTGATCGGCGTCGATCGAGCCGTCGGCGACGCCCACGGCGACCTGCGCCGCGTCGGAGGCGAGGGTCTTGAGCGCCTCGACCGCGTCCTGCTCGGCGGCGGAGGCGAGCCGCAGGAGTTCGGTCTTCGCCGCGTCGGCGAGTTCGGCGAGAGCGGCGGACTGCGCGGGGGTGAGCGTCACTTGCCGGCTCCGTCGCTGATCGCCTGCGCCAACTTCACCGCGGCGTCCCCGTGGTCCCGGTAGACCTTCGTCGAGACCGGATCGAGCTTCGCCTTGGCGGCGAGTTCCGCGTTGTCGGCGGAGATGGTCTGGACGTTCGCGAGGTTCTGCGCCGCGAGTTGCGGGTCGATCTTCGACGCGCAGGCGGAGAGGGCGAGCAGGGCGAGGACGGGGAGCAGGCGCATCGGGAAGCCTCCTCGATGGAGCAAGGGGCGCGCAAAGGCATACGCGCCCCGGTGGGACCTACTGCCGCGACGAGCACGGGTTCAGACCCGAAGACGAGATCCTACCTTGCGCATCCCCCGCTTGGCAAGCCTGCGCCAACTAGCAGCGATCCGGCGGATGGCGGCGGAGAGCCTGAGCGTTACGAAAACTCGGGACTTTTCGTCACGGCGTGGCATGGCTACGCGAGAACCTCGCCGGTTAGTAACTCGCACCACATGGTCACACGCGGGTTGTCGCAGTCCTCGGGCGCGTGCGTCATCGTGAAGCACCCGCAGCAGATGTCCGAGGCGGTGCGCTCGACGACGCCGGACGGGTACTTGCGGATCGCGACCTGTAGACCGCGAGCCCATCGGTAACCGGGACGCGACGGTCGGGGCGGCAGGGATCGAACCTGCGACGACTCATCCCCAAGATGAGCGCGCTGCCGCTGCGCCACGCCCCGAACGTCGGTCATGCCCGAGAGCCTACCCGCCCCCGGCGACCGCGTCCAAGCCGTTTGACCGCCTCCCGGACGTGGCGGGCGAGGGCTCGGGCGATCGTCATGCGCTTCCGCACGACGGAACTCTAAAGCGCGACGGCGACGGTCAGGAACGCGAACCCGAGCGGGAGCAGGGCGAGCCCGCCGAACGCGGTCGTGCCAAACGCGCAGAGAACGAAGCAGGCGAAGGCGCAGGCGGCGAGAGCGCGCTTGGCGGTCATGAGTGCGACCCGTTGCCGACCATCCCGGTCCGCTCGTTCGCCCGGCGCTGCTTGACCTCGGCGATCTTCGCGCGCGAGGCGACGAAGCTCTCGGTCGACGCGCGGTCCTGCTCCTCGCACTTGTCGAGCTTCTCGACGATGTGCTTGGCGACCGGCGCGCGGCGGAACAGGTTTCGGAACATGCTGATGAACCTCATGGTGGTGGCCTCCGGCTACTTCAATGCGTCGGCCATGTCCTTGATTGCCGCGACGAACTCGGCGCGTTCGGCGACGCGCTCGGATCGAGCCTCGATGATCTTGGTGACGAGCCACGCGATGAACGCCGCCTCGCCCGCGACGGCGACGCCCATGCCGACGACGACGTACTTGAAGAGTTCGACGGAGATCGTCTCGGGGGGCACGGTTACTTGTGCGCCTTCGCGCTCGTCGGCTTCCCCGTCTCGTCGCACGTCACGTCGATGTACGGGCGCTCGGAGTTCGTCGAGTCGCACTTCTTCGCGAACCACTCGTCCGCGGGATCGTAGGTCTCGTCGCGCCCCGGCGGATCGGGCGCGTCGGGGTAATGCACCGTGACGATCGACGTCGTCCCGTTCGACGAGGACGCCGTGACCTTCCCGTTCGTTCCGCCCGTGTTCGGCATGTCAATCTCCCTTGTGGTGGATCGCGAGGCGCGTGTGTTCCGCCTCGCTCGTCACGACGTAGATCCCGTAGCCGACTGCAAGAAGCGTCAGCACGCCGATCGCGATGATCGCGACGCCGAGCCGGCGCACGAGCACGACGAAGCCTTCAGGCAGCGTCGCCACGTCGACCGTCTTCTCGTTGAACTCGCCGGGTTGCGTCGACTTCTGGTTCACGAATGGCCTCGGTCCTCCCGATCGAAGTCCGGGGATCGCGTTGAGGTTGATCTCCGTCGCTTGGAGCGCGTCGTCGGGCCATGCGTCCTCGCTCACACCGAGACCGCCTTGATCCCGGACGCCTGCAACGCCGACGCCTGCACGGCGCTCGCCTGCAAACTCGACGAGGCGACGCCGGTCGCCGACGCCGTCCACGCCGCGAACGCCGGAGGCGTGCCCGCGCCGTAGATGAACGTCCGGTCGGCCGCCGACGGGACGCCGGTGAAGAGCGCCGTCTCGTCGAGGAGACCGTCGAGCGGGAAGACGAACCCCCCGAACTCCTCCGCACCGAGCGCGAAGACGCCGTTGCTCGCCGCCTGGAGAGCACCGCCGGTCGCGGCCGAGTCCGCAGTCCCGGCGTTGACGACGATGTTCACGGTGTCCGCCGCGGCGTTGTGCCACGCGATCACGTTGTACCAAACTCCGGTCGAGACAGCTCCGAGGACGTCCGCTGCGACGACGACGATCGAGTCCGTCGGCTTGAAGACCCCGAAATTGAAGCGGTCGCTCGCGTTGTTGTAGAAGAGGGCGTACTCGCGCTGACCGGAAGCGTTGCCGTCCTTCGCGACGAGTACCTGAAGCGTCGCCTTCGTCGTCAACTTCACCCACACGCTGATCCCGAAGTCGATGTCGCCCATCTGAAGCGGGGCGGAGGAGACGCGCGAGAGAGACATCGAAGACGCGAGCGTGAACGCCGAGGCGTTGTTGAGGACGCCGGTCCCGTTGGTGACCGCGTTGTTGTTGGTCAGCGTGAGGGCATTCGCGGTCGCGTCGGCACGAGTACCCGTTCCGGTCTCGTCGTGATTCCAGTAGCCGCGCAGGGTGACGCTCGCCGTCATCTCACTCCTCCAGAAGCCCGACGACCGCCTCGTCTTCCTTCGCGAGCGCCTCGTAGACGTGAGCGTTGAGCTTGCTGTCCTCGCCCGACGCGGCGAGCCGGTGCGACGCGGCGCGCATCTCGATCCGCACGCGCAGGGTCGCGATGTACGCGCGAAGCGCCTGCGTCACGAACTCCCCGACGGCGGGCTCCTGCCGCGATGGCATGACCGGCGTCGGCTCGTCCCGCGTCGCGCCGAAGAAGGGCAGGCGGAAGGTCATCCGTCACGACCCGCCCTGCGATCCGGGTCCGAAGTCCGCCCGTCCGCGCTTGGCGTCGTCCAAGTAGGCGGCGACTTCCCGGTACGTCTCTGCGCGGATACGGTGCTTGCGGCGCAGGTCGTCCGTGGCGGACTCTTCGGACAGTCCCGTGAACACCTCCGTCAGCCCCTCGAAGTGGTCGATGTGCGGGTCGAAGGGATGATCCGGTTCAGGGACGGCGACGGGGACGACGGGATCGGTCTTCGGAGCGATGCCGTCGGCGAGCCACACGATCCCCGCGGCGATCTTCTTCCTAGCGGACTTGAACACGCGGACCTCCGAAGTTGGCGAGCCAGAAGCCGAAGGCGGAGCCGAGGGCGGACGTCTGGATGGCGCTGCGCTGGATGGCGGAGGCTTGGATGGCGGTCGTCTGGATCGGGGACGTCGGCTCTCCGCCGGATGATGGCGTCGGCGGCGCGGGCGCGATCCCCGAGTACGACCATGCGGCCTGCTGACGCCATTGTACGTCCTTGGCGACGTTGGGGGTGACGTTGACGCCGAGCGGCAGGTAGGGAACCCCGCCGACGGAACGTCTCTTTTCAGCCGTGTCGACCGCCATGTTACGGAGCGTTGCCCTCGCTCTCCGTGTAGTCCGTGCCGTCGTCGGCGAGATCCTTCTCCCACAGAACGGACCCGCCGTCGTCGTAGAACTGCTTCTTCGTGGCGTTGGTGCCGAGCTTGTTGCGGAGGGCTTGGTAGATCCGACCGATCTTCTCGGCGAGAGACACCGTGGCTCCGGGGACCCCGGTCGGTTCTGCGTAGGTGTCCGTGGCGAGACCGTCCACGACTTGATCGTTGACGTCGGTCTTCGCTTGAGCGGCAAGAGACCCGATCGAGCCGGTGACATTGCCGCCGACGTTGCCAGTCACAGAGCCGACCGCTCCGGTCACCGATCCCACAGAACCGGACAGATTGCCGGTGACGTTGCCGGTCCACGTCCCGGTGTTGTTGAACGCCTGTGTCCCGGCGAGCGTCACCTTGCCAGTCGCGTCCACGAAGTCGTCGAACGTGTCGATCGTCCCGTCGAGTCCGGCGATCTTCGTCCCGGTGAGGTCGTTGGTGGTGGTCTTGCCGCCGACGTTCGCCCAATCGACGCCCGCTTCGCCGCCCGCGCTGACGTCGAGCGTGCGCCCGGCGGTCGTCGGCTTGAGCGCGCCGTAGTCCGAAAGCGCCGTGTCCGCCTCCGTGTTCACCGACGCCTTCATCGTCGCGGTGAGGTCGCCCACGGTGGGGGCGTTCGTAAGGTTCGTGACCGTCGTGATTGTGCCGGCGGTGATGTTCGTCGCGGTCGCGGGCGCGGTCGTCCCGAACATGACGTCGTACACCGCTTCGTCGAGGACGCAGCATTCCAGCACGACGGTCAGCGCCCCCGCGACGTGGACGAAGACCTTGAGCGGTCCGATCGTGTCGGTGTCGGTCGCGTCCATGACGGCGTAGTAGATGCCGTTGGCGATGTGCGTCGCGCCGCCTGAGTTCTTGGAGGCGAGCGTCGTCGCTCCCGTCTTCCAAACTTTGATGTCGGTGTTGGCGATCGAGAGCGCGGTCTCTTCCGTGTTCCCGTCCGTGGAGTCGACGAAGTAGCCGAGCGGAACCTCCTGCGACGCGGTGGACTGCCTGAGATAGATCATTCAGGAGATCCCCTGCGTTTGGCGGTGGTGGTAGAAGACGGGGACGGCGGTTCCGCCGCCGCCCGCCAACTGCTCGACGAGGAAGTCCGAAGCCTTCCCGTTGATGGCGAGGCGCAGGCCCCAACCGCCGGACGTGAACGTGGACTCGGAGAACGGCGAGACGTCGTTCGATCCGTTGATGTCGAGGGACATCGTGCTTCCAGCCACGTCCATCGTCGCGCGCACCACGTCTCCGACGGAGAACGTCGCCGAACTCGTCGCGAGCAGCGCCGGGACTCCGGCGACGACTTCGTAGATTTGGTAGTGCGTCGACAGCGCCGTGACCCCGAGGACTTCGTAGAAGTTCGAGGAGTCCTGATAGCCGTACACGAACACGAACCACTCGGCCTGCATCGTCGCGCTGACGCGCTGATCGGCGAGCGACGCCCCCGATCCGGCGTCCACCGCGAGGCTTCCCGCTCCGTCCTTCTCGTGGAACTCGTTGCCTTGGATGTCCACGGCCCCGGCGACGATCGACCATTGCCCTCCGGACCCGCCGCCCTCGTTGCCCCACGCGCGGGTGTCGATCGACGTGCCGTTGGACCCGGTCGGCGTGTCGCTGCGGTAGACGGTCCAGGCCACTAGCCGGGCTCCGCTTCCGCGCCGACCGCCTTCGTCGGGATCGGCTGCGCCGGGATCGGGCTCTTGTTCTTGAGCACGAGGTCGAGCGTCGCCGGGTCGGGATCGACGGCGAGGATCTGGACGTCGGCGCGCTTGGCGAGATCAGCGAGCGCGGCGGCCCGGAGGGACGTCCGCGTCTGAACGTCCGCCTGAGCGGCTGCGACCGCCGCGGCTCCGTCTTCCGCGTCGCGCGCCGCCTGGATGCGCTTCGGCGTGTTCTCGGCCAACTCCGCGAGGGCCGCGACGTCCTTCGCATTGAGAGCGTCCACGAGCGCGCTCTTTTCGACGTCGGACTGCGCCCGCGCCGCGTCGCTCTTCGCCCGCGCAATCACCAACTCGGGAACGACGACGGGCGGATCGCGCACGACGACCTCGTAGGCGGCGACGAGATCCTCCAAGACGAGCGGCGTGCCGTCCTTGAGCAGCATCCG
>Ga0137451_1000180_pt1 | contig 18842 bp, 13 predicted proteins | sample EasRivERMGT500_2_FD_102336 | JGI IMG/M metagenome (GOLD analysis project Ga0137451, IMG submission 102336) | Soil microbial communities from meander-bound floodplain in the East River, Colorado, USA - East River MetaG ERMGT500_2 | ecosystem: Environmental > Terrestrial > Soil > Floodplain ... | reverse complement strand
GTTGACGAGAAACTGCGCTTGGCTCGTGTAGCCGGCCAATTCAAGCCCGCCCTCGCGCGCGGCCGAGGCAATGGCGCTGAAATCGACGTGGCTGGTGATGTCCTGAAGCCCCGGAAGAAAGAAGGGATCGGCGTGCGCATGGTGGCGGTAGTGGCACATGAGCGTTCCGTCCTTGCGTTGCGGGTGGTAGTACTCCTTTTGCGGGAAACCGTAGTCGACGAACAGCGCCAGGCCTTTTTCCAGGACGCCCGCGAGCGAGCGCATAAAGGCGCGCGCGGCCAAGGGGATCTCGGTGCGAAAGCCCTCAGGCAGCTTGAGGGAGCGCGCCGCATTGAGCAGCTCGCCCGTGGCCACGCGCCAGGACCAGTCGAAGCGGTCGCTTCGCATGCCGACGCCGCCTTCCTCGACTTTTTCGCCCTGAACGCGGACCACGTGGGTCGGCATCGCATCGAGCACTTCGTTTCCGAGCACGACCCCGGAAAACGACGGCGGCAGGCGATTCAGCCACGCCACGCGCTCGAGAAGATGGGGGACTCTTGCCGCGAGCGTGTCGCGGCTGCGCTCGCGCAGATCGGCCGAGAGCTCGAGGATGAGATAGTTACGCGGTGTTTTTCCGGAGCGCTCCAGTTCCTCGAGCAGTGTCGCGGCGAGCGCGCCGCTGCCCGCCCCCACTTCGAGGACCTCGTCGAACCCCGCGTCCAGCACCTGTTTCACCTGGCGCGTGAGCGTCTGGCCGTAGAGCGGCGAGATCTCGGGCGCCGTTACGAAATCTCCGGCCTTGCCGAGCTTTCTTGCACCGGCGCTGTAGTAACCGAGGCCCGGAGCGTAGAGCGCGAGCTCCATGTAGCGCGCGAAGCTGATCCAGCCGCCGCTTGCCGCGATTTCACCGCGAATATGGGCGGCGACGCGCTCGCTGTGCTCGCGCGCGTCGGGCGTGGGTTCGGGCAGCGCCATGGGAAAGGTGGTCGGACTATTCCGGTATCATTCTAGGCCATGCCCGAATCGCTTTCAGGGAAAGTTGTGCTCGTTACCGGCGGGGCAAAGCGCGTCGGCGCCGCAATCGTTCGGCGATTGCACCGCGAGGGCGCCGACGTCATGCTGCATTACCGGGGGTCGGAGCGCGAGGCGAACGCGCTGCGTTCCGAGCTGAACGCTGCTCGCGCAAACTCGGTGGCGCTGGTGCAGGCCGATCTGCTCGACCTCGCGGGCCTCGCCGAGATCGTGAGAAACGCCGTCAACCGCTTCGACCGGCTCGATGCGCTCGTCAACAACGCCTCCGCTTTTTTTCCGACCCCGGTCGGCGAAATGACGCAGGCGACCTGGGAAAGTTTGATCGGCACGAATCTGCGGGCGCCGCTTTTCCTTTCTCAGGCCGCCGCGCCGCACCTGAAGAAGACCAACGGCGCTATCGTCAACATCACCGACATCCACGCCGAGCGGCCGCTGAAGAACTACGTCATCTACTCGATCGCCAAGGCCGGTCTCGCGGGCCTGACGCGCTCGCTCGCGCGCGAGCTTGGGCCCGAGGTGCGCGTCAACGGCGTCGCGCCGGGACCCATCGCCTGGCCCGAGGACGGATCGTTCGACGAAGTCGCGCGTCAGCGCGTCGTTTCGAACACGATCTTGAGGCGCACCGGCGACCCCGACGACGTCGCCCGCGCCGTCTACTATCTCATCGCCGAAGCGCCGTACGTGACGGGGCAGATCATCGCCGTGGACGGCGGCAGGAGCATTAACTTGTAACGGGCGCAGGCGCCCAGGGAACCGTTCGCTGCGGAGAGGGTCTCACATCGCGCGTCACTCGCATGGCCGGCGCGACCAATCGATAAACAGGAACTTCCCATGAACCTCACGCCGCATCTCCCCGATCTCCGTCGCCGCCGTATCGTCGGGGCTACGCTTGCCGTTGGCGCAGGCGCGCTGCTCAGTTTGCCTTCGGCGCGACTTCTCGCGCAGGAAGGATCGCTGCGAGCGACGCCCGCCGTGGCGCTAGGGCCTTTTTATCCCGATCGCTTGCCGGCCGAGCAAGACGCCGACCTTACCCTGATCGCCGGACGACCCGGCCGGGCTGCCGGCCAGATCCTCTATCTGAGCGGCCGCGTTCTCGACACGCGCGGGCGGCCGCTTTCGGGCGCGAGACTCGAGTTGTGGCAGGCGAATGCGCACGGGCGCTACATTCACAGCGCCGACGGCGATGCCTCCGGTCCGCTCGATCCCAACTTTCAGGGGTACGCTTCGCTGCGCGCCGACGCCGAAGGACGGTATCGCATCAAGACCATCAAGCCGGCGCCCTACAGCGGGCGCACGGCGCATCTGCATTTCAATGCAGAAGGCGGCCGCGCGAAGCTCACGACGCAGATGTTCTTCGAGGGCGAGCGCCTGAACGAGCGCGACGGGCTGTACCGGTGGCTGAGCCGGGAGGACCGACGCGCCGCGACGGGCCGCTGGACGGAGCGCACCTCCGACATGGAAGCGAAGGCGCTCGCCGCCGTGTGGGACGTCGTATTGAATCCGAGTTAAGACGGCTTTCCCAAGGAACAGGCTGCTTCGCGAAGGCGGCCCCTTCGCGTTGGTGCCGCCGGCGCAATTCCGGGATAATCGGCGACTCCAGCAGGGACTTTCACCATGAACGCACCGGAAAGAATCCACTTCACCCGCAAGCAGCGCTTCGAGGCGGGGAAGCTCGAGAAGCGCCTGTGCCGCCTCGTCGGCGAAGCCATCGGCGATTACGACATGATCCGCCCGGACGACCGCGTGATGGTCTGTCTCTCCGGCGGCAAGGACAGCTACGGGCTGCTCGACGTTCTGATGAAACTGCGCGAGCGCGCACCGGTCGCCTTCGAGATCGTCGCGGTCAGCCTCGATCAGCGCCATCCCGGCTATCCCGAGCACGTGTTGCCAGACTATCTGACAGCGCTCGGCATTCCCTTCCGGATCGAGGTGCAGGACACCTATTCGGTCGTGAAGCGGGTCATCCCCGAAGGCGAAACGATGTGCGGCCTGTGCTCGCGGCTGCGCCGCGGGGTCCTCTATCGCGTTGCGCGGGAAATCGGCGCGACCAAGATCGCGCTCGGTCATCACCGCGACGACATTCTGGAGACGTTCTTCCTGAACCTCTTCTTCGGCGGCAAGATGAAAGCGATGTCGCCGAAGCTGCAATCGGATGACGGCCAGCACGTTGTCATCCGCCCGCTTGCGTACGTGGCCGAGAGCGACCTCGAAGCCTATGCCGAAGTGAAGCGGTTCCCGATCATCCCCTGCAACCTGTGCGGCTCGCAGCCGACGTTGCAGCGAAAGCAGGTGAAGAGCATGCTCGCCGAGTGGGAGAAGCGCTATCCCGGGCGGATCGATTCCATGTTCCGCGCGCTGTCGGACATCGTTCCTTCGCACATGATGGACCGCAAGCTCTTCGATTTTGCCGCCGTGCGAGCCACCGGAAGGACGCCCAATGAAGCCGACCACGCGTTCGATAGGGAAGTCTAAGGTGTCGGTGTGAGGCGTCGCCTGGGAATCATGGGCTGCTTGGTCGTCGCGGGATGCGTCGCGCTCGTCGTTACTATGGTCGGCAGCGTGACGGGCCAGGACGGGCGCACCGCAAGCCAGGAACCGGTGGGCCTCGCGCCCGCCCCGGCGGCGACACCCGAGCCGGTCATCCAGGTTTACGCAGCTCGCGTGCGGGGTCTACGCGGCGTGTTCGGGGTTCACACCTGGATCGCCGTCAAGCCCGCCGCTGTGACGGAGTACACGGTCTACGAGATCATCGGCTGGCGTTTGCGCTGGCAGGACACGGCTCTGGTGGTGCGGCATCGCGCGCCCGATGCGCGCTGGTTCGGGTCGGAGCCCGAGGTGATCGCCGAGAAGCGCGGCGCGGGGGTCGAAGAGCTGATCGCGCGCGTCGACAAGGCCGCTCACGCCTATCCCTGGGCTGGCGAATACACGATGTGGCCCGGTCCGAACTCCAACACTTTTACCGCCTGGGTGCTGCGCGCGGTGCCCGAGCTCGAAGCCGATCTGCCCCCGACTGCGATCGGCAAGGACTATTCTGGCGCGAAGCTCATCGGATCCGCGCCGAGCGGCAAGGGCTTCCAGCTCTCGTTGTTTGGCCTGCTTGGTCTGACCGGGAGCTCAGTCGAAGGTCTCGAACTCAACGTGTTGGGACTTACCTTTGGGCTGAATCCATTCGATCCAGCGCTTAAGCTGCCGCTAATAGGCCGCGTCGGCCCGTCGCGTACGTTCGACACGAAAGTGCCCGAAGCGAAGCTGAAAGAGGCGAAAGCTGGTCGCTTGGCCGACAAGCCAGCCCTCTAGCCCATGAAGCCGGGCTCCGCTCGCGAGGTGCTGCTTGTCGGCAGCGTGGGCCTGAAGGACAGCGAGGAAGTCTTTCGCGCGGTTGGCCCGCTGCTCGGCGAGCGCATGAAGCGCATCCCGGACGGCGAAACGGGATCGAGGACCTCCTGGGTCTCGCGCCTGCGCTTCGTGCTCGAGGGAAATCCAGTGTTCGAGGACGACGCCGAAGAACTCGCCGCAGGCGGGCGCATCACGCACCCCACCGAAGGCACGCGCACCTGGAAGGGCAGCGCGATCGTGCCGCGCGGCGCGCCGCCTCCGCCGCGCATGCGGCTGAAAGCGGGCGTGCGTCCGGAGGACATCCGGATCGGCAAGCTAGGTTATCCTGAAGCCGCGATCGATTCCTACGGCTTGCTTTGCGGATTGCGCGAGCAGGGTGCCGTGCCGAAGCACCTGCGCTTCCAGGTTTCGTTGCCGACGACCGCGGCGTTTCTGAACGCGCATGTCGTCTACGAGCATCACGCGATCGTCGAGCCGATTTATCGCCGGCAGCTTTTCCGGGAGGTGGGAGAGATCTGCGAAGCGATACCTCACAGGGATCTTGCGATCCAGTGGGACGTCTCGACGGAGATGGGGCAGTGGGAGGGCGTGCGTCACGCTCACTTCGCCGATGTGAAGGCGGGTGTTATCGAGCGGCTCGCTACTCACTGCAGCCGCGTGCGGCGCGACGTGGAGCTGGGTGTTCACCTTTGCTACGGCAGTTACGGTGGCCGCCACTGGAAAGAGCCCGAGAGCACCGCCAGCATGGTCGAGGTCCACAACCGGCTGATCGAAAAGCTCGACCGGCCGATCGACTACATTCACATGCCGGTACCGGTGGACCGCGTCGACGACGCCTATTTCAAACCGCTCTCGGGGCTCAAGCTGCATCCCAAGACAAAGCTTTTTCTCGGACTCGTGCACGACTCGGACGGCGTCGAAGGCACGCGACGCCGCATCGCCGTTGCCTCGAAATACGCAAAAGAATTCGGGATTGCCGCCGAGTGCGGATTCGGCCGCCGGCCGCCCGAGACGATCCCGAATCTGCTGCGCATTCACGCCGAGGTTTGAACCCTAAGGGAGGACATCATGAAACGACTCGCGCTGCTCTTCATAATATTCGCGGCGAGCTGGCACGGCCTGGCCTATGCGCAATCCCCCGGATGGCCGCAAAAACCAGTGCGCGTCCTCGTGGGGCTCGCCCCCGGCGGCAATCCGGACACCCTCGCGCGCATGCTCGCGGCGAAGTGGGGCAATGCCCTCGGGCAGCAATTCGTCGTCGAGAACCGTCCCGGGGCGGGCAGCACGGTCGCCGCCGACGTCACCGCCAAGTCCGCACCGGACGGCTACACCGTCTTGATCAGCGACAGCAGCGTCGTGACCATGGCGCCGCACCTCTTCAAGTCCTTGCCGTACGATCCGTTCCGCGATCTCAAACCCGTTTCGCTCGCGGTGGTGGTGCCGATGTGGCTGGTGGTGCATCCGTCCGTGCCCGCCAATTCGGTAGCGGAGCTCGTCGCGCTCGCCAAATCGGCAAAGGAGCCGATGCCGTACGCGTCCTCGGGCAACGGCTCGATCCACCACATCACCATGGAGCTGTTCAAGGTCGACACCGGCATCAATTTCACCCACGTGCCCTTCAAAGGCGCGGGCCAGTCGGTCCCGGCGATGATCGCAGGCGACGTCAAGCTCGGTTTCATCGGCTACCCGGCGGCGGCGAGCGCGATGAAGACCGGGCGGCTGCGTGTGCTCGCGTTCAGCATGGCGAAGCGCTCGAGCCTGACGCCGGACATCCCGACCGTCGCCGAGACCGTGGATCCCGGTTTCGACATGTCCGCGCCGCTCGGCGTGTTCGTCGCCGCACGCACGCCGCGCGAGGTCGTTGCAAGGCTCAGCCGCGCGGTCATCGACGCCGTGCGCGCGCCCGAGATCCTCGAACGCATGGCCGCGATCGGCATGGAGCCGGCGGGTACGACTCAGGAGCAGTACGAAAAAATCCTGCGCGAGGAATACGAGCGCATCGGCAGTTTAATCAAGCGGATCGGGATGCGGATCGACTAAAACCTCTGGAAAATCAACCTTAAGATGTAGTCATCTTGTCAAAGTTATTTTGACATGGTAACTTTTCGCGGTCCATGAACTGCGCAGAACGCCTCGTCTCAATCTTCGGCAGCCAAGCGGAAGTCGCCCGCGCGTTTCGGCTCGATCGCGCCGTGGTCAACAACTGGGTCAAGTCCGGCTACGTGCCCGCGCGCTGGGCGACCGAAGTTGAGCGCGTCACCAACGGCGGAATTCACGCCGTCGAAGTGCTGAACGAGGCTTCCGCCAAGAAGCCGGTCAAGGTCAAATCGCGTCCCGACGACATCCTGTTCGGGTCGCCTCTTTCGGGAAAGGAAGCCATGAACGATTTCGCCCCCGCCAAGCGCATCAGCTCGTTTCATCCGCCGCAGAGGACGCTCATGGGCCCTGGGCCTACCGAAATCCACCCGCGCGTGCTCACGACCATGAGCCAGCCGGCGATCGGCTATCTCGATCCGGTATTCGTCGAGATGATGGAGGAGCTCAAAGGCTTGCTTCGCTACGTGTACCAGACGAAGAACCCACTCACTTTCCCGCTGTCGGGCCCGGGTTCAGTGGGGATGGAGTACTGCTTCGTCAATCTCGTGTGCCCCGGCGACAAGGTGATCGTGTGCAGGAACGGCGTCTTCGGCGGACGCATGATCGAGAACGTCGAGCGCATGGGGGGCAAAGCGATTGTCGTCGAGGACGAGTGGGGTGCTCCCATCGATCCGAACAAGCTCGAGGATGCGCTGAAGAAGAACCGCGACGCGCGCCTCGTGGCGTTCGTCCACGGGGAGACTTCGACCGGCGTGCAATCGGACGCCAAGACGCTCGTCTCGATCGCGCACCAGCACGACGCGCTCGCCATCGTGGACGCCGTGACCACGCTCGGCGGGTCGCCCGTGCTCGTGGACGAATGGGAGATCGACGCGATCTACTCGGCGAGCCAGAAGTGCCTCTCCTGCACCCCGGGACTGTCGCCGGCGTCCTTCTCCGAGCGCGTGGTCGAGTACGTGAAGGCGCGCAAGGACAAGATCCACTCCTGGTTCATGGACATGAACCTCTTGCTGGGCTACTGGGGCGCGAGCAACCGTACGTATCACCACACCGCGCCGACGAATTCGCTCTTCGGCCTGCACGAGGCATTGCTGTTGATCCGCGAAGAAGGACTGGAAAACGCCTGGGCACGGCACCAGCGCCATCACAACGCGCTCAAAGCCGGGCTCGAAGCCATGGGGCTCAAGTTCCTAGTGAACGAGAAATACCAGCTGCCGCAGATGAATGCGGTCCGCTGCCCCGAAGGCGTGAACGAGGCCGAGGTGAGAAAGACGCTTCTCAACGAATTCAGCATTGAGATCGGCGCGGGCCTCGGCCCGCTTGCGGGCAAGATCTGGCGCATCGGCATCATGGGTTACTCCTGCCGCCCGGACAACGTCATGCTGTGCCTGTCGGCGCTCGGCTCGGTGCTCTCGGACATGGGCCTGCCGGTGCACGTCGGCGACGCGGAGGCCGCGGCGCACGGGGCCTATGCCTCGATGCACGCCAAGGCCGCGCAGCAGAAGCAGAAAAGCCGCGTCGCGGCTTGACGCCGGGCGGCTGCCCTTAGAAGCCTGGCTTTGTACGGCGCTTGCTCTTTCTTGAGCAAGTGCTCATAATGTCTGAGCGTTTGCTCAATACGGAACCGTCCTGCCGACCCGACCCCGCATGGCCAGGCCCGCTGCCGCCCGCGTCAATTCCCGTCCTCCTGCGATCGACCAGAAGGAGCGGCTGCTCGTCGCGACCGAACAGCTGTTGTGCTCGCGCGGGCTCGCCTGCGTCACCACGCGCGACATCGCCCACGCTGCAAAGGTGGCCGAAGGCGCTCTCTACAATCATTTCGGCGACAAAGCCGAGCTGATCCTTGAGGTGGTTCTGCACGGTGTCGGCGAGTTCCGCGAGGTGCTGGAGAGCCTTCCCCTGCAGGTCGGGCAGAACACGGTGCAGAAAAACCTCGAGCGGGTGCTCGAGAGCGCGTTTCACTTTCATCATCGCATCGCCTCGCTCGTGTGCTCGCTTTTCGCGGACCGTGAGTTGCTCGCGCGCGTGCGCGGCTCGATGAACGAGCGCTGCATAGGCCCGGGCCGCACTGCATCGGTGCTTGCCGCGTATTTGAGCGCCGAACAGCGCCTTGGGCGAGTGGCCGCGCACGCCATGCCCGAGGCGGCGTCGGAGCTCCTGCTCGCCGCGAGCTTCAACAAGGCATTGCAGGACCACTTCTACGGCGTGACGGGCGAAGCGCAGGCGCATCGGCATCTGCGGGATTCGGTTCGCGCGCTGCTCGCCGGACTCGAACCTCAGGCTAGTGAAAGACGCACGAAGGAAAAGAGATGAAATCTTCCTTCCAATCACTGCGCCGTGCCGCGATTGCGGCATCGGGCGCCTTGCTCGCGGCCTGCGCGGTCGGGCCCGACTACCGGGCGCCGGCCGCTCCCGCAGCCTCCGCCTATACCGAAAAGCCCCAACCCGATCGGACCGAAGCGGCGTCCGTGCGCGGCGGAGAGGCGCAGCGCTTTGAACCCGGCGCCGAGATCACCGCGGAATGGTGGAAGCTCTTCGAATCGCCGGCTCTGGACAAACTCATGCAGACCGCACTCGCCGGTCACCCGACGCTAGCGGCCGCTCAGGCGACGTTGCGCCAGGCCCAGGAGAATCTGAACGCCCAGTACGCGGTGCTCTATCCGAGCGTCGATGCGAGCCTCTCGGCGAGACGCCAGCGTACCTCCGGCGCGAGCTTCGGGAATCCCTCGCTGCCTACCAATGTATTCAATTTGTACAACGCATCGGTGAACGTCTCCTACGCGATCGACCTCGCCGGAGGCGCGCGGCGCGAGTTCGAGGCGCTCGAGGCGGGCATCGATTTCCAGCGATTCCAGCTGGAGGCCGCCTACCTGTCGCTTACCGCGAACATCGCGACCACCGCCTTTCGCGAAGCGTCGCTGCGCGAGCAGATCCGCGCGACGCGCGAGATCGTCGAAGCGCAGAGCCGCCAGCTTCAGCTTGTGGAAAAGCAGCTCGCGCTCGGGGCCATCTCGCGCTCGGACGTGCTTCTGCAGCGGACGCAGTTCGCGCTGTCGCGCGCGACCCTGCCGCCGCTGGACAAAGCGCTCGCGCAGACCCGCAACCAGCTGGCGGTGCTCATCGGCAAGCTTCCCGGCGAAGCGGCTCTGCCCGAGCTCGATCTCGCCGCGTTCGGCTTGCCGCAGATCCTTCCGGTCAGCCTGCCTGCGGACCTCGTTCGGCAGCGGCCGGACATACGCGCGGCCGAGGCGATTCTGCAACAGACCAACGCGCGCATCGGGGTCGCCCATGCACTCATGTTTCCGCAACTCACCTTGAGCGGAAGCTACGGCAGCGCCGCCGCAAGCACGGGAAACCTCTTCGACCCCGGCACGCAGATCTGGAACATCGGCGCGAGCCTGCTCCAGCCGATCTTCCACGCAGGCCAGCTCGAGGCGAGAAAGCGCGGCGCCGTCGCCGCCTACGATCAGGCCTTCGCGCAGTACCGCCAGACCGTGCTCGGCGCTTTCCAGAACGTGGCCGACGTGCTGCTCGCGCTCGAGTTCGACGCTCTAGCGCTCAAGGCGCAGGCGGAGGCCGAGGCCGCGGCGCGCGAAAGCCTCGAAGTGACGCGCGCGCAGCTTCAGTTCGGTTCGGCGAATTACCTCGCCCTCCTCAACGCACAACGGCAATACGAGCAAGCGAGGATAGCCCTCGTGCAGGCCCAGGCCGCTCGCTTTTCAGATACCGCGGCGCTTTTTCAGGCGCTCGGCGGAGGATGGTGGCGCCGCGGCGAGCCGACGCGCGAAGCGCCGTCCACCGTCGCGAACTGAGCAAAAACAATTCAACGGAGTCGCATTCGATGACTAAACGAATGATCATCATGCTGTTGGCAGTCGGGACGGTGTTCGGAGGAATATTGGGATGGCAGCTGCTCGTCAAGCCGGCGATGATGCGGAAATTCATTCCGGTCGGCGTCATCCCGCCGCAGACCGTGTCCACGACCAAGGCCGCGTTTTCCGAATGGCAGGGCGAGTTCCAGGCGGTGGGAACGGTGCGCGCGGTGCGCGGCGCCGACATCGCGGCCGAAGTCCCCGGTGTCATTACCGCCATTCACTTTCAATCCGGGCGGGAAATTCAGGAGGGCGCGCCGCTGGTGCAGCTCAACAACGAATCGGACCTGGCGAGACTGCAATCGCTCGCGGCGGCGGTCGAGCTCGCGGAAGCCAATTACGAGCGCAACAGGAAACAGCTGGAGATCCAGGCGGTGAGCCGGGCCGTGGTGGACGCGGATGCAGCTAATCTGAAGAGCGCAAGCGCGCAGGTCGCCGAGCAACGGGCGCTGGTCAACAAGAAACTCGTGCGCGCGCCGTTTGCCGGGCGCGTTGGGATACGCGGAGTCGACGTCGGGCAATACGTCACCGCCGGAACGAAGCTCGTGACGCTGCAGGCGCTCGACCCGGTGTATGTGGATTTCTACGCGCCGCAAAAGGCGCTCGGGAAAATCGTGCCGAAGCAAAGGATCGTGCTCAAGACCGACGCCTTCGCCGGGGAGCAGTTCCCCGGCGAGGTCAGCTCTATCGATCCGAAGGTGGACCCGGCAACGCGCAACGTCCAGGTAAGGGCTACCGTCCGCAACCCGAAGCGCACCCTGTTGCCCGGCATGTTCGCATCCGTCACCATCGCCTCGGGCGGACCGCAGCGCTTTATCACGCTGCCGCAGACCGCTGTCTCCTACAATCCCTATGGCGACACCGTGTTCATCGTCGAAGAACAGAAGGGCGAGGACGGGAAAGCATCGCTCCTCGCGCAGCAGAAGTTCGTCACGACGGGGGGCACGCGCGGCGACCAGGTCGCGATCCTCTCGGGAATCAAGGAGGGCGACACGGTGGTCACCGCCGGGCAGATCAAGCTGCGCACGGGGGTTCCGGTGATCGTCAACAACTCGATCCAGCCGGCGAACGAGCCGGCCCCCCAGCCCAAGGACCAGTGAGCGAGGTGCTCAAATGAGGAAGTTCACCGACATCTTCATAGAGCGGCCGGTCCTCGCGACCGTCGTGAGCCTCACGCTTTTCGTGCTCGGACTGCGCTCGATCGGGCTCCTGCCGGTCCTGCAGTACCCGCGCACGCAAAACGCGGTCGTGACCGTGACCACCGCCTACGTCGGCGCGGACCCGGCGCTCGTCGCCGGGTTCATCACCGCGCCGCTCGAAAATTCGATCGCGCAGGCGAACGGCATCGATTATATGAGCTCGGTCAGCCGCCAGAGCGTCAGCACGATCACGGTCGCCCTGCGGCTGAACTACGAGGTCGACAAGGCGCTCACCGAGATCAACACCAAGGTGAACGCTGTCCTGAATCAGCTGCCGCCGGGCTCGCAGCAGCCCGTGCTCACCGTCAGGGTCGGCCAGACGATTGCCGCGATGTACATCGGCTTCGCGAGCGACGTGCTCCCGCCCAACAAGATCACCGACTACCTGATCCGCGTCGTGCAGCCGAAGCTCCAGGCGGTCGAAGGGGTGCAGTCGGCCGATATCCTCGGCGGCAAGCTCTTCGCGATGCGTGCCTGGCTCGACCCGGACAAGCTCGCCGCGTACAGCCTTACGGCGGCGGATATCAGCGGCGCGCTCGCCGCAAACAACTTCCTTTCTGCGGTCGGCACGACCAAGGGCCAGATGGTGCAGGTGAACCTCACCGCTTCCACCAATCTGCGCTCGGTCGAGGAGTTCAAGAGTCTCGTCATCAAGCAGCAGAGCGGCGCGGTTGTCAGGCTCGGCGACGTCGCCAACGTGACGCTTGGCGCCGAGGACTACGATTCGGAAGTTGGCTTCGACGGCAAGAAGGCCGTCTATATCGGCATCAGCGTCGCGCCGGCGGCGAACCTGCTAGAGGTCATAGCGCGAGTGCGGAACGTCTTTCCGGGCATCAAGGCGCAGCTGCCGCAGGGACTTCAGGGCGAAGTCATCTACGACTCGACCAAGTTCGTCAACAGCGCGATCGACGAAGTCATCTTGACGCTCGCCGAGGCGCTCCTCATCGTCACGCTCGTGGTATTCGCCTTCCTCGGTTCGATCCGATCGGTGGTGATTCCGACGGTGGCGATCCCGCTGTCGCTCGTCGGCACCTTCACCCTGATGTTCGCGCTCGGCTACTCGATCAACCTGCTGACCTTGCTTGCGCTCGTTCTCGCCATCGGTCTCGTGGTGGACGACGCGATTATTGTGGTGGAGAACGTCAACCGCCACATGGAGGAGGGCATGAAGCCGACGCAGGCGGCGATCCTCGCCGCGCGAGAATTGGCCAACCCCATCATCGCGATGGCCGTCGTGCTCGTGGCCGTGTATGTGCCGATCGGCTTCTTGGGCGGGCTCACCGGGGCGCTGTTCACTGAATTCGCCTTCACGCTCGTAGGCGCGGTCGTCGTGTCCTCGATCGTTGCGCTCACGCTTTCGCCCATGATGTGCTCGCGGATGCTCAAGCCCCACGACCCGAACCAGAAGGGCTGGGATACGAAGCTCGTGCTGCTGCTCGACCGGACCTTCGACGCCCTGCACAGGCGCTACGAGCAGCTGCTGCATGGAACGCTCAACTATGTGCCCGTGACCGGGGTGTTTGCGATCATCGTCCTCGGCAGCATCTATTTCCTGTACGCGACTGCAAAATCCGAGCTCGCGCCGCCTGAAGACCAGGGCATCATCATCAGCGCGTCGCAGGCCGCGCCCAACTCGACGCTGCAGCAGCGACAACTCTACACGCGCGTCGTGTACGAGACCTTCGTGAAGCACCGGGAGACCGACCACGTGTTCCAGCTCGATATCCCGGGGCAAACGATAGCCGGCATGGTGCTCAAGCCCTGGAACGAGCGCAAGGCCACTGCCGCCCAGCTTCAGCCGGTCGTACAGAAGGAACTCGAGAGTATCGCAGGCCTGCGTGCCGCGGCGTTCCAGCCGCCGCCGCTTCCCGGCGCCTTCGGTCTTCCGGTGCAGTTCGTCATTCAGACGACCGACCCCTTCGAGCGGCTGCACGAGGTGGCCTCGGCTTTCCATCAGGAAGCGCAGAAGAGCGGCATGTTCATCTTCGTCGACAACGACCTCAGGTACGATCTGCCGCAGTCGACGATCGTCATCGACAGGGAGCTCACGGCGCAGCTTGGGCTCACCATGAAGGACGTCGGCGGAGCGCTGTCCTCGCTCGTCGGCGGCGGTTACGTCAACTACTTCAGCTTCCACGACCGCGCCTACAAGGTGATCCCGCAGGTGCAGCAGGCCGACCGGCTGAATGCCGACCAGCTGAACCACACTTATATCCGCACCGCGAGCGGCACCTCGATCCCGCTCTCGACATTTGTGCACATCACGACGAAGACCGTTCCGCAGGCGCTCAATCGCTTCCAGCAGCAGAACGCGGCGACCATCGCCGGGGTGCCGTTTCCCGGCGTCACTCAAGGCGAGGCGATCGCCTATATGCAGGATCTCGCCAAGAGGACGCTGCCGCAGGGTTATTCGGTGGATTACTCGGGCCCGTCGCGGCAGTACATCCAGGAATCGACGGGTCTGATCGTCACGTTCTTCTTCGCGCTCGTGATCATTTTCCTCGCCCTCGCGGCGCAGTTCGAGAGCTTCCGCGACCCCGTCATCATCCTCGTCTCGGTTCCGATGTCGATCTGCGGCGCGCTCATCTTCGTGAGCTTGGGGATCGGCGGGGCGAGCCTCAACATCTACACCCAGGTGGGCCTCGTGACGCTGATCGGGCTTATCAGCAAGCACGGCATCCTGATCGTCGAGTTCGCCAACAGCCTGCAGAAGCAGGGTCTGTCGAAGCGCGAGGCGATCGAAAAAGCCGCCGGCATCCGCCTGCGGCCTATCCTGATGACCACCGGTGCGATGGTGCTCGGCGTCGTTCCGCTCCTCATCGCGAGCGGGGCGGGGGCGGTGAGCCGCTTTCACCTGGGCCTCGTGATCGCGACCGGGATCGCGATCGGGACGCTGTTCACGCTCTTCGTCGTTCCCGCGATGTACCTGCTGCTCGCCGCGGATCACTCGAAACGCGCCGCGGGTGAAGTCGTCCCTGCGGGCGGCGGGCGCGCCGGAACGCACTGACCGGGACGGCCCGGCTGCGATGACGGCGCGGGTCTGCATCGTCGGCGCGGGCCCGGTCGGCGTTGTCGCGGCGATCGCCTGCGCCGCAAAGGGGATGCACGTCTCGCTCTTCGAGGCCGAGCGCGAAATCGACCACAGCCCGCGCGCGGCGACCACACATCCCTCCACGCTCGAGATGCTCGCAGAGCTCGGGCTCCTGGAAGAATTCCAATCCTTGGGCCTCGTCGCCCGGCATTTCCAGTTCTGGGACGGCGCGACGAAGACCCTTGTGGCCGAGTTCGATCACGAAGTGCTGCGCGATGAGACGCCCTACCCTTTCGTTGTTCAGACCGAGCAGCACAAGCTCGCGGAACTCGGCCTGCGTCGTCTTTCGGCGATGCCCAACGTCGAGCTAAGGCTCGGCATGGGCGTCATCGACATCGCGCAAGACGCCGGGAGCGTGCGCGTCGCGACGCTGAGCGCGGAGCAGCACGTCTTCGACTACGTCATCGGTTGCGACGGCGGACGCAGCACCGTGCGCAAGTGCCTGGACATCGATTTCGAGGGCTACACCTGGCCCGAGCGGTTCCTGGTGCTGACGACGCTCTTCGATTTCCAAGCGGCGCTCGGCTGCTGCCAGCGCAGCTACATCTCCGACCCGGAGGAGTGGACCAACCTTTTCAAGGTAATGGGCGACGACCTGAAGGGACGCTGGCGCGCGGTGTTCCCCGCGCGCGAGAACGAAAGCGACGAGGAAGCGTTCTCGGATACCGCGGTGCGCCGGCGGCTCACCAGGCTTTTCGATGGACACCCGATGGAGCTCGTCGTGCACCGGAACATCTACCGCGTGCACCAGCGCGTGGCCAAAGCCTTCCGCAAGGGCCGGGTGTTCCTCGCGGGCGACGCGGCGCACGTCAACAATCCGGTCGGGGGACTCGGCCTGAATTGCGGCATCCACGACGCAGTGGATCTCGCCGAGACTCTGCATCTTGTAAATAGCAGGCAGGCGGACGAGACGCTACTTGACCGCTACGAGCGGCGGCGTCGCCCGATCAACATCGAGTACGTTCAGCAGCAGACCGTGGCCAACAAGAAACGGCTGGAAGAGCGCGACCCGAAAGTGCGGCAAGGCCACTTCGACGAGCTGCGCCGCACCGCCGCCGACCCTGTGTTGCACAAGCAGTTCCTCATGCGCACCTCGTTGATCGAGAGCGTGCGAAAAGCGGGAAAGATCGAGTAACCCGCCTTTCGGTGATTTCCCGTGCAAGCGGGACCGCGGTGCACGTTGCCGAAAGCGAAGACAGCCGGCGAGAACCAACAGGCCCGGCGCCCGCCAGGAGCGAGTGTCGGGGATTGCCGACACTCTACGCAAAGCCCGGTCTCTGTCCCCCTTTGAGCGGAGGCATAGAGCGAGGACGCCGAAGAAATGCAACATTTACCATATATCCGTTCTCTGCATGCTGGTAAGCTTTATGCGGTGAGCATATCGGCTGAATGTGGGTGCGCGCATTTGGCTTGGCGCCCCAAGCCTGAAGAACCGGTTTTCCTACTCCCTGCCCAGACGCCGGCGTGAGGCGTCCAAACCTCGTGATTGACCGGAGAGAGATGATGACCGCAAGAGCGCTGATTGTCCTAGTCGCCCTGATGCTGGTGACCGGTTGTGCCGCCACGATTCACGGCACGGTGCAGCTCGTCGACAGCCGTCTACAGCCGATCCCTAACGAGAGCCCGAAGGGAGCTGTGGTCAACATGATCAATACGACCGCCGCAGTCGAGCAGGCTTCGAGCTCTTCGACGGTGGACGAGAAGGGCGAATTTGAGTCACCCAAGGACAGCATCAAGCCCGGCATCTACAAAGTGGAGGTAAGCCGCATCGGCTACGAGACCCAGACCGAGACTGTCGAGATCGGCTCCTTCCTCAGCAAGAAGATCCCGTTCAAGTTGCGCAAGATCGAGGAGGGCAGGCGGAAGTCGATCAAAGGCTCGGCCACCGACAAGGACATGATCATCAATCCCGGCGAGGTCAATATCCAGCCGCCCGCGATGTGAGCGGACGCATCCGCCGCGCCCCTTAGACCCGACGCCATAACCGAGGGACTCTTCATGGCCACAACCTATCTGCGTTTTTCCTTAGTCCTGCTTACCACCGCTTTGCTCGTCGCTTGCAGCGAGCGTGTCGACCTTGAGGTCAAGGCGCGCATAGACGGCCAACCCGCGGCACAGGCAAAGGTCACCATCGATCGTGAGGAACTCGGCGTCACCGACGCCCAAGGCGTGTTCTCGAAGCAGATTCGCAAGAAGGCCGGTGCGGAGATCGAGGTGGCGGTGAGCAAGGAGATGCCCGGCTACCGCATCGATCCGTGGAAAACGACCTTCCTCGTGAAGCTGCCGAAGGAGGGTCAGACCGACAAGTACCGTATCGATGCCGATCTCAAGGCGATGCGCTACGTCACCCTGCGTGTGAGCGAGAAGGGTGCGCCGTTGCCCGCGGCCAAGGTGACGGTCGGAGGAAAGGAAGGAGGCTTCACCGATGCCAAAGGCGAATTCGTGTACTTCTATCAGGCACAGCCGGCGAAGGGCGCCGAGTTCAACGTCGCCAAGGCCGGCTACAGCACCTATCGCGCGGTACGTCAACTCGATCCGGGCCAGGTAATCGAAGTCGCGCTCAACCGCCAGGCGATGGTGGCGATCAAGGCGCTCACCGACGAGTACGGCCGCACGAGCGGAGTGCCGGGCTTGAGCGTGAGCATAGACGGCAAGACCGTAGGCAAGACCGACGCCCAGGGCAGCTATACGTACGATTACCGCGGCGAGCCCGGCAAGAAGGCGGTGATCGCGATCGCAGCGCCCGGCTACATTCCCGCGGCGTGGAAGACCACGGTCCGGCTTGAAGGTCAAGTCAACCTCCCGCGCTACTTCTACCCGATCACGCCCAAGCCGATCCGTATCGGTATCTACCGCGTCGTCGGCAACACGCCGGGCGTGGACTTGAAGGAAGTCGCAGCCCAGGCCGAGCAGGCGCTGGCGACACAGCTGTTCAAGTTTCCGGCGTTCCGCGAGGTACCGGCGGAGAGGCTGCAGGCCGAGGTCAATCAGGGCAAGCTCAGCATCGACCGCATCACGGCCAAGGGCTGGCAGGACACGCCACTGCGCGCGACCGTGGACATGATCCTGCTCGGGAGCGTCGCCAGGGACGATGGCGGCTATTGGGTCGAGGTCAAATTCCACACGGCGAACGGCAAGATCATTTTCTCGGAGATCGCGCGCGCCCGCAGCGCCGGCGGCATCAACGGCGCGGTGCGCGACATTGCGAATCACGTTATCGAGCGTTTCCCGATCGAGGGCACGGTGGTCGGAGAGGAGGGTGATCGTTATCGCATCAACATCGGCAAGAACTGGCGTGTCGGCCGCGGCACCGAGTTCACCCTGACCACGCCGACGTTCGGTGAGGGCGGCAAGGTGGCGGGTTACCGCGAGACCGGCAGGATCGAGGTCAAGCGCGGCGAAGACGCGAGCTCGCTTGCCGAGGTCGCGACGCTCAAACAGGGCGAGAAGGTGCAGATCGGCGATCGCGTGGTGCGGCGCATCGCGCGCGAGGGCGAGGAAGGCGATCAACGCACCTACTTCCTGCTCAGCGCGAAAGGTGGCGTAGGCACCGACGTCAACACGCTTTCAGGTACCAGCGTCTACTTGAACGGTGAATGGGCAGGCGCGACCGGGGCGAACGGTCAGGCGGAGATCCCGCTGCGGCTCGGCCGCAACTATGCGCTCACGCTGTACCGCCACGGCTACCAGCAGCTCACCGACAAGATCAGAGTCGGCAAAAGCGGTGAAGCGCGCGAGTTCGTGCTCACGGCCAACAATGTCCTGTTCAAGGTCGACTCCGAGCCGTCCTCGGCGACCGTGTACATCGACGACGAGCAGGTCGGAAAGACGCCGATCGCCGGCGGCAAGCTGATCACGCTCGGCTTTCACAGCGTGCGCCTGACCTTCGGCGAGGACTACCGCGACTTCTTCGAGGTCATGGAGTTCACCAAGAAGGAGGAGGACCGCACCGGCGAGCGCCGCATCGTGCTGCAAAGGGATTTCCTTAAGATCGGCGAGCGCGCGCGCCAGAAAGGCGACGTCGAGAGCGCCATCAAGGCCTACGCCTCCACGGGCCGCGACCACCCGGACTACGCCGAGGCGCACCGGCGCCTGGGCGACATCTACCTCGATGACAAGGAGGACTACGACCGCGCGATCGCCGAGTTCGAGGCCGTGCTGTCGCTGCCCGAGAACGAGCAGCTGATCTACAAGCAGTTCGCGGTCACCTTTACCAACCTCGGCCATGCTTATTCC
>Ga0137451_1000178_pt1 | contig 18913 bp, 33 predicted proteins | sample EasRivERMGT500_2_FD_102336 | JGI IMG/M metagenome (GOLD analysis project Ga0137451, IMG submission 102336) | Soil microbial communities from meander-bound floodplain in the East River, Colorado, USA - East River MetaG ERMGT500_2 | ecosystem: Environmental > Terrestrial > Soil > Floodplain ... | reverse complement strand
TGTTGTGTCGTGGACGCTACTTTGCCCATCTCATTAATGCCATTGAGTCCAACCCGAAGAGAAGATAATTTATTGAAGGCGGTAATAATCTCATTCAAGTTTTTAAGCATAAACTCCGTATCCTGCTGCACCCCAGTACGGTCAATATATTCTGATATTCTTTCCTCGTTTGCCATTATTTCTTTTTAATACTTTCGATATAAGCATTCAATCTTCTAATCCTTTCGCAATATTCAAAGACAGTCATGTCATCGGCCCTTAGTTTATACTCAGCATGATCGCTAAGAGTAATTAAAACGCTTTGGAAATATTCGCGTGTGGGTTGTAATTCGCCCTTTTCAGCCATCTTCTTAAGCATGGATTCAAGGGTCATCCTTTTTAAATTCAGATCAATAAGCTGCCCCTTGCTTCTATTAATAGCCTTCTGTAGTTCCTTGTCATATTCACCCGGCCTCGTGACATCAAAAACAAATTTGTAATTCATAAGCTTATTCAAGGCATCATGAAATTGAACTACATATCTGTCCCTTAATTGCTCCACTAACATTTTAACCTGGTCTTGAAAAATTTCAAGTCTCAAAATGTCTGCGCTAAGTCTTGCAAAGGCGACATAATCATGATCCTTGATAGCATCGGCATATTGAATTCTTATTTCTTGCCAGGATTCGTGAAGTTGTTCTATTGCCGGATTTCCAGAAATTACCAAAGCGTGAAGATTATCATCAATGAAGCAATCTATGAACTTATTTAACGGCAGATCATTGATATTGCGATACCACTGTGACAATATTATAGCCGTTTGAGATGGCATATTCTGCGCTGTAGAAACTGAACTCCGTTCCTTCTTTGCAAACAGCAACTGCAATTTTGTTTTCCTGCGCATAAAGTTTTGCTTTGACTATTTTTTCGTTCAGTTCTCTATCGTCTCTCCCAGGTATTGAAAGTCCGCATATCACACAACCTTCCATTTACTTTACTTTTATAGCAATATTTTCTTCGGTTGATATTTCACAATCATAGTGATCTGAAAATTCTCTGCCGAATGAAAGCTGATACATTATACTCGTGGATCCAGGGAATATTTTAAACATTGTTATCATTCTTGGCTGTTGATCTGTATCTGTTACCAAATAAACTATCTGGCCCAGCTCATATTTATTATCAATTACCATCATTTCATTAAAAGTCCAACCGCATTTAGAATCCTATTCCTTAACTCGGGCCTTATCTTTTCTACCATGGCTTCATTTTTAAACTTTTCGCTTAATCCTTCTATCTCGGGTCCATATCTTTCAACAAGCATTGCATCTTTTGGATCTGTGGAAGCAAATTGTATTTTGTCGCCTATTACCCGGGCGTATAAACCTGCTTGCCATGCCCCCGTTTCCCTCAACCTGATAGGGCCTGGTTGTTTCCCGTACTGGATCACGGACCTTAAAGAATAGTCGGGCATCAAACTGCCATCGGCACGGATTCCACTGTTAATCTGTTCTGCATTTAAATCGGCAAGGACATTCGTCGAATCAGAAATGACTTCTTCAATGACTTTATTAGTGTCAAGGGAATCAAATTTTCTTTTTAGTCCGAGTATTGTCATTTTATAAAAAAGGCGGCGACTTTTTTGGTTCACCGCCTGGATAATATTTATTTGCTAACCGATTTTATTCTGATTTCTCAGAAGGTTTTTCTTCTTGTTTACACAGGCTCCAGATTTCTTTCATTTTCTCGTCTGGTATTCCGTGATGTTTTTCATGTTCGATAAAAGCCTTTAATGTTACCGATGCTGCCCATTCCTTGTTAATCCATATTGTTCCCTGTTCAATTTCAAAAGGAATAAACATAGGATTATACTTTAGGATAAGTTACCGGGAGAAGTTCTACGTTAGTTACCGTGCCAGCATCAAGCTGCGCCGGCGTCGGAGGGATCAACATGATATTACCTGTTGCTGATGTATATGCAGCACTGTTATAAGTAACCGTCAATGTTTTCAATGTATTATTTATGACGATAGTTGTTATCGCAAGCGATACCGTGGGAACACCGGCCCCTGATTTGGCCGAAAAATTTGCCGATAATGCGGCAATAGCTGCCCCATAATCATCGAAAATGTTATAAGGACTGATCAGATTCGATCCGGCAATCTTCATACTTATTTCATGGACGTTAGTGACCCCAGAAACAAAAGCCAAAGGAACATCTATCAAAGCATCAATATCTTCAACATTAAAGGATGACATAGCCGCCCAATAAGCATTATCGAAATATTCGGAAGTCGAAAGAATAGAAAGGGTGAACGTAACAATACCTTCCTCAACATTAGTCCCGGTAGCAAGCTTATTCCCTACAAAGAAAAATTTAGCTTGGAATCCTTTGAAGTTTGTTCCCGCCTTTGTCCCCCATATCGTACCATTAGCATCCCATTCAAAAATTCTTACTGTTTGGTTATTGAAAGTCCTTAATCTTTTCAAAAGATCGGCACCGGCAAATATTTTTACCGTATATGCTGGGCGGCCTTCTCTCAGGATGGCTTTGAAACCAAGACCCAAAGTTCCTTCAGTATTAGCTTCAGAAGAATCGGCAATATCCTGTGCTTCTTTTATTGGGAACACTTTGTTCCCATCTGATTTTGATAGATCAGAATTAGCCACTAGCTTATTAAATAAAGCCGTTTCTGTGGCGTAATCAGATGTGCCGATTAAGCCGTTAAAAATTAAAAGCTTTTTAAGAACACCACGCGACTTATCACAGGCCAGTTCGCCAGTATTTGATACAGAAGATGAACAAAGTGAAAGTGCCATATTTTATTAGTTAAGAAGTTATTAATTGTTCCACACAAATGGACTGTCGTTTTACTTTTAATCTCAAGCCCTTGATATAAATTTCATCCACATAAAGCTGATCAAAAAGATTTTTAGTATCCGGCCCTCCTACTAATCCCCCACCCCAATAAGGCCTTATTATCCTTGTATGTCTCACATCTCCCATTATTAGAAAATCGCCACCCGCTTTAATTTGCTTAATGAACTCATCATATATAAGAAGAAGCCTGGGTTTAAAAATCAGATCATCCCTTTGTTGTTGAGTATAACTGGCCTCAGTTGTTGCAGATATACTCATGTCGCATGTAACGTCTGAGAAATACCGGAAATCACCCATGTCCTCAGAATAGTTCATTATGAGCCAAATCAGCGGCGTATTTGCGCCTTCCTCAGAATAAACCTTTTTTGCTACCTGCGAATAAATTCCTTTATCAAAGAACACTTCAAAAGGATCGGTTAATCTTGTCGAAAAGGTGTTATTAACCCTTCCCACCACTTGTTCCATTATGTCCGGTAAATATGGTCCCATGTTACCATACTGCTTTTGTGTTTATTGTCGGCAGGCTCTCATCTGTAACTCCAAGCTCTCCTTTCAAAAGTTTTATCCTGGCAAGTATCGCCACGCGGTCATATTTTACAGAATGAACAAACCCAGCCGTTGCGTTGCCATCGCTTACATCAGCTGTTGTTAACAGTAGTTGTAAAAGTTCAATTGCAGCCTTTTTAAGAGCTATAACGTTCGTCCCATCATAAGGAGACGTCCCCAAAATCCCCGCATCTATCAGCGCTCCATCAACAGAGTCAAAAGAAGGAGCGAAACCCAATAGTGAAATAAATCTTTCTTTATTCGTCATACAAACGGCCCTGCAAAGACTGTATCTGTTTTCAAAATAAATATGCCGTCGATACTAAGGCCCGGGAAAGCATTCATTTCCATCCCGGTATATTCAACCAGTGGATCATCTTCGCCCCATTTTGAAACCAGCGTAGGGCCGAAATTCGCATAAGTCTTCCCACCAGCCGGATGAACTGAACTCATTGAAACAGCGTTGAACAGTGTACCAATCTTACCGGCCGGAACGAACACGACGTTATTAGAATTAAACGGCTTAATGAAAGTCGGTTTCCCGTCAACTTCAATATTTGCCGTATAATTCATGATCTCAATCTGAGGCCACAGGTTTGCGGTAAATGCTTCATTCACATTCGCAAGGGTTACCGCGAAGGCGCTGTTGCCCTTTCCTGTGTTATAAAAACTAGCCAAAAAGGTTTTTACCTGGGTCGTTTTCTTGAACGTAACCCATAGTTCATAAGACATGAGAATTTTACCAAATTGCCTGCCTCTTATGTTCCACATTGCCTGTAAAAAGGCTTCAATATCATCAATTGGGGTGGCAGTCGCAATAGTTGTCCACACGATTGGCACACCCTGCAATTGATATGATTGCGATAAAAGGTCAATAACTCCATACGCGGCGCCATCAGGATTGTTTGTCGTATTGATGTCAATTTGAAGGGTGGACAAGGCCTGAAGTAGCATAATATCTACTCTCTTGTCCCCGGATACGGCCGCTTCTTGTAGGTCCTTCATTAAAAACGCAATGAGAGCCTCATTACTTGAATTGCCAGAAATAGGAAGTGATCTGAGAACTTCGATCGATCTCATATCATCTTGGTTCATTCTAAACTTTTCTTTAATAGCCGGTATCTTTCCTTTGTAAAGTTCCAGTTTATTGCGGCTCCTTAAAGGTGCAGGAGAATCAACGTCCACGATGGAGGCCGCGGCAGCTATTCTTTCTCTCCCGATTGCAGAGTCGAAGTTTAGCGACATCTGCGGAAGACCTTCGTTTAGCCAATTACGCCAGATCGATGATCCTGTAAGGAGATTCTGCGACTGATCCAAAAGAAATTGTAAGTTTTGGCTCTGCGCAAGGTTTGAAAAGTAACTCGGAACTATTGCCATTTTAATGAGTTTGAATTATTAAAAATTACTTCGATTGGGAATAAATAATGTCATCAAATTGCGCTTCAATCGAAGTCGTATAAGGAACCCGGCGGGCATAAACGGTGCCTTTAATAACTGCGCTTACGCTGAGCACAAAACCTGTTTTTATAACTACATCGCAGTAAAGAAGTGCGTTATCTGCCGGTAATGCTCCTGCGGTAGCGCCTGTGGCTGTTGAAGCCCAAAGGGTATCTCCTGCTGTAACAGCTCCGATGGTAGTACCTACAGTGAGCAGGTCCCAAAGCGTGCTCGTCGTTGTATCAATAGCGGTTACGGCATAAGCTGGGCCGCCAATAGCACCCTTTGAGAGGTAATCACCAATCTTGATAGTACTTCCTTTTAATACATGATACGTGACAGCAGCACCCGATTCATTTTGCTGTGCGATAGCCGTGTCTAAAAAAGTTGCCACCCTGGTAGATTCATTAATGACCAATGGGGTGCCGGCTGGAATTACCGTATCATCCGGATAACCTGTCGCCGTTAACTTAAACCCACCTTGTGCTAGCTGAATATCTTTTGACGTGCCTTGCCAAACCGGTATTCCGGAAGCTCCTAACGATCGCGTGATTCCAATTGGCATAACTTAAAAATTTTATTTTAATGAATTATTTACTTCTGCTCCGTTTTTGTTCATTGCCGCCTGTTTTTCCACAAAAGCCTTTATTTCAGGACTTACTACTTTTGAATCAACCGGCGGGGCGGCACTGCTCTTTGGCGCCGAAAGCATCGATAACCCTTTTTCTGTGCTTTCTTTTACCAGGGCAGACCAATCGGCCTGAACCTCTATTACAAAGGCATCAATTTCTTCCTCCTTATCCGGAATGATTCTTTTACCAAAAAATGAAGCAGGTACTTCTTTACCCTTTTCACTCAACTTATCCGCGATCTTGCCAAGGATAGTTGTTTTTATCTTTTCGCCCTGTAAGGCGGTAAGTCCTTCATTGAGCTTCTTATTTTGCTCAATGAGAGCCTTTGCCCATGCGGGGGTGTCGTCCGTCACTTCAATTGGCGGATCTTCTTTTACTTCTTCTTTTTTGGGGGGCTGTGCAGCTTTTAATTTTGCTTCGAGGTTCCTTATTGTGTCGTCCTGCTTTGCAATATCCGCAATAGGGTTGAAGTCATTATAGTTGTCCAGTGCAGCGTCTACTTTTGTCTCATCGTCTATTACCTTTTTTTCAATAAAGGCCGCAATTTCATTGAGCCTCTTTTTTGATAAGTTAATAGCCGGAAATTTGGCTTTTATAGCCGCTAAAATCTTTTCTTTCATATTTCTAAGAGCTTGTTTACTTATTAAAATTTCAGAATTTTCTGAAACTACAGGTATAAAAATAAACAGGTTGAAAGTTTTTGTAGTATTATTGTATCCTATATACTACTTTTGTATTCCCATGAGTTTGAATAAATTTAAACCCATTCCGGTTAGATTAAATGAGCTTACACCCACGCTGAGAACGTGGGCTAATGAGGAAGACCGGTCAGCCCAATATATGATTAGAAAAATTATTGAAGAGGCTATTATAAAGAAATTTGGCTATAAACCAGATTATTTCAAGAAGATGAGGGCGCAACAAAAAGCTAGTTAGTTATAGAGGAATTAAAAATTATTCTCATAGACCTTCCAAGGAAATAATTTTTTTCTTACAATCGAATTATAATACAATCTGAATTTTTGTTTATATAATAATATAGATCCAATTTCAAGATTAATAAATTGAGTAGGGTCTTCAACCTCTGCGGCATCAAAAAATTTCTTGAACGTAGGATGTTCCCACATTTCCCGCCAATTTAATCCTTCCGTTATCTCAATCGGAACGCTAAGCTCAATATATTTGTCATTCACATCAGTAACGAATTCGCTTAAAGAATGTAATTCTTTTGGGAAAGCTACTTGTCTGTTATGCTGAACTTTATTCATACGGGTTAATTATGTAGAATTTATTTTTGGGAATAGGTGTTTGCATTATCATTAGTTGCTGCATTTGTAATAAACGAAGATTAATTATTTTACTAAATATCTTTATTCTTCTTTGTATCTTATTCTTCGGTCTGCGATCAATTTTTTGAAAAATTCTTTTTCTCTTCGATATTAATTTTGCAAGGGAGACTAATTCATCGGCAAAATCAACTGTATTTCTTGCAAGTGCTAAAGCTTTTTGTTTTTTGGGATCATCTCCGATAAGTGGCTCCATTTGCTTAAAGATATCTTCAAATTGCTTTTTTATTTCCTGAACTTCCATTTTTTATTTTTTTCTCATTGCGCGAATCAAAAGCAATATTCGCCAGGTTTCGATGATCTTTTTCATTTCTTAATTATAATATTTCTACTTTACTAAACTGAAGTTCTAATTCTTTTATTATTTGCAATTTGCTAATAATATCCATATTGTTGGATAAGTAAATAGTTTTAGTATCTTCATTATACACTCCAATAGCGTAACCACCACGGTTTTCTTCTAGTGTATTTAGAAAAACCAATGCTTCGTCTTTGTTGTCAAAATTTTCTATTTCTTTTGATCCACGTCGCATGTAAATAGCCAGCATATATCATCATGTTAATTGAAGTTATTTTTCATTCCTTAAAGATAATAAAAAACCGGGCAACTAAAAAGAAGCCAGGAGAGATACTATGACGAATCCAAAACCAAAAAACATGGTATTTATTATGCTAAATAGCTTATCGTTTTTGTTTCTGCATTATAATCGGCATTTATCCATTTCCCTCTGCCATTAATTTTTATTTGCATTTGCCCATCTTTTCTCTTCCTTAATAAAATCTTTTTGGTAACAGGCATATAATTGAAATCGCAAGAATATGCTTTTATCGATATTACGGGCGAACACAAATTATTCATTTTTATTGTTTTAATGGAACAGGAACCCCATTGCCAGGTACAGGAATAGGAGGAACAATAACAACCGCCTCCCCTTCAATTCTGCCCATTTCAGCCTTTGGATCAACGACAAATGGATTTTGCTCAACCGCTGTTTCTTTACTCAATATTTTACCCTGAACGGCTTTGGTAAGAGTTTCAATAAGCTCAACGGTATTCTTCGGTAAGTAATATTCAAATTTTGGCTTGATGGTCAGTTTCAAAACAGGCTTATATATCGGGTCTAAAATGGCTATGGTGTGCTTCAAAAAATTAATACGTCTCTGAACACCTTCCCCAAATATTTCCTCATTATCTGACGCTTTAAGATGGGCATCTAAAAACATTGTTTGTAGTGCTACTGTGGAGAAATAACCGAGACCTTTTAAGTTTTCAAAGCTAATATCAGGTGTATGCGTAAGCGTATGGATATATCTATTCAAATTATCCATTTCGAGCTTTACCGATTCCGGTAAGAAATTCCACGTCAGATACTCCACCTTGGCGCCATTCTCCGCTGTTAATAATTTTCCTGTTTCTCCCTTTTGAGCAAACCCTTCCACCTTCCCAGATGCGACAACAATCGGGCTGCCAAAATATTTATTTGTGTCGTTATGGTCTGAGGTTATAGTTTCAAGTGCTTCAATCAGCGGCTGTACATCATGCCACTCAGTAATAGGCTTACAGTAATAAATAACCGGTATTTTCTTTAATTCATTAGGAAGACTCGTAAATTGACCGGTATAATCGACTCCGTTACTGAATAGCCAAGCGTTCCCCTCCTGTTTGCTTTTGAAAATCTCGTCCGATGTATAAACGTCGAAATGTTGAATCAGCTCTGCCTTTTCGTTCATCACTTTATACCCCCTCCCAAAAGCAATCATGTTACCGAAATCATCAAAAACAGGCCACAGGCTATCACCGAGTGATCCTGCAATAAGCTTCACTCCTACTTTAAATTTAGAGTCCATTAGATAATCAAGCCAGTAGTCAGCCTCTGCATCGTTCACATACCACAGCTCGGCGCAGTGTCTTTCGCTCATTGTTTTTTTTGCAATAGCCTTGAACTTATAATTAAGTTTATTATCGTCCCAAATCTTTTTTAATATAGTAACGAAATCTTCTTGAAGTTGTCCTTCTGTTGTGACATCTATTTCAGGGCAACCAAGGAAGGCAGCAGCAATTAAAACAATCTTTTTTTGAAGCGATAAAGGCAATCTTGCCACTTTTACAATATCAGATAACCCGCCTTCGCCGTCATTAATAATTTTATTTTTTCTTATAGATTCGTCAAATACCTGATGTCTATAAGGATCGTATTGTTTTAAACAATCATAGACATTTTTTATGATGCAATGAGTCTCTAATGTGTGCATGCACCTTGTCATGTCGCCGGCGGCCATCAGCGCCTGAAGTTGCTGTAGTGTCACAGATCAAGTGGTTTATAAAATTTTTGTTTGACTATTTCTGAACGCCTGATCTTGCCTCCCATTGTAGCCTTTGCCTGGAATTGCCATTCTCCTTCACCTAGCGTCTCAGTAGCCGACGCATTATAAACAATAGCCGTTCCCGATACCGCTGCATTCCATAACCCGGGCGTTCCGTCTGGTTTAATATACAAAATCTTTGGTGACGTTGCTGTTGTTAAATCTTCCTTCATGTCTATTGACACTAGTAAATCGTCTCCTTCGTTTACTTTATCAGACATTCTTAATGGTTTTTATAAATCTTGAAGTCTTTTTTATTTGTTTGTTAATTTCGGAATCAACATCAACATCATTAATTCCAGATTTCAAAGCTACATTTTTAAAATAAGATTCTAAGTTTACAGATTTTCTGAAATGACCAATCATGACTAATTTTTTAGTGGTTGCCACCCCGCCGACATTATCAATAATCGGTGAGAACCCTGATATTATCAATAGCCCTGCACCCGGATTAATTATCCTTGGAATTAAAATCGATGGCGAAAATCCTTGAATCGAAAGCTGTCCTATTCCTGCTGCCACTACTTTATTGTTGGAAACGTTTATTATAGGAGATAGTCCGCTTACCGTTAATTGTCCTAACCCCGATAAAACAATCTTTTGGATAATAGGAGCCAAACCAGTTATTGTGAGCTGGCCCATCCCAGATATTATACTTGTCTTAATTACAGGTTGAAACCCTGATAATGACAATTGACCAAGACCCGGTAACACAACTGTGCCACTACCTACGGTTATTGTAGGCGCAAACGCGTTTATAGTAAGTTGACCAAGACCTATAGCTAGTTTATTATTCAGTATTGGAGAGAACCCATTTAACGTTAATTGACCTAGCCCCGATTGTACAATTTGATTATTCGATAAAACTATACTAGGTGCAGCACCTGTAATTACAGCCAATCCTAACCCAGGGAAAACGTTTACTCCGATCTTAGTTTGTGGAGCAAAACCGTTAATCGTTAATTGCCCAATGCCTGTATTTATTCCCTGGTTTATTACGGGCGCTAAACCATTTACTGACCCTTGACCTGTTCCAGGCAAAGCCCTGATGTTATTGCTTACTGAAATTGTCGGAGAAAAGCCGGTTGCAACAACTGCTCCTGTCCCAGATAATGCCGTTTGATTTTGTGTTGAAATTATTGTTGGAGAAAATCCGGTAATTACTGGTTGTCCGGTTCCTGCATTAATTCCGCTGCCTATGATAGGTATAAAGCCGTTTACAGTTAGTGCGCTAAGGCCTGCGATTATTGCGCCTGCTAAAATTGGAGCGAACCCTGCCGATGCTAATGCTCCTACGCCTGGTAAAACTGTTTGGTTTTGTGATTCTGCCTGAAACGTTATTGTATTTGTGAAATTTACCCACCCATTACCGGTAGTCTGTGTTTCATTTCCTTGAGTCAAATCTGTGCCTGTTTCTCCCCAATTTATTGTAGTTGAAATACTTGCACCACCTGCGTCATTATGGCCAATTTCAACCACAAGCCTGTCACCATCCACAGTAGTATAATCTACTGCAGTTCCAGTATTCGCAAATATTTTAGAACGATTTGATGTGTTAAATTCAGTTGTGACACCATTTGCGCCAATAGGTAAAATTGTCGCTCTTACTGTAGATCCGTCTCTGCTTACTATTCTTATTCCTAATCTATTTGTTGCGTTGTCATTTGTGGCAGATTCTTTTGCCATTAGCTGACAAGTAATGCCAGTGGATGCTATTAGAAAGTCTATCCCCGCATCCATAGGAAAGGAAATGTACTGTCTATGTAAAGCATCTTGGCCTGTAGTAGACGTATAAGCAGATTCGTCAGTTAATGTACTGCTTCCTTTTGTAGACACTAAAACTCGTGAAACGAAACCTGCTGTAGTTTCCCACCCTGCGTCAGGAGTTACCGAAACGGCGGCCGCAGTAGTTAATGGAAACCATAGTTTTGTTGCCATTGTAATGTGTTAGAGAGGGCCATACTATTCCTGTTTTTTTATAATACTTAATCCGCCATTAGTGGGCATTAGTATTGTTGGTTTCTTCCAATTATTAACTGCACTCTTTGCCTCTTCAATCATAGCAATACACAATTCTTTTTTATCCAAAGGTCCAGTAACGTAAACCTTATTATCGTCCCTGAGTTCAATTATTAATCTAGCTTTCATACCCCAATTTTTTTTATGAACCATTCAGGAAAATCTTTTAATAACTCTTCCTTAGTCAATAGTCCCTCTTCCACATCTTCCTTCCACATATTTATCGTTACGCTCATCCAGAATTTGCCTATGAAATACCAGTTGTTAGTATTTGCTATATCAATTTCCACAGTTCCATAACTGTCATGTTTAAACATTTCTTCTAAAGCACTTTCCGAAAAATCCATATTAGGTCTATCTTTAGAAAATCGTTTATAGATTTCTGCCGTTCTGGTTTTATATCTATGGGTTACTTTCATTAATCCACATTTCCACCACTCAAAGTAAAAAGTCCGCTTGCGTTTATTTGGATCGTAAGAGTGTTGCCAGTGGTGGTAGTTACGTCCGCAGGTGTAGTATCAAGTAAACAAACAGCAAGTAATGGCTTCACAATAGTATTTACCGTTGCATTGCAGTAAATAACTGCGAACCTGGCTATAATAGAACCTCCTGAAGCGGTCCACACCACATCGGCGCAATCGGCAGTTATTGTACCTGCAGCTTCAACCCATGTTTCTGCTGTTAACGCAATGCCTCCCGTTGTATACCCATTGGCGTTTGCGTGCTCATTGGTTAAATCACCATAAACACCTGTACCAACAGAAAGAGTATTTGCGTTTGAGGTAGAAAGAAATAAAGCCATCGTAAGTCCAAGCGCGGCGTTATCCATGTCAAATGTGCCATCAGCTAGTCTTAGTTTTGCTTTATCGTAAAGTTTGAATTTCCCTGCGGCCATAATATTAGTTTGAAAACAAAACTAATGATATTTTCAGAACTAATTGAAAGAAATGAAATTATCCGAAATATCCCAACTGGTTTTTAAGGTTTGATTTCATGCCCTTATATTCCTGAAATTGTTTATCAAGTACGGTTAATACCAGGTATCTCTTATTGTCAGAAATATGGCCCCTCGGTTCGAATGTCACGCCTGTTTCAGGGTCTTTCTCTTTTGTCTTTTGCATCTTACCTTCGGCGTCTTCTTTTACCATTACATAATCTTCTATGGAAGAAAAACAGGTATCTGAAATCGTGATACTCCATCCATATAAATTGTTTTCATAAATGGCATTCACAAAAGCCGCAGACAAAGCAACCTCAGGGGCAGATTTCATAACCTTGTCGGTTACTCTATATCCCCTTGATTTAAGAACTTCAATGAACTTATCATAAAACGACTTACTATTAGCGTCTACCGTGCTTCTTTTCTTCCCCGATGGATCCCCGCATACAAAGACCATGTCTGTGTGTTTAATGCTGTCAAGCCAATCAGCAGCCTTGCCTGCAGCTTTTGGAGCATTATTGTCTGGAGAATAACAAAGTATTTCTTTTATTTGGAAAATGGCTGTGCCACGAACCTGCCAGCCGGTTACCGTTACATATGGATTAACGTTTTCATCCAATGATACCCAAATTACCCCTGGGCTGTACTGTACTTTTTTTACATGCTTTGTTTCATCGAATTGTTTCCAAAACTCTCCACCCGTTCGCACGATGCCCCATTCAGCGTTAGCAATAGCATTCAGAACCGCCGCGTTGCCATTTGCTATAAGCTTCAATTTTTCGTAGTAGTCATCTTGATTTATGAAAATATTGTCTTTATAGGTGCTCTTATGCTTTACTGATTGATCTTTAAACTCCCCATCGAATAACACTTTTCTTATCCAGTGGGATTGATAAATTTTCTCAGTATTAAAAGCCCCATAAAGTTGAGTATTAGCCTTCTCTGTTCTAAGCCTTGAAAAAAGTATTCCAAAGTCATAAAAACTGAACTGATCAAGTTCCTCACAAAAAATATGAGTGGGGTCTTTTATTGATTTTAGAGAGTCGGGATTATTTGCCCCGAATGGATTGAACTCATTTTTGTTTTTTTTACATACGATAACCATTGAACCATTAGGCGAATCAGAGAACGTGAAAAGATGGTCCTTCTTTAATTCTTTTATCCTATCTGTTATAGTTTTAAAAACGGTGCCCCTTATTGTCTCAAATATCTTTCGGCCGTAATAACACCTGAAATACCCATCATTCAAGCAATCATCAATTAATATATCGACAATGAAGACAGACTTTCCTGAGCCATATGATCCATATAAAAGATTTATTTTATTTTGATTATCCCATAAAGGAAGAAAGGCGTCGTTAACAGGGACGACCCCTGACAATATGAGCTGCAATTTGAGTTCGTCTGGAAGAGGCTTGAATAATGAGGCTTCAAGGGGTTTTTGTTTCACGCAACGCAGATATTATTTTATCAACCTGGGAATCCGATAATGGGGCAAAAAGTTCAGGCTTACTTTGTGAATTATCTTTTTCAAATATTCCGAAATATCTGCCTAGCATTTCTAGCCCTTTATTTTTATCCCAGCGTTTTATTTTCTTAGTATAGCCAACATGCTTTTTTTTGCCATCTTCCCATTCCGTTATTTCATCTATCTCCATGCCCGCCAAAACTGCCGCGGCGTCGTCATCCAGTTCATGGATAGGTATGAGATTTCCATCTTGATCAAAGAACCTACGGGCGTCCTGATAGGCTATGCGTCCAATTTCTTGGATAGTTCTTTCTTGTGTGATCTCAAACTTTTCAGCGAGCTTTTTTTTCTTGGATTGTAGAAATTTTTGAACGTCAACATAAGTCAACAATCTGTTACCTATTTGTTTAGCTGTTTTTTTTGAATACCCTGCCCTTATTGCCGCTTTGGTTGCGTTGTAATCTTTTAGATATTCATTGCAGAATCGAACTTGCTTGTCATTAAGCGAAGGAGACATGAAACCAAAATTATACTATTTTTTAGATTTTTCAGTAATTTCTGAAAGTTTGGTAACCCTGGTATCATAACGGAGCTTTATGACCTTTTTATTTCCCAGGTCCCACACAGGCCTTTTTTTGCAGCCCATGTTATAGTTATTGTATTTCGGGGAAGTTATTGTTCGGAAATCTTTGCCTCGGTATTTGAATAGAGTCCCCACATGTAGCTCATTAAGGCGGACCATCTGACTTTTCATGATGAAGATTGGCTTTCGTGCATCATTACTGGTATTTTAAACGGAAGTTATTTTATCTTTTAAAGAACTGCCACAGTATCACATTTAACCACTATCGAGGGAATTACACCCCGTTTTAACTTTTATGACCCGTGGCAGTTCAGCCGGCGTGGCATTGATATGCGTCCGGGATTTACCATTAAACCTTATCCTATGAAATTCTTAACCATTAATAGAATTGTAAATCATACCCCTTGTTCATTTAAAAAAGACAATAACCCACTGTTATCGGATTCATTAAATATTTTTGCTATATAGAATCTATTATCTCCTTCCCCAGATTTAGACATTGAGGCAATTACGGACGCCCATGTATCTGCATCAATTATCTCTTCAAATATTTTCCTTGAATCAGGAATTGCGTTGTAATTTTTAATAATTGTTACAGAACCGTCGTCGTTTCTGTTAAAATATAGACCATTTTTTGTGTGGAACATAATTTTATTTTTTTAAGTTCTTAACTTACTTTTTGGTTTTTCTGGTTCAGGCGGCGGATTTAATTTTTTCCGATGTTTCCATGCCCATTTATTCATTCCAGATTTTAACCTGCGCTTATTGTCAATATTCTCTAACAACAAATAAATTACATAACCGATCAAAACAACAAAGACAAGTTCAATACTTATACATATTGGCTCCAGCACCCAAAACCATGACCAATCAATTACATTATAAAGTTTTAAAATAATAAATGCTATTTGTAAAAGCGTAATACCGATTACACCGACTGAATAAGAATTATTATTACTCATAATTTTATTTTTTTTAAGTTCTTAAACTATCAGCTATCCCATAAGGGCTGTGATTTGAATAATTAGAAAATTTTGTACGATCTATTATCCCCAGATCATTTTTTATTTTTTTCTCACGCACATATTTAATCTTCTTTGTCTTTATTCCCAATCTCTTGCAATAACCCAATACATTTTCTCTGGAAATATTTAATTCAGCAGCTATTTGCCCGGCAGTCATTGATCTATAATTTTGTAATATGAATTGCCTGTTTGCATAACCCCTGGCTTCCTTAACAGGATTAGCATTTTTAATTTTTATTTCAATGCCAAAATCTTTTATAATAATCCATGTACGTTTAAACGAGGTCTTTAATTCCGTTTTTATTTCCGGCATGGTCCTGCTCTTAAAATAATGTCTTACGAAATGTTGATATACTCCATATTGGCTTATTTTTCTGTATAAAGCAAAATCATTATATTTTTCAAAATAGCCCATGTTATTTATTATAAGGATTGTATGGTTCTGCTTCTTCATCATCGTCAAATTCTTCCATCTCTGATTAATATCATCTGCCTGCTTCATTATATCTAGCCATTCTTGCGCTTTCATATTTATGGTTTTATTTGTGGTTTTGATGGTTCGCTTCCTTCTTTATTAATAATCCTATGTGCCTTTTCATTGAATTCTACCTCGCTAATTTCAATAATTAACGGAGTATCACAAAACCCACATTTTTCCATGTACCCAAATGCTAGAGCCTTGCAATATTGACATTCATAATATTTTGATTCCATGATTTATTTAATTTTAAGCGCCGGAAATATGCTATATTTATTAGCCTTCAAATCAGCATAATTGCCCCATTCGTCATCATGATCAAATACTCCCCAATATTCGAACTTGAATGGTTCGTCGTTATCATTATAGCCGTCTGTTTTTCTTATTTCAAATAATGTATAATTCCAAAACCCACCAACCAGATCAGCAGTTAATAAAAGACAGTCCTCTTTAAATCGCTTTGGCTTACTATTTGTCCATTTAATTGTTTGCATATTTTATTTTTTATACCCTGCTTTTGTTTTAAAATAATTGGCGATAACGTTAACTTGTCTCCAATTTTGCCCGACAGTTTTTACTCAGGTAAAACGCTCACCGCCAATAATATTCATCTGTTATCTTTATTAATTGGGTTTATTACTGGACGCTCGATTATTTTGGCTCCATTACAAATATCACAAACAAAAAATGCCGAAGTGCTACTCCAATTATCTACACCATAAGGAATCCAACTTGGCTTAGAAACAATTCCTTGCCCTTGACATTTTGGGCATACTTGCCACCATCCGTATTCTACTGAAATAATTTCTTCACCTGTTGTCATGGTGTTTAATTTAATAAGTTTCAATGATACATTGCTTAAGTATTTTAATTCGTTTACCCCACGAATCTTTATCTCCAGGAAACCAAATCATTCTTTTATTATTTGGTTTTTTTCTTTTATATTCCGGGAAATATTTAAGATTTTTTCCCCAACAATCATTAGGATTTAAAAAATATTCGTTACTACCTAATCCAAATAATTTATGTGCCAGTAAGCAAAGGCCAAAACATGAACTGGACAATTCTTCCTTATTTAGTTCTGCTTCTGCCAGCATAATTATGTAGGCTGTATGCCGCTGAAGTTTTGTAAGTCTCATGGTTTATGAGTTTAAAATTATTTCTGGCTCAAATTTTTTTTCATTTATATTCTCTGTTTCCTCTGATAGGGGGATGAATCTTGATGCGGCGTATGGGATTTCTGTTCCTTGTCTTATCGTTGGGTTATAAATTCCAACTAAATAATATCCTACACCATGATTAAACATTTCCTTCTTTCTGACTTCATATACCTCTCCCTCTACCAAAGGGTGAACTGGTTTAGTGCCTTTAAATCTTTTATTAAAAGAGGCATCAATACAAATTACTCGCATAGTTTTATTTTTTAAATCATTGCTGCTTTTCTTGAATTAATTTCTCCCATCTTTGACTGAACTCTAAAATCCAAAACTTCCCTTGCCTCATCAAACGTCCAGCATACTTCAGCCATCCATCCAATTTTTTTAAAATAATCAATCCATATTTGTTGGCTTTCAGTTACTCTATTTGGCTTCACTTTTAATTCTATAATCAAAAGTAGCTCTGGAAAAAGCAAATCTAAAAAACCGGAATCACTTCCCAAATACTTGTACAAAAACTGTTCAAACTTTGTTCTCCTCCCGGCGTCCGGTGAATGATGGTATTTTAGCCAGGGATACGCCAGCCCGCAGTATTTTATAAACTCGTGCTGTAAAATATCTTCAGGTCTTAGAAACTTAAAGAATCCGTTTTCTGTCTTACCATGATATTTGTAGTTGCCCTTTCTCACTGATTTATTATTCCGCTTTTTTCTTCTGTTTCTTTTATTCGTTTCAGAAATAATTCTTTCCCAATTTGTCTTGCAAATATTTTTGCTTCAGTAAATGCAGTTTCTTTGTTGCTGGTATCTAATAATCTAAATCCGGTAGAAAACTCTGAAACCGTATATTCTTTTTCACTCAATACAATCTCGTTTTCTTCATTAACTTCAAAACGTGGATGAACAAAAAACGTCCTATTATAAATTTTAGGTAACAAAGTCCCTTCTACATCTATCACAATATTTTCATCTCCTTTGAAACATTTTATTTTAAAGTTTGTCATGATATTTTTTTTAAAATAGATCTTCGCTCTTTTTTGATTCTGTGTAATCAATTAAAATGGATCATCTTTGTCTTTGTATGGTAATGAAATTTCTTTTACATTAAATTCTATCCTTTCAGTGAATCTCATTTTTGGTGGATCAAAATCCAAAATCAAATGAGATGTCGCACCATTTCTCCATTTAGGAACTAATAAATCAGCCAAAAATTCTGTGCTTCTTCCATCTTCGTCAACTTCGTTTCCCGTAACCCAATCCCGGTGAATAAACATAACAATATCTGCATCTTGCTCAATAGCACCGGATTCTCTCAGATCGCTAAGTTTTGGGTAACGATCTGCCTTACTCCTGGTCGTTGATGCCCTATTAAGTTGGCAAAGCACAACAATTGGAATATCTAATTCATGAGCAAGTAGTTTTATACCTCTTGATATTTTTGATACCTCCTGCTCCCTGTTGTATTGCTTATTTTCATTTGAAGAATCAACAAGCTGTAAGTAATCTATTATCAAACAATCACAACCTTTTGAAGATTTTAGTTTTGTTGCCTTAGCTCTTATATCCCTGATATTCACTTTTGTTTTATCGCTTGAAAAAATTGGTAAGTTGATTGTGTTTTTAGAAATGTAATTATAAAACTTTTCATGAAGTTCCTGGTCGTTTGCAATTGTTCTGAATACCTTACTAAAATCTATATCCGTTTCAAGAGATGCCAATCTTGCTGCAATTTCCTTGTTGTTCATTTCAAGTGAAATAAGTCCTATCTTCTTACCGGTTTTTGCCATCTTGATTGCCATCTGCCCCATAAGCGCCGATTTACCTACTGAAGGTCTTGCGCCAATCACAATCATTTGTCCACCATAAAACCCACCATTCGTTTGGTCAAGTTTTTTAAATCCAGTAGTAATAAAAGTTTTTTTACCTTTAGCCATGTCATACTGATGAATTAAAAGATCGTACATTAATTCAGCCATATCATACCATTCCTGTTTATATTTGCTGCCTAAAATTTTATTCAGTTCATCATTCATGTTGTTCACTTCTTCATTCACGTTTA
>Ga0137451_1000177_pt1 | contig 18989 bp, 20 predicted proteins | sample EasRivERMGT500_2_FD_102336 | JGI IMG/M metagenome (GOLD analysis project Ga0137451, IMG submission 102336) | Soil microbial communities from meander-bound floodplain in the East River, Colorado, USA - East River MetaG ERMGT500_2 | ecosystem: Environmental > Terrestrial > Soil > Floodplain ... | reverse complement strand
GTATCACAAGGGGTAAAGCGAGCCAGGCATTCATCGGTATTGTAAGCAGTATTACAAAAGGAACAATATAAAATGCCAGCATGGTTATCGTTTGTGTCACCAGAGTAATATTTCCCTTGGTGGAAATCCCCTTTTCTTTGAAGTAATTATTAACATTATGTCTTACAGCAGCGGCAAATTTTTTTTGCCATATTTCCTCGCTTACAAATTTTATCGCTTTCATAACCAGGTATATTTTTTCTAAATATGCAAATCTGGATAATTAGCCGTTTTTTACCAATGATATATCTCAAACCGCTTTTTGATGTTGGTCAATTGCCGCCAGCAGTATTCTTTTTTTCTTCTTTCTGCTTCTGTTTTTCCAGTTTTCTGAAATAGCCCCGAAGCAAAAAATTATGTTTCAAGGCTTCCATGTCCTGGTTAAAGGCATCTGTGCCTTTTTCAATATTATCAAGACTTTGGTGTAACTTATTTACAACAGAAGAATCTTTTAGTAAGGTATTCATTACTCCCTTGCCATTATTCAGATCATTTTGTACTGAGCTTACAAATTTGTTTATTTCTTCAGCCAGGGTATCGGCATGATCCCCCACCGTTTTAATTTTTTGAATGGCTTCATTTAAGTTCAGTGCATAAGAGCTATCTGTCAGAATTGCTCCCAATGACCCTTTCCCGTTTTTAACATCATTGACAAGGTTGTGCAGATCATCTATCATGTTTGCAGCACGGGCAGTAGCCAACCGTATATTATTCACAGATGAGCGGATATCATCTGGCAGGGTTTTTTCGTTCAGTATTTTCCATAAAGCATCGCTGCTGTTAATATTATGAATCGTTGTCTTCAGGTTTTCAGCAATAATTGAGATATCATTATTGGTTTTATTTAATGTTCGCAGCATTTCATCCGTATCAATTGCTTTCCTTGTGCTGAGAACATCACCTTCTTCCGCAGCGGCGGCTGATTGTTTGCCAGGAGAAATATTAAGGACTTTGTTTCCGACAAAGCCCTCTGTACCGATGGATGCAATAGCATTTTTCCGGATAATGCCTTTCATTTTGTTATCGATCAGCATGACTACCTCGATCAGGGTATCGTTCAGGATAGTGACCTTTTTAACAGTCCCTACTTCTATACCTGAATACCGTATATTATTACCTGACTTTAATCCCTGTACATTTTCAAACCTGGCATTCAAAACATAGTTTGAACCGAAAAGATTTCGGTTTTTGCCTATCATGTACAGCAATAAAATAAGAACCAATAATCCGGCAATTACAAAAGTTCCAAGTTTGACACTATTAATAATACGTTTTGGCATAATATATCTATTCAAAAAATTGTTTCACTTTGGGGTCAATAATTTTTTTTAATTCTTCAAACCTTCCATTTGCATAACATTTCCCATCAATCAAAACAATAACGCGGTCTGATGCCATTTTTACACAATTCATATCGTGCGAAATAATGATTGATGAAGCGTTGTATTTTTTTTGCACTTCTATCATCAATTCAATAATTTCTTTGCCGGTAATGGGATCAAGGCCCGTTGTTGGCTCGTCATATAAGATAATTTCCGGTTTCAGGATCAGAGTTCTTGCTAATGCAATTCTTTTGCGCATCCCGCCGGATAATTCTGCAGGAGTCATATCTACAGTATGGGTCAATCCTACGTCTTCCAATGTTTCCATAACCAGGTCATTTACTTCTTTCTGCGAAATTTTTATCCAATGGCGGCGCAAAGGAAATTCAAGATTCTCTCTTACTGTCATTGAATCATACAAAGCGTTACTTTGAAACAGAAAACCAACTTTCACCCTGATCCTGTCTAATTCCTCATGATCTAATTCCGGAATATTTTTACCAAATACCTCAATCAATCCCTCGTCTGGCTTTAATAAACCAATAATGCATTTGATCAATACGGATTTCCCGGAACCGGATTTTCCAAGCACCACCAGGTTTTCTCCTTTTTTCAAGTCCAGGTTAAAATCAATCAACACATGATTACTGCCAAATGATTTATATAAATGACGGATCACAAGCACTTCTTTAGTCCCTGTATTCATTTTCTCTGCCGATATCATTTTATCTTCTGCGATCATTTTCTTAATTAAGTCCTAACAGATCCGTAACCTGGACCGCCAATAAGTCAATTACAAAAATCATTACCGATGAAACCACTACGGCTGAATTTGCAGAACGGCCCACACCTTCCGTGCCCTTACTGGAATTATATCCTTTATAACAACCAATGATGCCAACAGCAAAACCAAAAAAATAGGATTTAACAAATGCCGGTATCACATCGCTGAATGAAAGATTATCAAACACTTGTGCCCAGAACAAATTGAAACTGGTTATACCGCGGATGTTTACCCCGAGGTAGGCTCCATACAAGGAAATAGCATCACTGAGCATCCCCAGTACCGGAAGCATGAATGTGGCAGCCAGTACTCTTGTTACAACCAAATATTTGAATGGGTTCGTACCACTCACTTCCATAGCATCGATCTGTTCAGTCACTTTCATCGAACCTAACTCAGCCCCGATGCTGCTTCCGATTTTTCCGGCAAATATTAATGCTGTAATTACAGGCCCGATCTCTCGTACGATGGCAATTCCTACAATAGCCGGTAGCTGTGACTCAACACCGTAATCTACCATCGATGGCCTTAATTGCATAGTGAGGACAAGCCCCATAATGAATCCGGTTAAACTCACTAATGGAAATGATTTATAACCGATGATGAAACACTGTCGAAAAAATTCTGCTATCTCGTAACGTGGCCGGAACCATTGTGAAAAAAATCTTCCGCTAAAGCGGGAAATATTTCCGGCTTCATTAAAAAATTCCCGCCATAAAGAGACTTGTTCCATCGTAAAATGATGAACGAATGTTGTGCTTTTGACTTACAATAATCATGAAACTAGTCACAGGTGAATGTGATTATGGTCAATAAACCGAATAGTTGAAAATCATACTTATGGATTCCTGTCAGAAGTTCTTCTATCCCTGATATTTTTTTAGTAGAACAGGGTCAGTGCGATATGCTCATAGTCACTAAGGAGATTTGTATCTACAAACTCAACATCGCCGCCATTTTCCAACACTTTTTCAATTATATCATCCACTGCGTCTTTTATAAAGAATGAATTATTATTGGAAAAGTCTTTTTGATAAATAATTTCAGGGTCAGAGCCTTTCTGTGCCGGTACCATGTAATTTTTTTCCACTACCAGCAATCGTCCTTTTTGTTGATAAGCGGCCTTCCATACTTCTTTTACACCTGCTGCGAGTTTTTTTGCTCCCCTGGCAGCCTCCAATTCCTGTAACAGGCTTAGCTGTTTTACTCTTTTCCAATCATAAACATAAGGTTGTATAGCTATTTTAAGTTCTTCTTCTGTTGCTTCTTCAAAATTGCCTTGTATATAATCAATTATATGCCGTTTGTTTTTTGAAATTTTTTTAAAGTGTCCAATGGTTCGCTCAGTTGCCATTATAAAAAGCGGCAATGGGTAAGCTCTCAGTAAAATATCAAGGCCGCTATCGACGTGGCGAAGAAATTTATCAAGCATTACTTCCTTGCGGTAAGATGGATCTGAAAAATTAGCAACCCTTTGAGGAATGTCGTTCTCGTATGCGGCTATATTATCCGGCACCTGCGATACGATGCGGATAAATTGCCTTGTATTGCCAAGGTAAATTTTTTGAGATTCCCCACTCAATACCAGTAACAAATATTTGTGAAGCTCTTTTTTACTATAAATCAGATCACGAATTTCAAACGATTCGTCAATGATAATTTTTTCTTCCACAGGTATATCCAGGTAAAAAATTTTTTCTATTATAGGAGAGACAAAAATGGCAATGCTTTTTTTGTGTGTATTAAAATTTATATTACCAACAAAATTTTTTAACTTAAGTATTACGGGCAGCGCTTTATCCATAGTATAATCTTTCATTAAACCTGATTCTACTTTTTGTACAGCGATTTTAAGTTTATATTCCAGTTCGGTCTTTAATGACATAACCGGCTCAAAAGGCAAAATGATGGAAACAGCGGGCAGGTATTTTACTGTTTTTATAAGCCTTTTCTCTTCTTCGAAAATATCAGGAGTTGCCATAAGAGAGATTTTATACCTAAGCTATACCATGTTATAGCTATAAACCATGATGGTAATCAATCCTTTTTCTGATTATACTCAATAGAAAATCTGTTACCTGATAAACCCCGGCAATTCATCAAAATACCTGGCCTGGTCATGATCTAATAAATAGTCTTTTGCCCCGAATACCAGGGCCTTAAATGAAGTAAAAATTTCACGGTTAAAATTGATCAGGGTAGTGATCTCTATTTCATTTACATTTTCCGCAATTCCCTCCCTGTATAAGTTTTGCAAGGCGGATGTATAACCTTCCGTTACGGATTTATAAATAGTCGCTAAAGTATTCAAATGTTCAGACGTATCCACTTCTTCCAGGAGAGAAGCCAGCTTCTGACAAAATTTTTTCATTTCTTCCCGTGTCTGCAAATAAAAATTGTATTTAGTATCGTTGGCCGAATTTTTTAATTGTTGTATATCGCTATAAGCATCCTTTAAACTTTTAGCTGCATACATGCAATTTCGTACCGAAGAGACCAGCCTGTCCAGCATTTCAATATCATCTTTGCCGGAGGCTGTTTTTTGAATTAAAATATAATACGAATGAATTTCGCCATGCAGGTATTTAATATGATCATATTCTTCCCGGATAGTTTTATAGTGCGTCTTTTCATTGACCGGCTTGTCGCTTATATCAAAACAATCAAGACAAAAATTAATAACAATAAAATTGAAGCGATTCGTATCCTGCTTCAAAGCTTCTATAGCCAGGTCAATGTCTGCAACGGCAGTTTTATGAATAGACAGGGCATCATTATATATCCCGACAAACCGTTTTTCAAGGAAACGGGCCATCGGCTTTAAGAATGGGAAAAAAAGAAAAATACAAACGATATTGATAAGGCTTTGGAAAAATACCAATGCAATAATATTGTCGTTTATCCCGATTATTGCTTTGATCAGGTAATTCACAGGAGTAAGGAAAATAAATACCAATAACACTGTGATGGTGTTGAATAAAAAATTACCTGCTGCCACTCTTTTTTTGGCCGCATTCCCTTTAGCACCCGCCAGTAATAGTTTTACAGTAGTTCCTATTTCTGATCCAAGAACTATGGCGGTAGCCTGGTAAAAGGAAATAGCACCGATATATAAGGCGGACAGGGTAATTGCAACAGTGGCAGAACTGGATTGGATCAATGATGTTATAAGAAGGCCAATAGCAAAAAAAATAATCGCAGGCGAACGATTAAACTCACGCAGGTCCACATTTTTTAAAAGTTCTTCTATACCGGTCTTTATAAAGCTCAGTCCTATAAATAAAAAGCCAAAACCAAGAAAAAAACGGCACCAATTGAACCAGCGGCTTTCTTTATTAAATAAGGTCATGCTTATACCTGCAATACCGGTAACAGGCAGCGCAATACTTTCTATATTAAACTTAAACCCGATGGTTGCTATGATCCAACTGGTCAATGTAGTTCCAAAATTAGCACCCAGCGTTACGGCCAGGGCATTTTGCATAGTGAGAACATTAGCGCCGACAAATGCCAATACCATAAGATTTACCACTGAACTGCTTTGTAGCACTGCGGTAACAAAAGCTCCACCCGTAATGGCTTTTAATTTGTTTGACGTTTGCTTTCTAAGAAAAAGTTTAAATCGCCTTCCGGATAATTCTTTTAATGAAGTCTCCAAAAAATTTATCCCCAAAAGAAAAACGGCTATACCTGCCAATGTTTTCCATATATCAAAAGAAAAAAGCATAAGGAAAGAGAAATGGATTCAAATTACTTCCATCAGTTATTTGATTTGAACTTTACCTGAATTGAAATTAAACATAAATATGACCGGAAGCTTTCGCAATGTTGAAGTCAGCATTATAAATCCATTAAATTCCGCTGAATAAAAAATTCATAGAGTTTCATAAATACGAATACCAGGAAATCTTTTACATGGTGAAACTCCAGCAAAACAATAATTAAAACAATTAACCATCCTGCTTCAGCAGGACCGAATTTTTCAATATAAGAACTGAACAAATTCATATTTTGTTTTCCTTAGCAAAGCTACCGGTCGTTACACAGGTCTTGAATGATGGCCATCAGCCCAAAATATGATTTCCGCATATCATTGATGCGCCCTTGCAAAATGATCAATCTCAAAGCCTTTGCTGATCTCAGTCAGCACAAAAAACACTATACAGCAATAATTTGGTTAGTATGGAAGTTACTATCAGACCCCGACGCAGAATTCAACGGCTGCATTTATCTAAAGACTTTACCGGTAATAAAGTAAAATTAGTACGCAGTGGCCGTGAATATTTTGATCTCGTGAAAACTCTTATCAACCAGGCCACAGATACTATTCACCTGCAAACCTATATTTATGATGATGATGAAACCGGAAAAGAAATTGCAAATGCGTTAATGTGTGCAGCAGGAAGAGGCGTAAAGGTATATTTGTTGGCGGACGGATACGCTTCACAAGTGATGTCGCAGTCTTTTATTGACCAGGTAAGAGCTGCCGGCATTAATTTCCGTTTTTTTGAACCCCTCTTCAGAAGTAAATATTTTTATTTTGGCAGAAGACTTCATCATAAAATGCTGGTAGTTGATGCCAGGTATGCACTTGTTGGCGGCATAAATATTTCAAACAGGTATAACGATCTGAATGGTCAGCCGGCCTGGCTGGATTTTGCTTTATATGCAGAAGGTAAAATTGCTAAAGAACTCTGTGTATTAAGTTATAAAACATGGAAGGGGTTCCCGTCTGCCATGGGTGTTACCCCCTGTGAAATTAAACAACAACATTTCGATATAGATCCCCGGGAAAAATGCTTTGTTCGAATGCGGAGAAATGATTGGGTGCGGAGAAAGAACCAGATATCTGCCAGTTATATTGAAATGCTGAAGAATGCAAAATCAGAAATAACTATTCTTTCGAGTTATTTTTTACCTGGCAGTATGATTCGCAAACACCTTATCCAGGCTGCCAGACGGGGAGTAAAAATAAAAGTGATCATGGCCGGAAGATCAGATGTAATGCTGGCTAAACAGGCAGAACGTTTTATTTATAAAGAATTGCTGAAAAATAAAATAGAAATATACGAATATCAAAAAAATATTTTGCACGGAAAGATTGCAGTCTCCGACAAAGAATGGCTGACAATTGGTTCTTACAATGTCAATAATATCAGCGCTTATGCAAGCATTGAGTTAAATTTAGATGTCTGTGATGCTGCTTTCGCAACACAGGTAAATAACATGCTAGAGGACATTGTCCGGAAAGATTGCATTCGTATTACTACCAGGTATTTGGAAAAAAGAACCAACATTTTTAAAAAAATTGTTCACTGGGCTTCCTATGAAGTTGTAAGATTTATCTTTTATATGTTCACGTTTTATTTCAAGCACAAGGCTTAATTGCCTGCAATACGTTTAAGGAGTGAGCGTATTACCGGGGTATCCCATTTTGCAAATCTTCCTCTTTGCACAACCAATTTATTGTCCTTTTTATGCTGAAGAAAATAATGAAATACAAATTTTTCGTTTGGATCATACCAGCCAATCATTTGCCCAAACCTGAGATCATTAAAAACAAGAGTATCATTCCATTTTTCAACTGTATAAAATCCTTTTGAAAAACGCAGCAGGTGTTGCACATCTTCCTGACCAAGAACAGGAACTAACAGGGAATTATTTTGGGGAAAATAATGCAGATCAATTTGTTTTTTACTATCGAATACTGAATAATAGCCGATATAATAACCGGAATCGCTGCCTGCCACAACATACCATAACCAGCTATTCAATGGCGTTGGAGTTGTGAAATGTTTATCATAAACGACATGCTGTTTTTGTAAAATATCTTTTATGTCAATGTCTGTTTTCGCTTTATTAACAATACAATACATAAAATAAAGGGTGCTGATTCCAAGACCGAATCTTGTCCATGATCTCCGTCCCGGGCTTTCTTTTTTTAAAATAATCAAAGCTGCCGTTGCGATGGCAAGCCAGATGGAATAAAACGGATCGGCTACAAAAATTATATTGAAAGATACCCGGTAATGGCTGAAAGGTTCAAACCAACCGGTGCCATAAGCATTAAAAGCATCTATAAAAATGTGAAGAAATAATTCGATACCAAAAAACCAAAGCCATGTGTTCAGGTCAATACTTCTTTTCTTATAGCATCGTTGAAATAAAAACGCCATCCCTATTGTAGTGATTGCCACAAACAAAAATGAATGAGTAAATCCGCGGTGGGCTAATAAACTATCATCTGTATCAAGCCATAAATTAGACAGAAAATCAAAATCGGGAATAGTATTGGCAAAGGCTCCGATCAGCAACGCTTTTTTGCCCAGTTGTTTACCGGCAATGGCTTCCCCCGCACAGGCGCCAAGTGCTATATGCGTAATTGTGTCCACCCGGCAACAATGATACTTTTATTATTTATTATGAGCAATAAATAAGGGAGCGTTCAGATTACTCATCAAAAAATCAGCCATGCTTTGTCTAAACCATCGCGACAGCCGGCCTCTTTGATAGGCACCCAGCACAATTAAGGCATCTTCTTTTTCTTTCAGGTGATTCCATATTTTTTCTTCTGCATTTCCCTGAACCACATGATATTCTACTTCCTGGAAATGCAATTTCATAAATTCTTTCAGGAGTTTATTATCGGGAAGACGTGTTGTTTGATCTTCAGATTTTACGGAAAAAACTTCCAACTCAGAAACGTTCAGAGATGAAAGCAGGTAACTGAACATTTTTATAGCATATACAGAAGATGGTTCTCCATCAAACAACAGGACGACTTTATTGATTGGCTGGTATTTTTGAGGAATCAACAGTACCGGGCATTGCACATCGCTTAGCAGATCCCGGATAAAACGGGTAGGAATTTTTTCGGGATAACTTGTAAGAGTCTCCTTTTTATCAATAACCAACAGATCGGCATAAATACTTTCGTGCAGCAGTTCCTGAATCGCAATACTTCTGTCATGATGAATACTATAGTTTAAACCTTCTTTCCGGCAGTTGTCCTCAAATTTTTTTTCTGATTGCGTTCTTACCTGTTTGTCATTTTTTTCCAGTACAGCCATTTTCTGCGATGATATACCATCGCTCGCAACCAGATCATATATTTTATAACTATGGTAAGTAAAATCATCCAGAAATATACCAACAAGGTGAGCATTGGATGATTTGGCAAGCTGAATAGCATACTTTGCTGCACTTTCAGAGTATTTTAAGCCGTCAATAGCGGCTATTATCTTTTTCATAATTGATAATTATTAAAAGGATTTTATCAAAGCTATTTTTGTCTTGTCTGTTATTTAATGACCCTGATTATCTGTAACTATGATAGTAATCAACACAAAAGGCTGGCATAACCAACCTTTTGAGCTAACTGCTTTAACGAAAATATCAACGATGAGCAATGAATACCGGTAATTTGTGATCCCTGATCACATCTGTGACAAAACTCTTTTTGAACATTTGCGAAAATACCGACCTGCTGAATGCACCACTGATCAATATAGATCCTTTCCTGTCACTCACCCAGGTGTTGAAGTATTGTTTGGGATTTACCGGCAGCTTCATCAGACTAAGATTCGGGAAATGGCGGGCTGCCAGTTCTTCTATATATACTTCATCAGGAAGTTCGTTGTCGTTTTCTTCCTTTGCATAAACCAGTAATGTTGTATTCCTGCAAAGCTCAGGGAACAGGTAGGTAAATTGTTTTATTGCATATACTGAATCATCACTGCCATTGTATGTCAGAATATTACTCTTAGGGAATTGAAATTTTTCGGGCACTACCAGCACAGGGCATTCGGAAGCATGCAATGCGTCTTTCACACTTTCATTGAGTTGATTGACACCCAGGTTTTGATAAAAAGATTCACTGCCAATAATCAGAAGATCCGCGTACCTCGTTTCTTTTTTTAAACCGGGCAATGCAAAATCGGAAAAATTCTTATGTACCTTGTAATCAATGGCATTCTTCTGACATAATGATTCAAATCTTGCAATATTTTTTTGCACTAGTTGAGCATCCTCATCTTCAAGGAGTGGAATAAACAAATTTCCGCCTGTTCCGCCCGCATAGCTCCATAAATTAGCATAATCAATCTGTGGAAGGAAAACACCCGTAAGAAGAACCGGAGACTGTTCATTCATCCGCCTGGCAAATTCAAAAGCTCCTTCGGAGAAATGTGTTCCGTCGAAGGCAAGAAGTATCTTTTTCATATTTAAAATTTTCTCCCCAAAGCTACCTTGTAAATTGCTGAATTAAAATGATGTTTGACAATAAAGTAAATGATTGTTATCAAGGATTTGTTTATTGAAATAATTTTTCTCAGAATGTTCTTTGCATATATAAATTTTAGTTTTCCTGGTTTTAAAAACCTGGCTATATCCATCAATAGATCTTTATTCTGTTCATTTTGTTTTTGCCCAAATTTTCTCATCCGGAATTTCTTCCGGCATACCCCCTATGTCCTCCTTGTCATCAACAGAATAAATTACATATCAATTTTTATTTTTCTTCTTATTCAAAAAATTACTATGGTCCCTCACCCTGGGAAGGCGGCTCATAAGCTGGTGTGTTAAAGGGATCATCATCGGGAATGATATCAAGAGATTCTTCCATTGAAAGAGGATATTCCGGAGGTTCTTCGTCAGGCCCTGCTATTATTGGATGTTTTTCCGGTTTTGGTTTTTCAATTGGCTCATCCGGTTGTTTTTTCTTTGTCATAAATTGATGTGATTATTTTAATCTATTATACTCCGAAAGGGTATGTTTCCGGTATCTGATGACCATCTGGTTGTATGTGCAATGGATGAAGTGCTTTTGTCTGATCTAAATAAAGAAATGCATCATAGCGCATAGGTAAAATGCTTGGCACATAATTACCGTACTTTTCATATTCAGGGTTATACACCACACCTATGGCACGATGGTCAATATGATTTTCCATAAACGCATCATTCATGAAATCATCCATAATCAATAGTTTATTTTCCGTTCCTGCCTGATGAAGCAAATATTCCCAGCTTCCTTTTTGAGCAGCGGGTAGTTGCATACGCTGCATTTTAGCACCCCAGCTTCTGCCGGCTATCACACTGCCTTCATAAGATCCAAAACCAACCAGCACCACGCCTTGTTCGTGATGTTTCATCCGGGCCAACTCACCCATGTTATACATGCCTTCGTTACTCATATCGGTTGCTCTTGCGTCGCCGATATGTGTATTGTGTTCCCACACTATCGCTTTGGCATCAGGCCCCTGAAATTGCAGTAATCTTTCCAATGTATCTGCCATGTGACTATCTCTTACATTCCATGAATGCGGTCCGCCCTTTATCATGGCCCGGTAATATCTTTCTGCATTCACGGCAACGAATGCGTTCTGCTCTGTGCTCAAAACGTTTTCATAGTCACTGTTATATTGAGGTACTTTTTGCCTGATCTCTTTTAAAAGTGTTACAACTTCCTGCTCACAGAGTTCAGGAACAAATTGAGATGCCCTGGCATAAGACTTCCCTTCCTCGTAACGATAAGGTTCAAAACAACGATAGGCTTCCTCTGCAACTTTTAATGCTTTTGGATCAATATTTTTCAAATAGTTGATAATAGATTCCATTGACTCCCATAAACTATAAACATCCAATCCATAAAATCCTATCTTTTTATTGATGGCTAAATCCTGGTTGTATTGATTCAGCCATTCAGTCAACGCTGCAATTTCCCAGTTAGCCCACATCCACGTCGGCCAGCGGTTAAATTGATGCAGCACCTGTTGCGCATTCTCCCCTGCATTTGAATAATTTTTTATATACCTGTTCAAACGATAGCAATCGGGCCAGTCTCCTTCAACGGCAATAAAGTTGAATCCTTTTTCCTGTATCAGCCGTTGGCTGATATAACTACGCCAGGTATAGTATTCATGAGTTCCGTGTGATGCTTCGCCCAGCATTACAATACGGGCGTCGCCAATCCGGTTAAAAAGAGGATCAAGATCTTCTCTATTATGCAGGGGATAAGAATTTTTTGAAATGAATGCAATGGCATCCTTTTCATTAACGGCTATCTCCCTGGTAAAATGTCTGTTCATAATAATATCAAAGCAATTTTTTTTTCGGATATTTTTCAATGACCGCTATCACAGTTTCTTTTGATAGTAATCATTGATTTTTTTGGAATATGGAAATAGTTTTGATCAAATTAGTTTTATGAACCTGCTATATCATGGAGAAGTAGAAATTCCGATAGGGAAAGTTTTGCTTAAAGGAGACCTGGTAATTCCGCAAAACCCGAAAGGAATAATCATTTTTTCTCATGGGAGTGGAAGCAGCCGTTTAAGTCCACGCAATAAAATGGTTGCTTCATACCTCCAGAGAAAGAACTTTGGTACACTTTTATTCGATTTATTAACCCCTGCTGAGGATGTCCATTACCAGCTTCGTTTTGATATCTGGCTTCTTACAAAGAGATTAATAGGAGCTACACAATGGCTCGAAAAACAATCGATAGCGGATGAATACCCGCTTGGTTATTTTGGTGCCAGTACAGGGGCTGCTTCAGCATTAAAAGCTGCAGCTTATTTACCACAAATTTGTGCAGTAGTATCGAGGGGCGGGAGACCGGACCTTGCATTTGACATGCTCGAAAAAGTAGAAGCCCCTACTTTACTGATCGCAGGCAGCCTGGATTATGATGTACTACAGTTAAATAAAGAAGCATATATCCGATTGAACTGCGAAAAAAAGTTAGAAGTGATCGAAGGCGCTACGCACCTTTTTGAAGAACAAGGCACGATGGAGAAGGTTTGTGAAAAAGCAGGCGAGTGGTTCGGGAAATATCTACAACCGGTGCCTGAAGTAAAAAACTGAAATCAGAGAATAAATCATTTTTTTATGAGCACAACCATTACAAAAAAATATGTAAGAAAGCGGGTCAGTTTTCCCATTGAAAGAATGCCGGAGCAAGAACAAAAAAAGTCTTTTGTTCAACGTTTGCAATTGTATATCGAAAAAGAAAATGCAGAGGAAAGTCATTTTAAATGGGTGGCAATAACCATGGTAACCCAGGCAATTATCATCACACCTGTCATTGCTTCCGTCATCATAATGACAGGCAATTGGATTCCACTTTGGTTTGTTGCCGCTGCTACAATGTTCGTCACCTTTATTCCGAGTCTCTCAGGTTTAAGTGTAAAACGAATAATGGCTGTTTACTTAATAAACCAGATCATTTCTGTTTTAATTATTGCAACAGCGATTTTGCATTTTATAATCATTACTCCTCATTAAATTTAAAGAATATGTTCCGTGATAGAGTTGAAGCAGGTTTACAACTTGCAGAGAAATTAAGAAAATACCAGGGTGATCCTGGTGTAATATTAGCTGTGCCGCGAGGCGGAATCCCGGTTGCTTATGCAGTGGCAAAAGAATTAGGGTTTCCACTCGACGTGATACTGAGCAAAAAAATCGGTCACCCGATGAACAAAGAATATGCAATTGGCTCCGTTAGTCTTACGGATTACTTTATCATTCCCCATGCAGATGTATCACAACAATATATCGAAAACGAAATTGAAAAACTACGGAGGAAGTTGAAAGAAATGTATCACAAATTCATGGGTAATAAAGAACCGGAGAACCTGGAAGGCAAGACAGTGATTGTTATCGATGATGGAATAGCTACCGGTAATACGCTGCTTGGAACAGTCAACATTTTAAAGAAAAGCAAGCCGGAAAAAATTATCATAGCTGTTCCGGTAGCTTCCCTTCATGCCATTCAAAAACTCAGAAAGGAAGTTGATGATGTGATATCGGTAATGATACCTGAACATTTTTATGGTGTGGGTGCATTCTATGAAGACTTTGAGCAGGTGAGCGATGAGGAAGTAATATTCTATCTGGATAAATTAAGGGAATTGAAAAAAACCGGATAATTTTTTTAGAAAAAATTTACTGTTGATCAAATAGTGGGTTATTAAAATTTATTTTATGCCAAAGCTGATTGAGTACGACCTGGATGCACGTAAAAAATTAAAAAATGGCGTTGACCGTTTGGCAAAAGCTGTTATCATTACGTTGGGCCCCCAGGGCCGGAATGTAGTATTTGAAAAAATGGACGGCTCTCCGCAAATGTCCTGCGATGGTGTAACTGTTGCCAAACAAATTGAACTGGAAGACCCCGTAGAAGAAATGGGTGTGAAGATGATCCGGGATGCTGCGGTTAGAATTTCAGAAGCAGCAGGCGATGGAACTACTACAGCTATTTTGCTTGCACAGACCATGATTGATGCCGGCTTGAAAAAAGTGGAAGCAGGGATGAATCCAATGGAAATTAAAAGAGGTATTGATAAAGGAGTGCAGCGGGTAACGGCTAAGTTGAAGCAGATGGCAATTCCTGTTAGTACTGACAGCACAAAGATCGAACAGGTAGCAACCATTTCAGCGGGTACTAATCCTGAGATTGGAAAACTGATTGCAGATGCGATGCGTAAAGCAGGTAAGGAAGGTGTAATTACTATCGAAGAAGCCAGGGGTTTCGAAACATATGTTGAAGTAGTAGAAGGTATGCAGTTTGACCGCGGTTATTTATCTCCCTATTTTATTACCAACCCGGAAAAAATGAATGTGGTATATGAAAAGCCATATATCCTTATTTACGACAAAAAAATCTCCGGTATGAAGGAGATGCTTCCATTGCTGGATAAAATTTCTCAGGCTAATGAACCATTACTTATTATAGCTGAAGACCTGGAAGGTGAAGCATTGGCTGTACTGGTAGTAAATAAACTAAGAGGCGTAATAAAAGTAGTTGCTGTTAAAGCACCGGGTTTCGGCGAAAGGAGAAAAGAAATACTGGAAGATATTGCTGTTCTTACCGGTGGCACTGTTATAACAGAGGAAAAGGGCCTGAAACTGGAAAATGCAGACATACCGCATTTGGGCAGATGTGATAAGATAATCATTACTAAAGATAAGACGACAATTGTCGGAGGCTCCGGTGATAAAAAAAATATTGACGCTGCTGTTGCACAGATCAAAGAGCAGCTAAAAACAACCACTTCTGATTATGATAAAGAAAAATTGCAGGAAAGGCTGGCCAAATTATCAGGTGGTGTGGCTATTGTTTATGTGGGGGCATCTTCTGAAATTGAATTGAATGTAAAAAAGGATATTGTGGATGATGCCCTCAATGCCACCCGTGCAGCGATGGAAGAAGGCATTGTGCCCGGCGGTGGTGTGGCCTACCTGCGTTGTTTAAAAGAATTGGCGAACATACAGGATAGCAACGATGATGAAAGAGTGGGCATAGAGATTTTTCGCAAAGCATTGGAAGAACCGTTGAAACAGATTTTAATAAATGCTGGTCTTGAGCCATCCGAAATTGTGCAAAAAGTAAAAGCAGGCGAAAACGATTTTGGATTTAATGCCAAAACAGAAAAGTTTGAGAACTTACTCGAATCTGGTATCATTGACCCGGTGAAAGTAAGCCGCCTGGCCCTGGAATATGCTGCTTCAGTAGCGGGTATGTTTATCACCACCGAATGTGTGATTGTTAAAAAACCGGAGAAGAAAGAAGCAACCATTATTGCGGCAGCACCCGAAATGTTGTAAAATATTTTTTTTGTAGCCGGCAACATGGTACTATAAGGCTTCGGTTGTGTCACTCATTTCAACGTTTAGTATTTCTATTGAGCTGTTTCAATATGTGTTTGCTTTCTTTTCTGTGTATTCCATATATCATCGGAAAAATAATTTGAATGAAACTATTTGCATTAAACAACAGCTCTGGCTTTGGTGAGTTAGTTGCCAAACAACTCAGCATAAGTTTAAGTGCACACGAAGAGAGAAATTTTGAAGATGGTGAGCATAAAAGCCGGCCACTGGAAAATGTACGCAACCAGGACGTTTTCGTAATACATTCTCTTTACAGCGATACCACACAAAGTGTAAATGATAAACTCTGCCATCTGCTTTTTTTTATCGGAGCACTCAAAGATGCTTTTGCAAAAAAGGTAACGGCAGTGGTTCCTTATTTATGTTATGCACGCAAAGACCGCAAAACAAAATCAAGAGACCCGGTAACCACCCGCTACATTGCCCGTTTATTTGAAGCGGCCGGAGCCGACAGCGTTGTTACGATGGATGTACATAATATACAGGCTTTTCAAAATGCGTTTAGGATTCCGGCAGAAAACCTGGAAGCGAAAAAACTATTTGCCGATTATTTAACACCACTGGTTAAAAATGAAGAGCCCGTAATTATGTCACCTGATTTTGGTGGTATTAAAAGAGCAGAACAATTTCAACAAACCCTTAGTAAAAGATTAAACAGGGAATTGCCGGTTGTCTTTATGGAAAAATACCGCAGCAGTGGTGTGGTGTCGGGAGAAAGGATTGCAGGAGAAGTAAAAGACAAAACAGTCATCATTATCGATGATCTGATAAGCACCGGTGGTACTATTGCAAGGTCAACCGCAGCCTGTAAAAAAGCCGGAGCAAAAAAAGTGTTTGCACTGTCCACTCATGGAATTTTTACCGGCAGGCCCGATGAAATATTTCAGGAAGATGTTTTGCAGCAAATTATCACCACCAATACCATTCCGCCTTTCAGATTAGAACATACACGGGTAAAAGAAAAAGTGACTGTATTGAATGTGGCACCGTTTTTTGCCGAAGCCATAAAACGAATGCAGGAAGGTGGTTCCATTACTGAGTTATTGCAGGATTAAATAAATTATTGTTGATGATAAAAAGGAACGCCATAGAAGAACTTGCAGAAAACACAATATCTATAACAGAGAAAGTTTCTTTTTTAAAACAACCGGGAGCTTACCCGCATCCGGTAGTGAAAGTAGAAACAAAAGAAACACATATGTCATGGGTTTTCCTGGTGAATGATTTTGTTTATAAACTCAAAAAACCGGTTCAATATCGTTTTCTTGATTTCGGTACACTGGAAGCAAGATTGAAAAACTGTCGGGAAGAAATCCGTTTAAACAAAAGACTGGCCGCGGATCTATATGTTGGGATAGTGCCGCTTGTACTGAATGAAGAAGGTAAACTGCAGATAGAAGGAAAAGGGCAGGTAATAGAATGGCTGGTAAAAATGAAACGAATTCCTGAAGAAAATTTATTGGATTACGCCATAAAACATCAAAGGGCAGATGAAGCATTGGTTAAAGGAGCTGCGATGCTATTAGCTGAATTTTATAAAAATGCTCCGCCTGTTTACATGAAACCGGACTTATACAGGAAGAAATTAAAAGATGAAATTACTTCTACGCATACAGATTTATTGCAACCTTTGTATCATTTGCCAATTGTATTAATTGAACAGATTAGCAATAACCTGGTTCATTTTCTCGGCAATCATTCTTTACAGTTTGATAAAAGAATCGCCAACGGAAATATTATTGAAGCCCATGGCGATTTAAGACCAGAACATGTTTGCCTGCTGCCTCAACCTGCGATCATTGATTCATTGGAATTCAACAGGGAATTAAGAGTAATGGATATAGCAGAAGAATTATCCTTTTTTGACATGGAATGTGAAATGATAGGTGATTTAGTTACAGGACAACTGTTTTTTGATTGCTATAAAAAACTCAGTCTTGATACTATTCCCGAATCGCTGATCTTTTTTTATAAAGCAAAGAAAGCGTTCCTGCGTACCTATCTTGTTGCCAGACATATAACAGAACCCGGTTATAAAGATGAACCCGGCTGGTTGAACAGGGCTAATGCTTATTTACAGTCGGCGAAAAAATATAACAACAAACTATCGGGTTGAATTTAATTTTTTTAGTCGGTTTTTTTCAAAACATTTTTTTCTTTTTCCCACCGCTCCATAAAACCCAATGCATCATCATCAGTGAGATTATAAAAGGTTTCATAAGCCTGTGATATAGCAAAAAAATCATCCGGTTTTTCCAGTATAATAACTTCATCAACCTTTTTAGCCAGCTTTTCTTCCATATCAAACCCCGAAACAGGTGCTGCGACAACGATCTTACCGGCATTCTGTTTCTTACACATTTCAATAGCTGCAAAAATTGTGGCGCCGGTAGCGATACCATCATCTACCAGGATAACCGTTCTGTCTTTTAATTCCGGTAAGGGTTTTCCTTTCCGCAATATTTTTATTCTCCTCTCAATTTCTTTTTTCTGGTCTTCCTCTACTGCATGAATGGCTTCTTCGGAAAGCTCTTGCTTTGCAAAAGGGCTTAAATAAATACTTCCATCTTCTGCAATGGCCCCGAAAGCATACTCAGGGTTGCCTGGATGGCCCAGCTTGCGGGAGACCAACAGTGAAAGTTCGGCATGTAGATGAAGAGCCACATAAAAAGCAGTTTCGGCACCACCTCTTGGAATACCCAGTACGACTGCATTTTTATCCAGGTATTTTTCCAGGGCTTTTGCTAATTTCAGGGCAGCATCTTTTCTATCAATAAACATGACTTATAATTTTATTTTTTACAATAGTGATATATTGGTCCGTGCTGTTGAATAAAAATGGAGTAGTTGTTGCGTCGCTCCGAAGGAGCCCCTTGGGGAGCTCTTGTACTGCCGGTAATTCTTCAACAGCTCAGGATCAAACAGTATTTTTTAAAAGTAAAACCATTTCGTTTTGTTTTATTCATAACAATATCACTTCTCCACTATCATTCACCTTTGTTCCAAATTTTGCTGATAAATATTGCATGCGTTGTAAACACCATTTGCAATCCTCTTCAATTGCAAGATTTACCTGACAGTTGGAAATCAAAACCGGAATGAGCTCTGACTTTGCTATACTTTGTTTGCCAGCTTCAACACGAAAGAAAAATGAATGGTCATTTTTCAATACG
>Ga0137451_1000176_pt1 | contig 19093 bp, 15 predicted proteins | sample EasRivERMGT500_2_FD_102336 | JGI IMG/M metagenome (GOLD analysis project Ga0137451, IMG submission 102336) | Soil microbial communities from meander-bound floodplain in the East River, Colorado, USA - East River MetaG ERMGT500_2 | ecosystem: Environmental > Terrestrial > Soil > Floodplain ... | reverse complement strand
GTCATGTCCGCGACAGCGCCGGCAGGTGCCGCGAGCGGTGACGGCGAATCGCCGAACGTCTCGATCGCCGGGCCGAGCCCGCGCACGCCGGTCACCGGCACGGTGACGCTCAAGGCGAACGCGTCGGACAACGTCGGCGTGACGAGCGTGCAGTTCAAGCTCGACGGCGCCGAGATCGGCACGGCCGGCTCAGCGCCGTACAACGCGTCGTGGGACAGTTCGACGGCATCGAACGGCTTCCACACACTCACGGCGGTCGCACGCGACGCCGCCGGCAACACACGCGAATCCGCCGGCGTGAAGATCAACCTGTCGAACGCGACACATAACCCGGCCACTCAACCCGCTGGCGGCGGCAACACCGGCGGTAACGGTGGCGGCGGCAACGGCGGCGGCAACGGCGGCGGCAGTGGCGGCGGCAACGTGCTGTTCGACAGCGCGTGGGACACCGCGACCGGCACGTCGACTGCGGCCGTGACAGACGGCGGACGCTGGCCGAACTACTGGGAGTTCAACCACGGGAACGGCACGCAGCTCCTGTCGGTCGTCCCGGACGGCCCGAAGGGCCACAACGCCCTGCGTGTTCAGCAGCGTGGCTCGGGCTACGCCGCCAACGTGCAGATCGACAACGTGCTGCCGCAGTCGAAGGACTACTACATCCGCTTCTACATGCGGAACGACGACACGTCCGGCTCCGGCGACCACATCGTCACGGTCGACACGTGGAAGTACGCGAACCTGACGTTCATGCGCAAGATGGGAAATGCCAGCGGCTGGAACTTCGTGGCCAGCCTCTACGGATGCGGCTACACCTATCCGATCGGACACTGGGGGCCGACGAAGGCGCTGGCGCTCGGTCAGTGGTACCGCTTCGAGTACTTCGTGCACTTCGTCGATGCGACGCACATCCAGCTGCATCCGCGCGTCTACGATGCGCAGGGCAATCTGATGTTCTCGGATGCCGAGTTCATGCAGACGAACCCCGGCCAGGCGTCGTTCAACGGGCGCAGTGACTGGTCGCTCGCGTCGTTCTACGCCGCGGGCAACAGCTTCTGCCTCGATCCGAGCGCGTCGAACGACATCGGTCTCGGCAACAACGGTCAGACCGGGTCGGAAGACAACAGCAAGTACTGGTACTTCTCCGGCATCCAGGTGCGCACCGACGGATGGCCGGGACCGATCGGCGACAAGGGATCGAAGGCGACCGCCGGCGCGGAGAACTCACTTCCGTCCGCTGATGTAGAAGGAGTGCGTGAGCAGCCCCAGCAGCCGGGTACGCCCGAGAACGTCCCGAACCAGCCGCTTGGCGGGCTTCGCGGTGGGAAAACAGTCCCGAGTGCGGAGTCCGTCCCACAGGCTGACCACGCTGTCGGGCCGGTGGTAGCTGGGCAGGACCTGCTGAACTCTGACGTCGCGAAACCCGCAGCACCGAAGCAGCCGTCGGTATCCCCACGGACCGTAAATCCAGGTACGGTACGGGATCCCGCGCCGCCGGCGGCTAATCCCGTCGGCAAGCCGCCTCGGTAGGATCACCGTCCACGGCGGTTCGCCGTGCGGGGTCAACCCGAAGAAGTGAGATAGACAGTAGCGATTCTCAATCGCAATGCCGATCGCGCCGTCCGTGCGGAGGCTCTCGTGCAGTTTCGTGAGAAACGTGCACTGAACCTCCCACGGGCTGCGCGGATCGGTTCCCTCCGCCACCCACTCGAGCACGCCGTTCACGACCACCAGATCGAAGCGATCGGTGCCGAGCGGCACCGCCAGCGCATCACCGCAGACGACGTCGACGTTCGTGAAGCCGTCCTGCGCCAGCCGCCGTTCGATGAAGCGGCACCATCGCTGATCGCGCTCGAGCGCGACCACCTCATCAAATGTTCCGGCCAGACCTTCCGCGATGATGCCGGATCCGGATCCGACATCGAGCGCGCGACGGTGTTCGCCGACGGGAAGTCTTCGGTAGAACTCGGACTTCCTCGAGTCGGTAAACCAGAACTTCTTCCGCGACAGCACGGGCAGGTCCAGGCGCGACAACGCGCTGCGCCAGCCGCCCGGCTCGTCCATCGACGCGAGCAGCCGGTCGAGCTCATCGGGCGGAAGCGTGCCTTGACGCGTGCGTCCAGCCTGTTGATGGTGATCGGAGTTGGTCCCGGTCCTCACGATGCGGCCTCGTCTGTGCTTCGCCAGAAAACCGTCTTGAGATCGGTGCCGGCCTTGAGCGCCGCGCCCACCTGCTCCAGTTCCGAGACGAACGATCGGCAGAAGACGGCCGGCGCGCGCCGCCGGAGCAACCGGCCCGTGATCTCCACGAGGTAGCACACGAGATTGCCCACGGCCTGGTCTTCGTTGATCTCGAGACTGCTCGACGTCGTGCGCACCACTTCGCGCGCGGCCCGGGCCACCGGGTCATTGCTCGACATGCAGTCGAACCACGTCGGGCCGGCACCGAACGAGTTGCGGCCCCGCAGCAGCACGCACGTGCGCAGCAGCTGGTAGACGTCGTAGAGCGGCACGAGGGTCTCGCCGACGTACTCGAAGTCGAGCAACCACCACGACTGGCCGTCGTGAATGATGTTGCGCGGCCACAGGTCGCCGTGCTGAATCTTCGGCTGGAACGGCGGCGCCTGCCGCAGGAACTCCTCGATCGTCCAGAGCACCGTCACGGACACGCCCGACGCCGCGAGGTCGTGGACGAACGGCTCGGCAATCTCCCACGGCTGCAGCGGGCTGTCGACGATGCCGCCCGCGAGGTCCTCGTACATGTCGCACGCGAGGTGCGCGCCCTCGAGGATCGATCGAATCGATTCCACGAACTTCGGCAGCGTCAGTCGCGGCACCAGATCCTGGTAGAGCGAGCCGTCGATGTACCGGCTGATCTGCAGCTGAATCTCGTGGTCGCGCGTCCCGCTCGTCCACGGGATGACGCGTTGAAGACGATCTTCCGTGCAGAGGCGCGCGCGGACCTCGGTCTCTCGTTGCAGACAGAGATCGCCCGAGCCGCGGCACTTGCAGAGATAGATCGGCGCGCCGGCGCGATCCACGAGGAGCGCTTTGAACCCGCGGTTCCACAGAAAGTCGCCGGCAATCGAGACCGGCGCGGGAATCCTGCCGATGTTCTCGACCACGATGATCTGATCCCAGGCAAACGCGCCCACGGTCCGGCCGTCCGGCAGGATCACGTGCTGCAGGAGCGACTGGAGTCGCGATTTCACGAGTAGCCCAGCGAGATCCGTGCAGGGTAGAGCGCCTCGGGCACGCCGAGGCGCACGGCCATCACACGGCGAAAATCCGGTCCCACGCAGTTCGCCAGAGCGCGCTCACGGGCGAGCAGCGATCGGCGCGTGGCCGGCACGATGACGTACGGTCGATCCAGACACGGGTCGACCCAATAGGAATGCACAGGGCTGAAGCCGGCCTCGCGCAGCAGGCGATCGACCACGAGTGGACGCTCGATCAGAAACAGCCAGCGCGATTTCCCGACGCGCGGCTCGACATCGCCCGTGCCGACGTAGAGACACCCGCCGGTCCGGAGCACGCGGCGGCACTCGGCAAAGAGCGGCCGCAGGATCGTCGCCGCCGGGACCGATCGCAGCGACACCAGCCGCTCGAGCACGCCGTTCAACGTGACGCAGTCGAACATGCGCCGCCGGAACGGCAGCCGGCTGCCCGGCGCGATCGTGTGGAACTTCACGTCGGCAAAGTGCCGCACGAGATCCGGGCCCAGACGCGATCCGTCCAGGTCCAGCTCGAGCGTGGCGTTCCACCGCGCCAGGTCGGCCAGCCACAGCCAGTTGCTGCCCGCGCCGGCCGTGGTCGGCAGCAGAGGAATGTCCTGGTCGGCACGGTACGCCAGCAGACGTGTGTCCACGTCGTCGGCCACCCGCGCCGCATCGCCGGGAAAGATTCGAACGCGTCGTGTCGCCATCGAGGCCTTTACCTCCGCCCGATCACAGTGACCCGGTTGACGAAAAGCTCCCGCAGCCACGGCACGGCGCGCAACGCATTCAGTTTCTTCACGCAGTCGTACTGCTGGTACTCGACCTGCAGCCCCGTGCTGGCGAGGAGGCGCTCGAACTTGCCGAGCGTCATCCTGTTGAGCGCCGGCTCGTACGTCTCCAGACCGTCGTTGCGAAATCGACGGCGGACGTTCATGACCGTGCGCTCGGAGAACAGCAGGTTGACCCAGGGAACGTGCGTGAAGAACTGCATGTGCGCGCCGTACGGCGAGAGCCAGGGTGGCCCGAACGTGAGCAGCATTTTTCCGCCGCGCTTGAGGGCCTTGAGCATCACCTCGAGCGCCAGCGTGGGCTGGGTGAAGTGCTCCATGCCGTTCTGCGACAGCACGACGTCAAATGCGCCTTCGTCGACGGGATCCAGGTGTGTTTTGAGTGTGATGCGCGACTCGAGGTCGTGGGCGCGCACGGACAGCCGTGCACGCCCGAGTACTTCGGCATTGGTGTCGATGCCGAGCACGCGGCTCGCGCCGTTCTGGATCAGCGCGACGGCCTGAAAGCCCAGGCCGCACGCGAAGTCCAGCAGCGACTTGCCTCTGATTTCATCGTCGAAATGCGGTACGACCTCACGCCAGTTGCGCAGTGCGTTGTCGGGCGTCCATCCCTCGAGATTGAGGTTTCGAGTCGACGTCCCGGGATCGCACGAAAGGGTCAAGAGCAGTCGTTCGGCGATCGTCATGTGAGGACCTGAGAAACATTCGGGTCTTCACTGTGTCGGTGAGGGGCGGTCCGACTTCAGCGGGCCCACCGGAAGTTTGCTGACAACAAGGTGATCCCAGCGTTGCGACTGCTTCAGCATGTCCGGTCCGTTCGGCGGACAGACATTCGGGCCGATGTCGCAGCGCTGGTGGTAAACGGTGAGACGGACGACTCCGAATTGCTTGCCGGCGTCCGTCTTCTTCAGCCATCGCATGTCCGAGTACGACATGCGCAAGGTTTGTTTCGTGATCGGCTGGGTCGCATCGTCGATCCAGAGTTTCGTGGCGCCGTTCGACTCGCCCGGTGTGTTCAGCTTGACGTACCACTCGAAGAGGTACCACCGGCCGGGTTTGAGCGCGAACTTGCGTCCCTGGTTCTGGAAACGGTTGACCAGTGTGTATTGATTCGCGGTCTCCGGCGTGTCGACGTCCTGATAGTTCGCGACGTACGGCACACCGGGCCCGCTGTTCGGGTAGTCGGGCAGCTGCGTACGGCTCGTGGCGACGTACGCCATGAGCGTGTTGCCCGGGTCGTGGAGCAGCACCGACTTGTCTTCGAGCGTGCCCCACGTGAACGGATCTGAGATGTACTGGTACCAGCGAACGTAGAATTCCGATTGAGGGGCGAACGGGCGGCGTCCGTCGTATCCGTAGTAGCCCCACGCGTGATCGAACGTGAGGAAGTTCGACCAGGCCGCGCAATTGCTGCGGAAGCCGAAGCCGTCGCGATCGCACTTGACGAACTCGTTCCGCGGCCATCGGCCCTGATGGCCGCCGATGTCCCATCGCTTCTCGAACTCCGCGTCCTCGAAGTCGTCGCAGAACAGCAGGTCCGGCGTCACGGCGCGACCGGCACACCAGGACACGGTCTCTCCGGCAGACGGCGTCTGCCGGTCCGCGCGGGTGAAGCCAACCGCGGCCGCAGTCGTGGCGGCGGCGATGATGAAGACGGCGGCGTGACTGAGCGACAGTTTCATGTGGTTCGTGCGCCGGTGGAATCCGGCGTCCAGGCTGACAGCGCCGCCGGCTCGAGCGCCGGCAGGTGCTGTCGATAGACGTTGACGTACCGCGTCACCATGCGCGAGATGTCGTACTCGGCGGCCGCGCGCGCGGCCGCAGCCACGCTCAGCCGGCGCGCACGATCGGGATCGTCGAGGACGGCGCCGAGCGCCGCCGCCAGCGCCCCGGCGTCACCCGGCGGCACCAGCACGCCGGCGCCGCCGCGTTCGAGCGCAACGCCGACGTCGCCGACGTCGGTCGCGACAATCGTCCGGCCCGCGAACATCGCTTCGAGCAGCGCGAGCGGCAGGCCTTCCGACAGTGACGGCAGCACGAAGACATCCGCGGCCGCCATCAGCGCCGGCACATCCGGCCGCAGGCCCAGCAGATGCACGCGCTGCGTGAGCCGGTACGCGCGGGCGCGGGCGCGGAGCGGCTCCTCGAGATCCCCGCGGCCGGCAATCGCGACGTGCAGCGTCGGATGCCGCTCGCTCAGCAAGTCCAGGGCGTCGATCAGGTACTGATGCCCCTTCACCGCATAAAGATTGCCAATCGCGACGACAAGCCGGGCATCGGCGCCGAGTCCCAGCTCCTCCCGCAACGTGATCGACGACGGCCGCTCGTACCGGACCCCGTTGGGGATCATGAGCAGCCGCGATCGCCGCATCCGGAGATCGTGTGAGAGCGCCTGCGTGACGCTCGTCGAGACGCCGACCGTGCCCGAGCTGAGCGCCACGGCGCTTCTGAGCGCGAGCCGGCGCCGGAGCTTGCCTGCGTAGTAGCGCCCGCCATGCATCGTGATGACGTGCGGAATGCCCGCGAGCCGCGCGGCCCACGCGCCGTACACCGCCATCGAGAACTCGTGGCTGTGCGCGATCGTGATCCGCCGCTCCCTGAACGTCTGCGCGAGCGATCGCACGACCTCGGGCGCGACCGGGCGGTCGATGCTGAACGATTCGGTCGAGGCGCCCGATCCCTCCAGCTGCCGGGCGAGCCAGCCCTCGCCGCGCGCCGGCAGAAACACCGTGGTGTCGGCGCCGCCCGCCTGCAGCGCTCGCGCCAGCTCAGCGACGACGTGCTCGGCGCCTCCCGGGCCGTCCGTTTCGATGAGCTGCGCGACGCGCAACGCCGTGTGAGCCGCGTGACGCATCGGATCAGGACTGTGGCCGCGTGTGCGGCAACGTCAGACGCGCGACCTTGTGCAGGCCGACGATCATCGCGATGAGCGCGTACAACATCTCCGAGTAGGCGAGCGAGAGGAAGAACGCGCCGACGGCAAATCCCAGCAGCGCGCCGGTGAGCGCCTGCGCCAGCTCACGCATCCGCTTGTCCGCCTTCGCTTTCGCGCGCCGCCGCACCGAGCGCACGGCCGCGAACGTCGCCGCCAGCATCATCACGAAGATGCCCAGCCCGATGAAGCCGCTCTCGGCCCCCACCTGGACGTAGCTGTTATGCGCGGCATTCCACCGGAGGCCGAACCGCTGCCTCGCGGCGAGCTCGGACAGCGTGCCTTCGGCGGTCGGGAAATTTGCCGGGCCGACGCCCAGAACCGGGAACATCGCCATGTAGCCCATGCCGCGCGCCCAGATCTTGAACCGGCCGCTGTCGTTGGTCCGGTTGTAGTCGGACTCCGACAGGATCGTGCCCATCCGCTCCCAGTACTGCGTGGTCGCCGTCCCGACGATGACGACGGTCACGAGCGCCACCGCCGCGAGGCGCCAGCGAACCTTGACGGCGGAGTACTTGCCAATGACCAGTACGCCGACGGCCAGCGCCGCGATGAAGCCACCGCGAGAGCCGGACTTGACGAACGCCAGCGTCAGAATGCCCAGCGAGCCCATCGCGAGCATCTGCCCGATCTTTGTGCGCGATCCATGCAGGAAGTACAGACCCAGCGGCATCGCCGTCACGACGAACGTCGCGAAGTCGTTGGCGTCGTAATAGAACAGGTCGCCGAGCCGTCCGGCGTCGGAACCGTACCCGCTCGCGCTGAACATCAGCAGCACGACGGTCGCGTAGATCGTCGCGCTTGCGAAGTAGGCCAGCGCCATTCGTTCGACGTCACGAACGCCGCGCACGGCGCCCGCGATCACGAACGACATGATCACCGTCTTCATGAAGTTGTTGATGACGAGCTCGAAGCTGTTCGTGATGACGAGCGCCGCCATCATCGAGAGCGTCATCCACCCCAGAAACGCCAGCAGCCACTGCATCGGCGTCGTGAGCACGAGCTCCAGCCGGCGATCGGTGCGCTTGTCCACGAGGTACAGCAGAATCGCGCCCGCGCCGGCCAGAATGGCCGGACGCACGAGATTCACCACCGGGAACAACTGATGCACGCGACCGACCGCCATCAGCAGGTAGATGGCCGCGCACACAAGGAGCGCATCCCACTGGCGGTCGGGCATGGCCCGGCTGCGCGCCAGCGGCGGAGTGGAGACAGATTGGACAGACCGCGCCGGGAACAGGCGCTCACGGGCCACAAGGAGCGACATTGGACATCGTGCTTTCTGCCGGCACTGGAGCGTCTGCCCGCGCGCGAGCCATCCGGAGGTAGCGTGCGATCATTCCGGCGCCCACGGCCGCCCAGTCGTACCGGCTGATAACGGTCTCGCGCCCGCGATGACCGAGCCGCATGCGAAGCGCACTCGATCGGAGCACGCCGGTGATCGCCTGGGCGAACGCCTGCGGCTCGTCGCGGATCAGGATGTTGTCGCCATCGACCGCCGCGAGACCTTCGCAGCCGATGGACGTGCTCACGACAGCTTTCCCCATCGCCCAGGCGTTGAGGATCTTCAGACGCGTGCCGCCGCCGACGCGGAGCGGCACGATGTGACACGCGGCCGCCTGCATCAGCGGCCGCGGATCTTCGACATAACCCGTCAGATCGACGCCGAACTCCGTGCGGTACCGCTGCCGCTGGTCGGGCGTCGCCCGGCCAATCCATCGCACGGGATCGTGCGCGCCCAGCGCGCGCAGGTGCGGCAGGATGCTGTGGCAGAAATAGTCGAGCGCGTCGAGATTGGGCGCCGGCTGCGCGCCGCCGACGAACGCGACGCCACGCTGTGAACCCTGTGAACCCTGTGAACCCTGTAAACCCTCTGGACAAAACTCGCCAGTGTCCACGCCGTTCGGCACCACCAGCACGCGCGATCCCGGCGCGATCTCCTGCAACCGCACGCCGTCGTGTTCCGACACGGCAACGTTCAGCGCGATGGCACTGCACCAGCGCCGCTCGACCGCGCGCATCAACCGCGCCTGGTGCTGGAAATAGGTCCGGCGCCAGCCCTCTGGCTGAACGTCGGCGCGGCGCTGCAGCAGATCCGACTCGACGTCGTGGTGCACGCACGCCACCGGCACCGTTCCGCATGCCGGCAGGTATCGCGCGAGATCGAGGCTGTCCATGTGGACGAGATCGAATCTCGTCGAGCGCAACCGCTCGGCCAGCCGCCGCCGGAACGGACCCGAGTCATACACGAACGTCGTGTAGACCCGGCGCTGCGTGAGACTACGCACGTGATCCCACGCAAACCGGAGCCGGCTGTGACGCTGCGGCAGCGCGAAGACTTCGACATCGGCGAACCGGCTCAGCGCGTCGAGGCTGGTGTGCCGGTCCACGCTCGCGCCCGCAGACCCGGCGCGCTCGAAACACAGCGCCGTGATGTCGAACGCCTGCGCCAGCAGGCGCAGCACGTGATACGTCCTGATCCACACGCCGCCATCCGGCGGATACGGCAGCGTCTGGCACAGGAAGAGCAGTCGCGGCCGCGTCATGGTGCCCAACGCGCGCGCCAGGCCTGCAACATCAGGACCGCCCAGAGCGCGGCTCCCACGGGCCGGCGCCGATCGAGAAGATCGCGCCAGGCACGATCGACCGTCGGCGCATCGAGCAGCCCGTCTTCATGCCCCGATCGGCCAGGCAGCAGACTCTCGGCCCACGACCGCAGCGGCCCGCGCAGCCATCGATCGATGGGCACCGAGAAGCCCATCTTCGGCCGGTCGACCATCTGGTGCGGGACGTGGCGATAGAGCACCTGACGCAGCGCCCACTTGCCGAGCGCGCCGCGCACTTTCATCGCTCGCGGCAGACGCCATGAGAACTCGACGACGCGATGATCGAGCAGCGGTGCACGAACCTCGAGGCTGACGGCCATGCTCGCGCGATCGACCTTCGCGAGCAGATCGTCGGGCAGATACGTCAGCTGATCGGCCAGCATCATGCGGTCGAGCAGATGCGCGGGCTCGCAGCCGTCGAGGATGCGCTCGTTCGCGTCGGTGCTCACGATCGCGTCCGTCCGCGCGGACATCGTCAACACCTGCTGCGGATGCTGCCAGGCCGAGAGCAGCGATCGATACATGTGCGCCGACGAGGGCGCGGCCAGCACGCGGCCAAGTTTGTGAACCCTCTCACCGAGCCGGCCGAGCGGCGCACCCGGAAACACCGACGCGACCCGGCGAAGATGATTCCACGTCGACACCGGCACCTGGCCGAGGCCCGCGCCAACCGACTGGCGCACGACTCTGGGAATGCGCAGTACCGGCGGGACCACCCGCATGCCGTAGACGTACCGGTTGTAGCCGCCGAACAACTCGTCGCCGCCGTCGCCGCAGAGCGCCACGGTCACGTCCTTCCGCGCCAGGCGCGAGACGAGCAGCGTCGGCAGCTGCGACGGATCGGCGAGCGGCTCATCGAAGATCTCGGTCAGGTGCGGGACGAGCGCCATCGCGTCGTCGCCGGTCAGTTGCAACGCCGTGTGATCGGTGCCGAGATGGTTCGCGACCCGGGCGGCATGACGGCCCTCGTCGAATTCTTCTTCGCCGAACCCGATCGTGAACGTCCGCACCGGACGATCGGCGCGCCGTTGCATCAGCGCCACGACGAGCGACGAGTCGATGCCGCCGGACAACAGGGCGCCGAGCGGGACGTCGGCGTGCAGACGGCAGCTCACCGCGTCGCCGATCAGCCGTTCCAGCTCGTCGACGGCCTCCTGCTCGCTGCCCTCGAACGGGTGCGCGAGCCCCTGGCGCGCGGCATCTTCGAGCGACCAGTACGGCTCGGTGGCCGGCAGCGGCACGCGCGCGTCGGTCACGTGCAGCAGATGGCCTGCGGGAATCTTGATCGCGTGCTTGAAGATGCACTTCGGCGACGGGACGTAGAGGTACTGCAGGTACGACGACACCGCTCGCTGGTCGATCGTGCGGTCGAACGATGGACCGGCGATCATCGCCTTGAGCTCGGAGCCGAACGACACGAGCCCGGGTTCCCAGTACACGTAAAGCGGCTTCTTGCCGAGCCGGTCGCGCACCAGCGTCAGCCGCCGCTCGGACGTGTCCCACACCGCAATGGCGAACATGCCGACGAACCGCCGGACGGCCTCGCGAATGCCCCAGCGCTCGAAGGCGGCGAGCATCACCTCGGTGTCCGACTGTCCGCGGAACACGAAGCCGTGCGGCGCCAGCTCGGCCCGAAGCTCGCGGAAGTTGTAGATCTCGCCGTTGAACGCCGCCACGAACCGGCCGGACGCCGACGACATCGGCTGATGGCCGAGCGGCGACAGATCGAGGATCGCCAGCCGCCGGAACCCGAGCGCGACGCCGGAGGCGACGTCCGTCCAGACGCCGCTATCGTCGGGCCCGCGATGCGCGATCGGCGCGATCATCCGGCGCGCGTACTCGCCGAGATCGTGCGCGCGCGGCGACGAAGAGGTCAGCAAACCTGCGAGACCACACATAAATGGACACTGACAAACTCAGAACTCAGAACTTGGAAAGAGCTCGCCCCTCAGACGTACGCGCGGGCTTCAGCCCGCGCCAATCCCGGGACGCGAGTCCCGGGATTAGGGAAGTGTCTGGAACGACCGTGCGCGAACCCTGGCCGCGTGAAGATTCGTCGCCGGGATCCGTTCCCTCGACATCGCGGCTGCGGCATGTTGCGCGAGCGTCGCGGCGGCGACGGAGCCGGCGACCGCACGTGCACCGGCGGGCGTGAGATGAAAGCCGTCGTAGTACGTCGTGAGGCTGCGATCGAGCCACGGCATCAGGTCCACCTGCTCGATGTCGTGCGCGGCGGCGATCACTTCCGCGTGCGCATCCAGCAGATGCATCAGCGTCGAGCAGACCTCGAAGGAGTAGAACGCCCCGACCTTCTCGCGCCAGACCTGGCCGGCGGCGCCGTGCCACATGTGCGCGGCCTCCTCAGATGTAAACGGCCCGTCGAACCACGGCTGGCGGATCACGAGCACACGATCCGCGTTCGCCTTGGCGAGCTCGATGACGCGGTTGAAGTGGTGACGGAAGTGCTTGAGCATCGGCGACGGGTCCGGCACCTCGGTGCGAACGTCTGTCGCCTCCGCACGCATCATCCTGGCCTTGGCAATCCACCGGCCGGTTTTGTCGTGGACGACCAGTGGACGCCACCATTGACGGCGTGCCCGGCGCAGCAGCTCGCCGGTCGCGAGCGTCAACGGCGTCCAGCCGAAGGTCATCTCTGGATGGCACCGGAAGACATCAGCGATGTCGACCGGCCTCAACGCTTCCGGTGCGCCCTGCTCGAGCCAGCGCAGGACGTCGGTCGCGCCGACCATGATGATGATCAACTGCAGGCGCGGATACCGCGGCAGCACGCGCTTGAAGATCAGTTCGAGCGCTTCCGAGCCGACGCCGGATCGCGCGATGCTGCCGACGTGCACATGCGTGGCGCCGAGTTCGCGGCGTCGCTCCGGCGCATCGAGCAGACACTGCAGGGCGCCGGGCCACGTCGTGTCCTGATCGAGCAGAAAACCTTCCGGCTGACTGCCGCCCGCCACCAGCACCCGGTACAGGTTGTCGGAGACCGGCAGCTCGCGGCCGCGTTCGCCCACCGTGTTGACGTCAAACCGGGTCGCTCGCTCGAGTTGAGGGAACGTCTCCGGGTCCGGCCGCATGCGCAGGCGCAGTCCCGGCGGGAACACGTAGTACGCGCTGCGGCGGATGGCTGCGCGCGCAGCGAACTCCACCGTCACGCACACCGCCGCAAGGATCGCGGCCAACGAGATGAGGACGAGGAAATACGTCATCGCCGATGTGACCAGGCTCGTGCCGATTTCGCAATGGCGGCCGCGGTGTCACGCGCCGAGTGCACGGCGCGCGTCAGCTGCGCAGAGGCGTGATCTGACGCGATCTCGGCGTCGAGGGTCGTACGTTCGTCGACCGGCCAGAGGTACTTCACCGCCTCGGCGCCTTTCAGAAAATCGAACTCGGTCGCGCCATGGCTGCAGGCCTGCTCGATCGCCGTCGCGAGCATGAGCCGGCCGAGATGGATGCGTCCCGCCCAGTCGCGGTCGTACCCGGCGAGGTAGTAGCCCCACCAGCGACCGACCGAGAGCCCATAGAAGATCCCGACCGCGCGGCCGTCGGCGGCGAGCCGAATCATGCGCAGCCGGCCTTCATCGAGCAGCCGTGGGATCACGTGCTTGTGGAAACGCTGGCGGACCGGATTGTCCAGCGCCGATCCGCCCTGTCCGGCCCATCGACCGCGGAGAAACGCGACGAGCGTGTCGAGCGCGGCGAGCGCTTCCTCCGGGTCGTTCAGAAGATCGGTCCAGACCGCGCCGCGTTTTGCCAGCCACCGGCGATGCTTGTCGAGCGGGTCCGGCGACGGCGCCCCGGCGCCATGTGCGGCGATGTTCAGCCAGGGCTGCGGCTGGATGTCGTGCACGGCGAGCGTCACGTGCACGTCGCCTCGAAGTCCCGCGCGATGCGCCGCGCCCCAGAGCGGCGAGTCGGCCGGAACGTCGCGCAGCTCGAGGACGAACCCGTGCTGGCCGAACGTGTCGCACAGCCACTTGAGCAGCACATCTGCGCAGGCGACTTCGGCGCCGGGCCGCGCCATCACGTCCACGCGATCGGAGCCCGCCCCGCCGCCCAGCAGCGAGATGCGCGCGTGTCCGCGCGCCGTCTGCACCGCGATCGGCACGAACCCGCACAGCGCCGCACCATCGCGAAACAACAGCAGGCTGAGCTCGCTCCCGGCCGGCGGCTCGTCGAAGAATCCCGACAGCCACGCGCGAGACATGAACACGCCCACTTCCGGGCGCGTTGCCAGAATCGATTCGAAGATCGCCAGGTCGTCCGGCGCCAGGTCGAGGCCGTTGCGACGTTCGATCTGGACGCGGTCCGACGGCAGCGGCACGACGGGCGTCACCGCCGGCGCCCCGCCATCAACCGGCACCCGTGCCGCAATCACGCCCGGCTCCATCCGCGCATCCGCGTGAGGTACGCCTTGACGTCGACGTACGGGTCGTCGCGATAGACGAAGGTGATCCAGATGATGCCGAACGCGATCACCGCCGCCGCGCACGTGGCGATGATGCCCGCGATGGAGCTCACGTCGAGGACGAGCCGGCACCACAGCAACAGGCCAAGGATCGGCAAGCCGCCGATCGCGGACCGCGGCACGACGTACCAGAAGGCCTGGCCGACGGGAATGCCGAGCTCGCGGCAGGCGACGTGCAGGATGTAGACGGAAAACAGCACGTTCGGAATGGCCGTCCCTATCGCCACGCCCAGGAGCCCCAGCGGCTTGACGAGCAGAATGCTGAGCCCGAGGTTCAGCACGCCGGCGGCGATAAACGCGAGCGCCGGGATCTTTGGCTTGCCGAGCCCCATGAGGACCGGCACCGCGACGCCCCGGATCGGCAGGAAGATGAAGCACGACGCCACCAGCACCTCGAGCACCACACCCGACGGCCGTTCGAACGTCGGGTCGACCCACAATGCGATGAACCTCGGACCGAGCACCATCAGGCAGAGACCCGAGACGACGCTGATCGCGGTCGCGACCGTCGACCACTTCAGGAACATCGCGCGCAGCACGTCAGTCCGGCGTTCGGCGTGGAGCTTCGTGGTCATCGGCGCCACGACGGCTGCGATCGCGATGACGAAGTCGATGAGGTGCACGATCAGGCTGTTGGCGACGACGTACGGCGGAATCGAGGCGACACCCTGGAAGGCGCCGATGACGAGCGCGTCCGAGTCGAAGCTCAGGCGCACGCCGGCGCTGAGCAGCAGCACGTAGGCGCTGAACGAGAAGATCTGCCGCACCCGCTCCATGCGGAAATTGGAGAGGCTGAGCCGCACTTCGGGATAGCGCCGCTTGATGAGGATCCAGGACACCGTGAAGTCGAACGTCAGCGCCACGAACTGCACGAGCGCCATGAACACGAGCGACGCGTCGAGCATCAGCAGGGTCACGGTGAGCCCCAGCCGCAGGAGCACGCCGCAGATCCGCACGAGGTTGCGCCGCACGAAGTCGTGATGCGCGAAGAGAATGCCTTCCGGCAGCAGGCCGAAGAAGCTCGACGCCACCGTCACCGTCATCACGGCGAACGCGAACGGCGCCTCTGCGCGCAGTTCCGCCGGGATCGGATACGACAGGAACCAGAACAGGAAGCCCGCGCCGATCGCGCAGGCGATCAGCCCGCAGCCCAGGTACAAGCCGGCGCAACTGCCGATGGTCTCGTTCATCCGCCGCGTGTTGCGTTCGGCGACGTCCTGCGCCAGGTACCGCACGCACGCCGCCGGGACCCCCAGCGTGAGCAGGCTGATGTAGCCGGTCATCGCGGTGATCAGCGTCCACGTCCCGTAACCTTCGCGGCCGAGCGTGTGGAACACGAACGGCGTCAACAGGTACGTCGTCGCCAGCGTGACGAGAATCAGAGCCCAGTTGCTGCCAACGTTTCGAAGCATGGACAGGGAGCCCTTTCAGGATGCTTGAAGTACGGGAGTGGAAAGATGCTGAAGCACGGGAGTGAAAAGCACCCGGAGTGCGGGTGCTTTTCGTTCACGCAGACAACTGGCTCAGTCCCATGGCCACCTCGAACCCGAACTGGTGCGGCGAGGCGTACCAGGACGAGATGGCGACACGATTGATGTGGAACGGATTCGAGCCGGAGACGTTGTGGCCGCCGAAGCCGCTGCAGCAGCAGCGGAAGCCCGCATCGCGGATGAGCTGGCGGTTGTCTTCCGTGACGTTGTGGCGGCCGCCGTACGGATAGGCGAACGACGACACCGGCGCGCCGATGCGTTCCGACAAGGACGCGCGGCCTCCGGCGATTTCGCGCGCGGCGGTCTCGCCCGACACCAGGCCGAGATCGGCGTGCGTCTGGGTGTGGCCCCCGATGTCGAAGCCACGCCGATGCAGCGATCGCACCTGATCCCACGTCATCCACTTCGGACAGGTCACGCTCTCGCGGTCCCACCATGGCACCACCGTCGATCCCATCCACTCGGTGACGACGAAGAACGTCGCCGGCAGGGAATAACGCTCGAGGATTGGCGCGGCGTTCTCGAAGTTGTCCAGATAGCCGTCATCGAACGTGATGACCAGCTCACGCTGGAGCCGCTCGTGCCGCTCGAGCTTCGACACGAGGTGGGGCAGGGAGACGACGCGGAAATGCTGCCGGAAGAAGCGGCAGTACCGCTCGAACATGTCCACGTCGATGGACAACGAGTCACCGGCGGCGCCGTCACGAATGTGATGAAAGACGGCGACGACCGCGGAATTGCGGAGCAGCGCGCTATGCAGACCAGATGCAAAGACGCTGTGGCCAAAGAGACCCTTGACTGTGCCGGTCATCGGCATACAACCGCCTCCGACAACAGCTGCGCCACGGGCGCAACGGCGTCGCTGAGATGAGCAAAACATGATTGAAATACAGGCAGTTCACCGTTCACCGGATCGGGGATTTCGAGTCCGACCGCCGGCGCGAGACACGTCATGAGGAATGTCTTCGCGCGTGCGGCCGGGAAGCGTGCTGACAACTCGACCAGGTGGGAGACTTCCATGACGAAAATCACGTCGCTCGCGTCGACCAGCTCGGCGGCAAGCGGCGATGACACGTGGCGATCGAGCGCGACCTGCCGCGTGGCGGCGATCGCGATCGCATTCGGGTGCGCGGGCCGGCCCGGTGTCGCGGCCAGACCGGCCGACCGCACGGAGACCGTGACGCCAGGCTTCAGTGATTGACGCAGCAGCTCCGCCGCAAACGCGCTGCGGATGATGTTGCCGTGACAGACGACCAGGACAGAACGCGCGGAGCGCAACGCGGCGCTGAGCTCGGCCGGATCCCGCCGAATCTGACGCATGCGCTCGCGCTGGACCGCTCGTCCGATCAGGCGGCTCGGATAGCCGAAGATGCGGTGGCCCAGCCGGCGGCCGCCGCGCGGTGTCCGCGTCGAGGCCGCTCGCTTCGCTCGCCCGACGCGAACGAGACTTCGATACGTGTCGAGCAGCGCACGTCCCGCGCGCTCGCGCGTGTACTCCTCGCGCACCACACGCTGGCCCGCGGCGCCAATCTCGTCGGCCCAGTCGGGGTACCGCGCAAGCTCATGACACGCCTCGGCCAGGGCGTGCGCGTCCCCGGGCGGCGCAAGCAGTCCACTGAACCGGTGCTGGATGACTTCAGGAATGCCGCCGACGCGCGTCGCGACGACCGGTACGCCGAGCGACATCGCTTCGAGCAGCGCCATGGGAATGCCTTCGCTGAGCGACGGCAGGGCGAAGATGTCCATCGCCGAGATGAGGTCGCGGACGTCGGCGCGATGTCCCGTGAAGACGCAGGTGTCCACGATGCCGAGCCGCGCGGCGGCATCGACGAGCTCGCCGTGCAGCGGCCCGGCGCCGGCGACGAGCAGCCGGACGTGCGGCACTCTCGGCTTCAGCAACGCCACCGCACGCACCAGATCCGCCTGACCCTTGACCGGGACGAGACGCCCGGCGGTCCCGATCACCAGCGCATTCGGCGCGATGCCCAGGTCCTGCCGGATTCGCGCGACGCGGTCGGCCGAGACCGTCGTCAGCGGATCGATCCCGTTGTGAATCGTCGTCACCATGCCCGGCCAGAAGCCGGACTGACAGAGCACGCCGGCCATGTGCTTCGACACGGCGACGAGGACGTCGGCCATGCCGCGTAACGCGAGTCTGTCGAGCGCTTCGTAGGCGTGCAGTTTCAACGCCGACCATCCCGTGCCGGGCTCGTGCAGCCCGTGCACGGTGCGGACGATGTGCGGAACGCCGGCCATGCGCGCGGCGACCGCGCCGAGCACCGTGTCCTTGTACCGGTGCGTGTGCACGACGTCCGCATGCTGCGTGTTCAGGAAACGGACGAGCTTCGAGAAGATCGCGATCGAGCCCGAGCGCATCTCATCGAAGACCGTGACGTCGACGCCGAGCCGGCGAAGCTCAGACGCGAGGCGGCCTTCGTTGAACAGCACCATCGACAGCCGGATGTCCGGCTGCGCCTTCAGGAACGCGGCGGTGGTCGCGAGCTGGACCTCGGCGCCCGCCCAGAGATCCGCCGACATCACGTGGCAGATGTGCATCGGCGACGTCGCCGACGCCGGCACCACGGCGAGCGCCGCCGGACCAGCGGGTGCCGGCAGGAATGCGCCGGAATGCTTGCGCAGGCTACCGGCGGCAGACAACGCCATGCGAGAACTCCGACAGGCCAGTGAAGCCCTTGATGCGATCGGTGAGTCGTTGGGACGTCCGGTCGGCGCGACGCGACTTCCGGTAGTCGTCGACCTGTTCGAGATGCGGAATGAAGCCGTGGGCTTTGAGCAGCCGCCGCAGCGTGGCGCTCGTGAACGTGTGCGGATGGCCGCGATCGATCCGCAAGCCGGCGAGGCACTCATGGAGCAGCGCGCCCCAGCGCGTGTGCACGTTGACCGACAGATACAGATAGCCGTCGGGCTTCAGCACGCGGTTGATTTCCTGCAGCACGATCGCCGGCGCCGACGTGTGATCGATGACGTTGTCGATGATCACGAGCGAGAACGTCGTCGGGTCGAACGGCAGCTTTTCGCCGGTGCCGTCGAGATACGTCACGCCCGGCTTGCGAATCGAGACCAGCGACGACCGCGTCTTGTAGAAGTGCTCGAGCGGGTCGATCGCGTAGCGATGTCCCCACGTGAGGAAGTTCACGATGCCGACCGGGCCGCTGCCAATCTCGAGGACCTTGCCGTTCGGCGGCAACTGCGCCGACGAGGCCTTCAGGCGCTGCTCGAGCTGCTCGGCGCGCCACTTGTACCAGTTCAACTGGTCGCGTGAGCCGGTCTCGATGTCTTCACCGAGCCGTTGCCAGAACGACTGCTCGTATTGCTGCGCCTGCTGCCAGCGTTCCACCGGAACGCCGCGGTTTTCGGTACGTACGGCCATATGGGCTCCTGTCGTGCGAATGTGCGAGGGTGCGCGGTGCGAAGGTGCGAAGGTGCGAAGGCTTGCCTCGCCGAAGCCGCGAACGCAGTGAGCGTCCGGCGAAGGCGGGTGCGAAGCCTGGCTTCAACTGTCGTAGGGCAGACCTTCAGGTCTGCCAGGAAGGCAAACGCGTTCTTTCTCGTCGCCGGCCT
>Ga0137451_1000175_pt1 | contig 19156 bp, 15 predicted proteins | sample EasRivERMGT500_2_FD_102336 | JGI IMG/M metagenome (GOLD analysis project Ga0137451, IMG submission 102336) | Soil microbial communities from meander-bound floodplain in the East River, Colorado, USA - East River MetaG ERMGT500_2 | ecosystem: Environmental > Terrestrial > Soil > Floodplain ... | reverse complement strand
GGTGATCGATCGCACGGTGGCGCGATCGTACCGCTCCAGACCTCGTCCCAACGCGTAGGTCAGCATCTTCTCCGTCAGGCACCGCGCGAAATCGGGAAGCATCTCGTTCAGCACCGCGCGCATTTCGGCAGGGCCCGAAAACGACCGGCCGCCCGGCAGCACGCCGCTGGAATCGACCGGGAACCCGCCGTCCTGCGTTCGCCATTTGCCGATCGCGTCGTAGTTCTCGAGCGCGAAGCCCAGCGGATCCATCCGCGCGTGACAGGACGCGCAGATCGGATTCGTGCGGTGCTGTTCCATCTGCTGGCGCAGCGACGCCGCGACCCCGACCGCGTCCTCGTTGAGCGGCGGCACGTTGGGCGGCGGCGGCGGAGGCGGCGTGCCGAGGATGTTCTGAAGAATGTATTTGCCGCGAATCACGACGGACGTCCGCGTCGGATAACTCGAGACGGCGAGCACGCTGCCGTGGCTCAGCACGCCGCCCCGCTCGGGGGTCGTCAGCTCGACGCGCCGGAACTCCGGGCCCTGCACGCCGGGGATTCCGTAGAAATTCGCCAGAGATTCGTTCAGGTACGTGTACCGCGCGTTCACGAAGTCGCTGATCGGCCGGTTCTCGCGCAGGATCGCGTCGAAGAACATGCGCGTTTCGGTCTTCATGGCGTCGCGGAGCTCGGGACCCCATGCCGGAAACTTCTGGGGATCCGGTTTGATGCTGTCCAGGTTCCGGATCTCCAGCCACTGGCCGGCGAAGTTCTCCGCCATGGCGAACGCCCTGGGATCCGCCAGCATCCGTTTCACCTGCGCGTCGAGCACTTTCGGACCGCCAAGCTGACGGAGCTCCGCCAGTCTGAGCAGTTCGTCGTCGGGCATCGAGTTCCACAGGAAGTAGCTCAGCCGCGACGCCAGCTCCACGTCTGTCACTCTGTGCACCCGGGTCGGGTCGATCGGATTGACGTCGCGCTCGATGCGGAACAGGAAATGCGGCGAGACGAGCATCGCGTGAATCGCGAGCGCCAGGCCCTGCTCGGTCGACTGGCCGTTCGACTTCGCCAGCGCGACGAACTTCGTCAACCCGGCGACCTCCGCCCTCGTCACCGGCCGCCGATATGCCCGGCGCGCCAACGTGGACAGGATCTTGTCCACACACACGGCGCCCGTCGCGGGATCGCACACGAGGATCTTCGCGCGGCTCGGTTTCGTTCCGTCGGACGGAAACGGCCCGACGACGGTCATCGAGCCGATCCACTTGTTGACCGTATCCTTGAAGAAGTCTTCCTTCGGGATCGTGCTGACGAACGGGTCGTCGATGAAGCCGAGCCGCAGCAGGTGATCGCCCTCGGGCAGCGCGACGCGAATCTCTTCCTCTGAGTACGGATTGAAGTACACGAGGCCCGACGGTTTCGTCTCGACGAGCGTCGTGTGAATCAGCTTGCCGTCGACCCACAGCCCCAGCGTGACTGGTTTCGCATCCGCCGCGCGTTGTCCAGGCATGCCAACCCGGATCTTGTAGTCGGCGTCGAAATCGAGCCGATGCGTCGCTTCGACATTGCTCGGACCCAGCCGGCGGAGGTTCCTGAACCGCAGGCTGTACTCCTTCTCGATCGGCTTCGGCAGCGGTTCGGCGGCGATGGCGCGCTGGGCGATCCGTTGAGCGGCGGAGAAGTACTTGTCCATCAGGACGGGTGACACCGTCAGCACGTCGCCAATGTTGTCGAACCCGTCGCCCGAATCGTCGGTCGGGAAATTCCTGTCGGCGCGGAAGTCGATCGCGAGCAGATCGCGAATCGTGTTGGTGTACTCGGCGCGGGTCAGCCGTCTCGCGGTGACCCGGCCAGGATCGGGCTTCCTGGTGGCGTCAGCGCGGTCGAACTCTTTTTCGAGGAACGCCACCAGCGCGTCGATTTGCTTGCCCGGGCGCTCGACTTCCGGCGGCGGCATCTCGCGGGACTTGAGCTTGGCGAGAATCCGCTCCCAGTGATCGCGATCGGTGGTCAGCGACTGGATCGACACGTAGTTGCCGATGTCGAACCCGCCTGCCAGTTCGACATTGTTGTGGCAGTCGGCGCACGTGTTCTTGAACAGCTCGTCTGTGACCGCCTTGAATGCCGCTGCGGTCGCGGCGGGCGTCTTCGTGCTGCCGGCCGCGGGCGTCTGCCCCGACAGGATCGCGATCGACAGCACGAGGGCCGTCGCCGAGAGGCCGACGAGCACGATGCCGCGTCTTCGCTGGTTCGTCATTCCGCCCCCCCGCGCCGCCCCGGCCGTGCCGCCGGCTTCGCCGACACCAGGTCCTTGTAGAGCTGGACGATTCGATCGGTCTGTGCCGGATCGACGATCAAGTAGCGATGCCGGCCGCCTCTTTCTCCAGCTCCAGGCGTGAACCGTGTCCGCCCATCGTCGAGGACGGTGATGGTGCCCGGCTCGGACAGCTTGAAATAGCCATCGTCGGGATGCACCGCATGCAGCGTCGCCGCCAGCGCGGAGGCCGCCGCGTCGTACGGCATCGTCTTGAACGTGCGATAGGCGTCCGCGACGGGATGGGCCGGCGCCCACGCGAAGTCCGTTTCGATGCTCGCAGCCGGATATGGAAGCGCCGCGCCGACCTCCGATCCGACGGCGACGAGCGGCGCGGGCCACTCCGCAAACAGCTTTCGGGCGGCGGCGACGTCGCTCTTGATCGACAGCTCCGGCGGGCCCGAGGGAAACGACCCTGCCGCGACCACGAGCAGCTTCGCCTTGGCGACGATCTGCGGCCGCGATCCGTACAGCGCGAGCACTCGCGCCAGTCCGGTTGCAGGGCCGGCGAGCACGACGATCGCGTTCGCGTCGTTCTGGGCAAGCAGCATGTTCCGGACCAGCACGGCGTTTTCCGCGGTGTCGCGAAGTTGCGTGATGCTGCTGCTGTACACCGCCGTGCCGTCGTCCGCTTTCTTCGAGAGGATTGCCGTCAGTGTTGCCGGATCGTCGCCGGCCACCGGGCCTTCCGGCATGCCGATCATGCCCTCGGAGGCCTGCCCGACGCCGCCGGCGGTCGCGCTGACCGGACGGCCGGCGTAGAAGCGCGACAGGACATCGGCGAGCTGCGCCACTTTCAGGTTCGGCCTCGAGATGCTGAGCGCGATCCGCCGAGCTTCGCCCTTCGCCGCGAAGCCGTTCAGCATCGCCATGGCGAGGACCGCGTCGATTCGATGGCCTAGATCGCCGTCGAAGGCGATGCCGATGGGCGGCGGGGGTGCGGGGCCACGAGCTTGCATGCGGTCAGCAGCGCCTCGTGCTACGTCAGACTGGCCGGATCCAATAGGCCCGAACCATCGCCGAAGTTCTCGGTCGGCACGCCCATGCGATCCATCAGCGTCAGATGGAAATTGCACATCGGCGTTTCCTTGCGGTAGATCACGCGCCGGCCCGGTCTCACGTAATTCCCGCCGCGTCCGATCAGCAGCGTCGGCAGATCTTCGTGAAGGTGCCGGTTGCCGTCAGACAGGCCGGCGCCGTACACGATCATCGAGTTGTCGAGCAGGTTCGAATCGCCCTCGGTCGACGACTTCATGCGCTCGAGGAAACCCGCCAGCTGCTTCGTGTGGTACTCGTTGATCTGCGTCACCTTTTCCATCAGGTCCGGCTTGCCCTGATGGTGCGTGCACGGATGGTGGCCGTCGGCGATGCCGATTTCGCGATAGGACCGGCTGGTCCCTTCGCGCGTCATCATGAAGGTGACCACGCGCGTCAGGTCGGCCTGGAACGCGATCAGCAGCATGTCGGTCATCAGCTTGAAGTGTTCGGCGAAGTCGGGCGGCACGCCGTACGGCTTCTCCAGGCCGGGGTTCAGCGCCACGCTGTCTTTTTCCGCCTTCTCGAGCTGCCGTTCTACTTCGCGAATCGACGAGAGATACTCGTCCAGCTTGCGCCGATCGGTGGGGCCGAGCGACGACTGGAGCTTTTTCGTGTCGTTGACGATGAAGTCGAGAATGCTGCGCCGGTACAGCGCCTGACGGTCGGCGTCCTCGGGACTGAGCACGACGCCTGTACCGAACAGCCGCTCGAACAACACCCGCGGATCGAGAATGGGCGGCAGCGGCTGCGTTTCGCTGCGCCAGGCCAGGTTGTTCGTGTAGGCGCACGAGTATCCAGAGTCACAATCGCCCGCCTGCCGCGCGTCGTCCATGCCGAGCTCGAGCGAGGCGAACCGCGTCTGGTGGCCGATCTTGTTCGCGATGATCTGGTCGCAGGAAATGCTGGCCTTGATGTCGACGGTCGTCTTCTTCACCTGGATGCCGGTGAGGTACGAACCCGAGCAGCGGCCGTGATCGCCCGCGCCGTCGAGCAGCGCGCGGCCGCTGTTGTGCGTCAGGTTGCCGAGCTGCAGCATGTCGTTGCGGAACGGCTCGAGCGGTTTCATGACGCGCGGGAACGGCGCGCTGAACGCGCCCTCCTGCTCGATGTTCCAGTTCTTCATGTCGATGCCGTTCGGCACGTACATGAAGGCCAGACGCACAGGCGGTGCGATGCGGCGGCTCGGGGCCGCCAGGGCCGGGAACATCGAGTCGAGAAACGGAAGCGCAATCGCGGCGCCGGCGCCGCGAAGGAACGTCCGCCGTGGAAGCGTCTTGCCGGTAATGATCATGTCCTGACCACCAGTGGGACGAGGCCCTGCTTAATATCTCGGCCGATTTGACGCGATGGCCGCATGATCGCACAGAATACGGCCCGTTCAGGAGAATCCCGATGCGAAGGCTGATGTCGATTGGCGGCGCGATCCTGCTTTTCGCCTGGTCCGGCGCCATTCAGAGCGTGACGAGCGGCCAGACACCGCCGCCCCGGCCCCCGCTCCTGCCCACGCCGGCCCTGACGCCCCCGCCGACCCCCGACAAGGACGGCAATTTCGTCATCGGCTCGCCCTATACCCCGGCGCCCGAGCTGACCGTGAAGGACGGCGTGCCCAAAGGCGCCGTGCACGAATTCACGATGGAGTCGACCGACAGCAAGATCTACCCGGGCATCGCGCGCGCGCAGCCCGGCGTGGTCGTGCCGTACACGCGGCGCGTCGCGGTCTACGTTCCGGCGCAGCTCGCACCAGGTACGCCGGCGCCGTTCATCGTCGTGCAGGACGGCATGTCGGCGACGTATCGCAACAGCGTGCCGCCGATCCTCGACAACCTGATTCACGAGAAGCGCGTGCCGGTGATGGTCGCCGTCATGGTGCACAACGGCGGCGGCGACGCGCAGGGAAGCCAGCGTGGTCTGGAGTACGACACCGTGTCGGGCGTCTACTCCGATTTCATCGAGACCGAGGTGCTGCCGCGGATCGCGAAGGACTACGGCATCAAGTTCACGAAGGATCCGGAAGGCCGTGCGGCGATGGGCGGCAGTTCGGGCGCGGCGTGCGCGTTCACCATGGCGTGGTTCCATCCTGAGCTGTACCGAAGGGTGCTCTCGTATTCGGGCACCTATGTGAACCAGCAGTCGCCCGTGAACCCGGCGTCGCGGCGCGGCGCCTGGGAATACCACGCGACGCTCATTCCGAACTCCCCCGCCAAGCCCATTCGCATCTGGATGCACGTGAGCGAGCGCGACAACCGGTACGGGGACCAGGAAGAGACGTGGCACAACTGGGTGCTGGCCAACGAACGCATGGCGGCCGCGCTCAAGGCCAAAGGCTACAAATACCAGTACGTCTATTCACAGGATTCGGGCCACACCGAGCGCGCGGTGATCCAACAGACGCTGCCCGAGGCGCTCGAGTGGTTGTGGAAGGGATATCCGAAATAAAGGGCTCGCGGGGCGCGCCGTTGCGCGTGGTGTACGATACGGGCGACTCCAGTTCGGCAACACAAGCATCGGGTCCATCACCGGAGATGCCATGGCCACGTCCGCAAAGTGCACCTATTCGGCGGTCGCAGTCGGCGGAGTATTCAATTACGAAGTAAGGCTACAAAACACCAGCCCCGCGCCGTACGACATTTACAGCTGGATGCTCGGCGCGCAGTTCAACGTGCCGTTTCCCACGTCTGGGCTGAAAGACATCGTCTTCATCAGCGCACCCGCCGGCTGGATCGGCCACGCCCACGATCACTTCATCAGTTGGCACACGATTTTCCAAGGCAGCTCGCTCGCATCGGGTTATATCCTGGCGGGGCAGAGCAAAAGCTTTTTCTTCCAGAGTTCGACGCCCCCGCCTCCCACGCTCGTTTTCGGCTGCTGTTTCTACAACAACGCCAGCGCATGGGGATTCGTCTTCAATGGCGTTGCTAAACGGCAGGCCGCAAGGTCTCCGTATCTCAAGGTCCCCGTCCCCGCGAGCTACAATCCCTGGTGGTGGATTGAAACGTACGGCGGGCTCGTCCCGCCCGGCCCGCACGACCCCTGGTATCGCCCGAAACTTCGAGCGCGCAGTCTTGAGCGGACCTTGGAGCAGTTGTCGATCATCTCCACCGCGATCAAAACGGAATTGAAGGCCGCCAAAGGGAAGCGTAAGCGGAAGTGACGTCGCGGATGGCGCGCAGGAGCACCTCGCCGAGGAGTTCGTGCGCGGGCTTGACGACAGCGCGTCCTCAGCGAGCCGCCGCCTGAATCGTCAGAATGATCCTGCGTCGGCCTTCCGCAGCAGCTCCTTCATCCCCGCCAAACTCTGCCGCGTCGATTCTTCCGGAGTGCCGCCCTGGATGCGCCAGTGCGTCTCGAGCGAGACCGCGCCTGCGTAGCCATCCTTCTTTAATGCGCGGAACTGACCGAGCCAGTCGATGACGCCCTTCCCCATCGGCGCCCACTCGGTCTTCCCGTCGCCGAGGTCGACGCAGTCCTTGCAGTGCACATGACGGATGCGGTTCTTCGGCAGCGCATCGTAGCCGACGGGGTAAGCCTTCTCGCCGCGGGCCGTCGCGTTGCCCGGATCCCAATTCAGCATCAGACCTTTTTCGGTGACCGCGTTGAGCAATCGCGCGGCTTCACGTCCCGTGGCCGTGTTGCACGCCAGTTCGTTTTCGAGCGTGAGGGTCAGACCCTTCGCGGCGACCTTGACTGCCGCCTGGCGCAGGCGATCGTCAATCGCCTTGCGATGCGGCGCCTGATCGTCCAGCCGCCAGAAGTCGAACACGCGGATGTACGGTGTGTCGAACGTCTTCGCCAGGTCCATCGCACGCTCGAGGAGCTCGTCCTGCTGCGCGACCGTGAAGTCAGCACCGAACTGCGGAGTCCTCGGACTGAAGGACGACTTGGGCGCGCCGGGCCAGTCCGTCTTGAACACCGGCGACGCGATCTCCGAGACACGCAGCTTGAAGCGGTCCAGGACCTTGCGGACCTCGGCGATGTCGTTCGCGTCCCAGCTCATGACGTTCTTGTTGTGCATCGCGCGCAGCTCGACCCAGCCGAGCCCGAACTCGCCCGACGCCACTTCGCACGCGTGGCCGAAATCCTGCGAGATCTCGTCAGTCAGGACCGACACGTTGAAGGCCGCCGCCGCGCGGGATCGCCGCGACGAGAGTGCGGCGCCGATCGCGGTGGCTCCGAGGCCAGCAAGAAAGTGACGGCGTGAAGTCATCGCAGATCCTTCCCGGCGGCAAACGCCGCGTACTCACGCTCGACAAGGTCGGGCGTCGCTTTTCCATTGAGAATCACGGCGCGATACCGGAACGTCACCGACGCGCCCGGCTCGAGCGTGATGTCGAGTGGCGGCTGTTTGCCTTCGCTGAGCGCTTTTTGTCCGATCGGATTCGCCGCGAAGAGGCCATAGCCGCGCGCATGCCATCGCGTCGGGAAGCCGAAGTTCTTCGGATGATCGAGAATCGCGAGCGTCACCGCGTCCGTCCCGATCTGTCCGGTGAGCATCGTCCACTTCGCGCTGGTGCCCCACACCGCATCGCCGGTCTTGCCTTCGCTGCTGGTGTACGACCCGGTGATGCCGGTGTTGTCGAGCACTTTCACCGTCGTCGCCCTGCCGCTTGCATCAGTGAACGTGTCCGGCGTCGTCGTCGGCTGTTCGAGCTGGCGCGCGACGCGCATGCCGAAGAAGCCTTCCTTGTTGTCGTTGAACACCGCCCGTCGATCGGCCGCCGTGAGCGTCGCCGTGCGTTCGACCGTCCGGCTGGTGGCATCGCCACGGAACACGAACGTCGCGCGCTCGCGCAGAAAGGTGACGTTGCCTGGGCCGATCCAGTCCATGTCGACGACGAGCGTGCCGCTGTCGGGGCCGCCGCGCGCTTCGACGATCTTGCGGTGGACGATCGTGCCCATCTTCGCCTGCTCCGCCGGCGTGAGCGCCTCGGAGTTGTTCCAGAAGTCGACACCGTTGACGTCGCCGTAGACGAACCACAGGCCGACCTGATGCGGATGGTCGACGCGTTCGCCCGGACGTGGATCGAGCGGCCAGCCGCGCGTGACGAGCGTGCCCGCCGCGCTGTTCAGCGGATACAGCACAGGTTTCTTCAGGCGCTCCGGCCAGATGTAGGACGTGAATGGGCGGCCGCCGATCGACACGTCGACGCGGCGCGCTGCCTCGTTCGGTGTGACGGTCACGGCCAACGCGGCGGACCATAAACCGGTCCGCCCTACGTACGCGAGGGCAAGCGTCGCGAGGACGATCGCGAGCGCGCTACGGACGGCCCTACTCATTCGGCACCTCAAACCCTTTTCGGTACTCGCGCGTCAGCAAGCGATCGGCGGCCTTGTCGTTGACGAAGGTCTCCGTCTTCCCGTCGAACTGCAGCTGACGGCCGACGCGGTACGAAATGTTGCCGAGATGCGGGAGCGACGAAGACAGATGACCCTCGAACACGTCGCACGCGAGGACCTTCGGATCGTTGGCGCGGATCGCGTCGATGAAGTTCTGGTAGTGGGGAGACTCGATCGTCGTGAGCCCCGTCGGCGCAGCGTTGGGATCTGGCGCGACGGTGGCGCCCGGTCCTTTCTCGTTCCTCGGCCCGAAGTACGACTGCCACGTCCGCCCGGCTTCCTCGATCCAGAGCCAGCCCTTCGTGCCGTAGAACAGGTTCCCGATCTTCACGCCACCTTCGTCGTTCGTGAAACCGCCGCGCGTGCCGAACTCGAGGATCGTGCCGTCAGCGTACTCGAACGTGCTGTCCTGCAGGGTCGGTGTCTCCTGCGACGACGCCTCGCCGAAATAGCCGCCGGTCGATCGGATCTTCACCGGGTGTTCCTGTTTCTGCAGGCCCCAGCGCGCGATGTCGAACTGGTGCGGGCCCTGATTGCCGCTGTCGCCGTTGCCGTAGTTCCAGTGCCAGTGCCAGTTGTAGTGAAAGTGATTCCGGTTGAACGGCCGCGTCGCTGCAGGACCGAGCCACAGGTTGTAATCCACCTTCGACAGGTACGACTCGTCGTAGGCCGGTTCGTACGTCGTCGTCGTGACGTTCAGCTTGTACTGCTCGCCGGGTTTCATCGGGCCGTCCGGGTACTTACCGATCGCGGGCCGCGGCTTGTAGCACAGGCCGCGAGCCATGTAGACCTTGCCAAGACCGCCATCGTGGATGAGCTTGATCGCGTCGCGCACGGCGGGACGGCTGCGATTCATCGTGCCGACCTGGACGATCTTCTTGTACTTCGCCGCGGCGTCCACCATCTGCCGCCCTTCCCACACGGTGTGCGACGAGGGCTTCTCGACATAGACGTGCTTCCCGGCTTGCAGCGCCCAGATGGTCGCGAGCGCGTGCCAGTGATTCGGCGTGGCGATGACGACGGCGTCGATGTCTTTGTCGTCCATCACGCGCCGCAGATCCTGGACGAAGGCGGGCTTGAACGTCGCGACGTCCGAGAGACGCGTGTCGTTGATGCGCTCCGGCGCCAGGTTCGTGTCGATGTCGCACAGCGTCTTGATCTCGACGTTCTTGAGCCTCGCGAACCCGCGCTTGAGCGCGTTGCCCTGCCCCCGGATGCCGATGCTCGCCGTGACGACGCGATCGTTCGCGCCGAGGATGCGGCCGCCGACCTGGGGCGCCGCGTTGACCCGCGCTCCAAGCAGCCCACCGCCGATCGCAATGCCCGCCGCCGTCCCGAGACGCGTGCCGAATTCGCGCCGGGTGATGCCGTCGTCTTCGTTTCTGATGGTCAAGGCGACCTCCGCTGGTATTTGCAGGGAAACTACGGCAGCATCCTAGCACCGCAACCGCCCAAGGAGACGCCCATGTCCAGCCATCCCTCACGACGCGAGTTCTTCGGCACGGCCGCTGCAGCCGTGGCCCTTAGTGCTCTCGGTCAAACGGTCCGCCTTCGCGCTTCGCGCTTCGGCGAGACAGGCTCTGACGCGGCCCTGCCGCAGGATGGCAAGCGCCCTCCTCTCAAGCTCGGTCTCGCCTCCTACTCGATGCGCCAGTTTCCGCTCGATCAGGCGCTGGCGTGGGCGAAGACGATGGGCGTGACGTACATGACGTTCAAGGACGTCCACATCCCGCGCACCGATCCACCGGAGGCCACGCGTGCGCTGCGCACAAAGATTGAAGCAGCCGGCATCACCATCATGGGCGGCGGCACCATCACCATTCCCAACGATCCGGCGCAGATCAAGAAGGAGTTCGAGTACGCGAAGAACGCGGGGTTCCCGCTGATCTACACGGACCCGGACCCGGCCGCGCTCGACACGATCGAGCAGATGGCGAAGACGTACGACATCAAGGTCGCGATTCACAATCACGGTCCCGAGAACAAGAACTGGCCGCGCCCGCAGGACGCCTATGCGGCGGTGAAGTCGCGCGACAAACGGCTCGGGCTGTGCATCGACATCGGCCACACGCTGCGCACCGGCACCGATCCGGTCGCGGCGTGCCGGGAATGCCGCGATCGCCTCTACGACATGCACGTGAAGGATCTGGCCGTGAAGACCGACGTGAACAGCCAGGTCGCGGTCGGCCGCGGCGTGATCGATTTCCCAGGCCTCTTCAAGACGCTGATCGACATCGGCTACCAGGGACAGGTCGGTCTGGAGTACGAGATCAATTCCAAGGATCCGCTGCCCGGCATGATCGAGTCGATGGCCTACATGCGGGGAGTGCTGGCCGCTGTCGCGAGCTGATCGATGCGGCACAGGCCGGCGCTCGTCGCCCTCGGCGTGGTTCTGATTGGCGCCGGCACCGTGCGCTCGGCAGGACTCATTCAGAGGGCTGACGGACGCGAGTTCGTGGTCCGCCTGACGCCGGCGGTGCCGACGGCGACATGTCACGTCCAGAATGTCCAGTCACTTCAACAACCCGGGCCGCTCGGTGTCTACGGCGACGTCTCTGCGACAGATCGTGGCGGCGGCGCGTTCGGGATTCGGACGGGCGTCGGCGGACAACCCGCCACAACGCTGAAGATCGCCATCTGGTGTCGCGGATATGCGATGGCAACGCTGACCATCGCCTCGCTCCAGTCGTCGACGTTCGAGGCTGCGGTCTCGCTCACATCACTCGCCGAACAGCCAATGACCGGACGCGTGCTGCCGTCACCCGACGGCGCGAGCATGGCAGGAGCGACGTTGCGCGTGTTCTACAGTGCGACCTGGCCCTGTGCGTTCTTCGGCTTCGTGGATTGCCTGGTCCAGCCGTGGGAAGTCGCCGTCGACCGGATCAAAGATGACGGCACGTTCCGCGTATTGGTACCGGATTTCGCGCACGATCCAGGCGTGCAGGCGCTCGTGTCAGAGTGGAAGCTTCGCGATGGGTTCCGTCTTCGCGTGGATCGGAAGGTCGCGCCGTACAACTACTTGCTGGAACCAGATGGCTCATCACCGTGGACCCAAATCCCGGTCGCGGCCACGTACCCCGAACTGGTACTCCGGCCGCGGCGGAATTGACCGCGCCATCTGCTGCGTCGCGTGGTTTGACGCTCCACCAACCTCCGGATAGTCTGTGCGCGGTTCGAGACCCGCATGGACAACACCGTTGAAGTCGAACGACGCACGGCCTTTCGTCATGGAGCCCTGCTCCTGCTGCTCAGCGCGCTCATCGGCATCGTCGTCGCCGCGCGGGCGCCGCATCCGGCGAAGTGGATGGCCGCGCATGTGAGCGGCCTGCTCACGGGCATCCTCATCATCGGGATCGGCGGATTGTGGAATGATCTGCGCCTCGCGCCGGCCACACGCAGGCGCGCGCTGCGGATGGGACTCATCGCCGCGTGGACGGGCTTCGTCGCAAACGCTTACGCGGCGATCGTCAATCTGCCGGGACCCGCCACCGATCCCGGACGTGCGCCGGACGCCGCGTGGCAATTGCCGGTGTTCTTCGTGATGCTCGCGATCTCGGTCCCGACGACGCTCGGATTGTTCTTTCTGGTGTGGAAGGGACTGCGCTGACGGAACCGAACGCCGCCAGGTTCCGTCTTGTTCACTGTCGAATTCATTAGCTGCCTCACCCCCAGCTCACCCGGTAACACGCTCACCAACACACTCGAATAGGAAACGCCCTTGTTCACGCCTGCTCGCCTGAAGACTGCTTTGTACCTGTTTGTTTGCTCCGCGATCATCGCGACCACATCCGCATGCGGCGGCACGCCGACGAGCCCGATGACCACGGGACACGTGGCGATCACGGCGACGCTCGCTGGCGGCGCCCTCGCTTCGCCTCAGGAAGAAATCTTTAGCGTGCGGATCGACGTCCGCGACGCTTCTGGACTGACCGTCGGCACTCCCGTGATCGTTGCCGTGCCCGCCGCGGTCGCGACGTTCACCGCCGAAGCTGACCTGCCGTCCGGCCAGAATAACGAGATCACGGTGCTCGCGATCGGCACGCGTCCGGTCGCCGACAGCTCCGACGGCTCGGACGTCGGCACGGGTGTCTTGTATCGCGGAACACTCAGCGTGAACGTCAGCGCGGGCGCGACGACCACCCGTGCGGTGACGCTCGGGTCGTTCATCCCGAAGCTCGAGCCGCTCGAGATCCTGGGCTCCGACGTGCGTGTCAGATGGACGGGGCTTTCAGGCGCGGACCGGTATTCGCTGACGCGGTACTACGACGGCGTTGGATTCACGACGACGCCGCTGACCGAGACCTCGTTCGTCGATGACACGGCCGCTTCGCGTTACCAGGCCGTCGCCATCGAGAAGTCCGGCCGGCGTTCGGCGCCCAGCGACTTTCTCGTCGCGCCAGTTCTCAGTTCGAAGTTCTAAGTTCTATCGCCTCAGGACGTCGTCGCGGGTTTTCTCGCGATCAGCTGGTGCATGCGGCAATGCGCAACCACCGTCTCGGGTGAGGCGTCCGCCTCGTTCATCCCTGCGACAAGCTCCGCGAGACGCTCCGCAGTCAGCGTGCCTTCAGTGACGAGTCCCTCGGCAGCCGCACGCAACGTCCAGTTCCAGAATCCTTTGTGTGCGCCGGTCAGGTAGTGCGGGTGATACGCGTCGACGTGAATGACCTCGAAGCCCGCTTCCTTCGCCCATAAATGAGCGCGGCGACCGCCCGTGTAGTCGACCCCACGTTGGCGGCCTGCCGCCAGGCCGATCTCGCGCAATTCGACATACGCAGAAGAACTGGGCTCCGTGTAGACCGCGCTCACGTCGGCCTCTTCGCAGACCATGACGCCGCCCGGCTTCAGCGCCGTGTAGATCGCCCGCATCGCTTCCACCGGTTTGTTCAAGTGCACCATCAGCCAGCGCGAGTAGGACATGTCCACGCTGCCCGGCTCGAACCCGGGTTCGTAGACATTGCCTAAACGAAACTGCGCGGTGTGCAGTCCGGCGTCGCGCGCAAGGCCGCCGGCCACGGCGACCTGCTCCGGGTTGAGATCGATACCGGTGGCGTGCGCTCCCTGACCGGCCGCCCACCGCGACACATAGCCCAGGCCGCAGCCGAATTCGACGAACCGTTGCCCCGACGCGAACCCGGCGCGCAGCAGCAACTCTCGCGTCCGGCCGTCGTGAATCTCACTGATCACGCGCAAGCGGTCGTGGTCGCTTCGGCCGGAGCCAGTCAGTACGTACTTGTCGCCAATGGTCGCCATCGCGCGACAGCTTACAGCGTTTGTGCTACTTGATGATGCGGCCCGTGCCGAGAAACCTGCGGTATTCGCCGAAGGTATCGGTCCGGCGCACCGACTGGAGGCTGCTGCGCAGCACGGTGATCGACTCGATGGATTCCGGCAATCGAATGACCTCGTCGGGATTCCTGAACGTCACCGCTTTGAAGCGCATCGTCTGATCGTCCCGCTCGAGCACGATCGAGGGACCGAACCCGTGCCGGCGCTGCAGCGTCAGAGGCACGCTGACGTCCACGATGCCGTCCAGGCGCCGGTCGACGCGCAGCACGTCGTGCGTGTTCGCGTCCACCCAGAGACGCCCGCGCGTCGCGAGTGGACCCGACCAATCGAAGCAGCCCTCGTGCCCACGCTCGTCTTCAATGAGCTCGAGCCTGGTCTTCCGATTCGCGGACATGAAGTCGATCACGACTGCCGCGCGACCGTTGTCCTTGCCGTCGCGCACCGACGTGAACCGGTACTCATCGCGGTGCGCAGGCAGCAGGAATGCGAGCGGCTCGGGCGACAGTTGGTTGGGATCGGTGCAGCCGGATCGGGATCGTTTGTCCCGCTCGCGCGGTGGCTGGCCGTTGACCTTGCGTATGTCCCGGACCAGCTTCGCGCCCGGCAGCGAGTCCCCATCAACCGCGTCGGATTCGATGCGCAACTCTGATTCGACGGTTCGCGCAAACCCCTGCGGCGTCCAGTTCGACCCGATGGGCTGGACGGTGGAGCTTTCGATGAAGATCACGCGTTGAGACTGGCGGTGGTAGCCGGCGACGCGCTCGCCGATCCGCGTCATCAGCGACTCGATATCAGGCGGCGCCTGCGGCGCTGCCGAGATCGAGACCCAGCAGGCGCACGACGCCACTGTCGCTATACCGACGAGACGCGCGCGTCCGTGCGGTCGCATGATGTTCGATGCGCGCAGTTTAGCCGATCAGCGCGTCGACAATCACCGACAATCGCGGTCCTTCAAGCGAGTGTCGATCGCGGCCTCATTGCCCGACCACCTGCTTCGCGTGCGCGACACGCTCGCGGTCGAGATCGCCGTCGCCCCAGTACGAAATGAAGCGCTGATAGTACGTGCGTGCCTTCGGCATGTCCCCGCGCCGCTCGGCGATCTGGCCCAGGAAATAGAGGCTGCGGACGAATTCGAGCGGATGGTGGATGCGCTCGATGCCGGTGATGAGGCGCTCGAAGCGGCGCGCCGCCTCGGCGTCCCGGCCCGCCGCGACGAGGGCCGACCCGAGATCGAACCACAGCGGCGGCTGCGATGCGGGCGGACCCATCGACGTTCGCGCCGGCAGCAGCGCCTCGGCCTGGGTCAGCGCAGTCACGGCGCCCGCGGCGTCGCCGCGATCGAGAGCCATCGCGCCGGTCAGGTGCAGGAGCCGGCGCTTGCTGCGAGGTCCGGCGTCCGCGTCCGCCGCGGCCTCCATCGCTTTCATCAGGGGCGTGACGTCCGCTGCGCGACCGAGGCGAGCGAGCGCTCGAGCCGCAAGGAATCTGCTGGATGCTGTCGGCGCGATGAACGCGTCGGACGGCGCCTCGCGGCCGACGCGCTCGGCGAGGGCGAGCGCGGCCGCCGGATTCCCTGAGGCGAGCTGCGAGCGCGCGCCTCCCAGCGCGAGGATCGACGCCATGGTCGCCCCAGCGGTGGTCATGGGTCCAAGCGTGCGATCGAGTGCCTTGAACGCCTCGGCACTGCGCCCGCGATAGAGCGCGCGCGTGTAACGTGATGCGTCGCCGAAGAGCCGCGTAAACGGATCCGCGGATCGCTGGGCTTCGGCCGAGAGCCCTTCCGCATCTGCCCAACGCTCCTCGAGCATCGCGAACGTCCACTGCGTGGTCACATCAGAGGGATCGCGGCTGACGGCCGTCGCCCGCTCGAACGCGCGCTTCGCCTCGTCGAGCCGGCCAAACGCCGCGAGCAAGGACGTCTGGGCACGATCGCTGAGACCTCGGCCGGGAAACCGCCGTTCGAAGTCGCTCACCACCGCCTGGGCGGTGTCGAAGCGGTCGAGTGACGTATAGCCGTCGACGAGGTTGTTGAACGTCGCCACGGCCGTGACTTCGCTCCTTCGGAGTTCCTCGTGGAGTCGCAACGCGTCTTCGAACTGTTCGTGGATGCCATGCACGAACGCGAGGTTGCCACGAGCGGTGTAGTGCCGCGGATCGATCGCCAACACCTTTTCGTAGGCGGCGATGGCGCGCGGTGCGCCGTCTTCTTTGGTGCTGTAGTAGAAGCCCTCGATGTAGTGGCGATCGCGCGGCGTGAGCCGGTCGGCGAGCGCGAGCGCGCGCTGTGACAGCTCATCGCGGCGATCCGGCTGCCGGAGGTTGTTCGCGACGGCCGCGAGCCGCACCATCGCCTGCGCAAAGTTGGGGTCCAGCGTGATGGCGCGTTCCAGGTAGGGCACGGCGTCGCGAAGCCGCGCGCGTTCGATGAGCGCGATGCCGGCCGCGTACTCCTTGTACGCGTCCATGGACGAGGTGGTGACGTCCTTCAGATCGAACGGATTCGATGCGGTGGGCGCTTCGGCACCCGGTCGCGCCATCAGGTCACGCGGCATGCCGGCGGACGAGACGAGACTCGCATGCAACGCTTGCGTGAGCGTGTCCAGGCTCGGAAAGAGACTCGCGTCGCCGTTGGCCTCCACGTGCCTGGCCGTGACGATTTGCCCGCTCATCGCGTCCTGCAGCGTCGCGTCGATGCGAATGATGTTGCCCGACTTGATGTAGCTGCCGGTCAACACGTGCCGCACGCCCGCCAGGCGCGCGACGTCCTTCACGGTCTCGAACGACAGCGCAGTGTCGTCCTGGCGCTCGAGGTGCGCGAGGATCTGATAGAGCCGCTCCGTGCTCAGCACTTCGACGCCGCGCCCCTGCGAAAGATCGGTGACGAGCATGTCCGTCAGGCCTTTGCGCAGCCAGTCGAGATCCGGACTCCCGGTGTTGTTTTGAAAATAGAGCACGGCAATTGACGGCCGGCCGCTCGCGTCCACGGGTGGCGGGGGCGGCGGCGGACGTCGCGTCCACCAGAGCACGCCGGCAGCCGCCACGAACAGCACCAGCACGGCCGCGCCGATCGCCGGGCGGCCGATGGTGAGGCCACGCGCAACAGGCGCGTTCGAGATCGGCAACGCCGACGTCGTCGACCCGTCCAACCGCCGGCTCACGGCTCTGAGATCGACGACGAGATCGCGCGCGGTTTGATAGCGCGCGTCCGGCGTCTTGGCGAGGCACTTCTCGACGAGGCGCTGCGCATCGGCTTGAACGGGTTCCGGCACGATGCCGGGCGACCACGCGACTGGCGGCGCGGGCTTGTGGACGATGGCGTGCAGTGTGTCGATGTAGCTCGGCGCGTCGAAGGGCAGCCGGCCGCTGACCATCTGGTAGAGCATCACGCCGAAGCTGAAGAGGTCGGTCCGCGCGTCGAGGCGATCGCCGCGCGTCTGTTCCGGCGACATGTAGGCCGCGGTGCCTTTGATCGTCCCGATCGCGGTCGACGCTTTCGCCGTCAGGGCGTCCGCACCCGGTCCATCCGGTTCGACGAGCTTCGCGAGACCGAAGTCGATGATCTTCGCGTGGCCGTCGTCGGTGACCATCACGTTGCCCGGCTTCAGGTCGCGATGCACGATGCCCATCTCGTGCGCGCGCGCCAGGCCCTCGGCAATCTCGGTCGCGAGGCCGAGCGCGCGGCCGAGCGGCATCGCGCCGCGAGCGAGCACAACGGCCAGCGACTCGCCGCGGATCAGCTCCATCGCGATGAAGCTCACGCCGTCGGCCTCGCCGACCTCATGGATGACGCCGATGTTCGGGTGTTCGAGCCGCGACGTGGTCTGCGCTTCCTTCAGGAGCCGCTGCCGCCGATCGGGATCGGCGACGACGTTGCCGGGCAGGATTTTCAGCGCAACGTCACGGTGCAGCGTCGTGTCGAGCGCGCGATACACGACGCCCATCCCGCCGCGGCCGAGCTCGGACTTGATCTGATAGCGGCCAATGGTGCGGCCGATGGGCGAGTCCATGTGGAGGTGCCCATGTTACGGCATTGGCCTGCTGGATCAACGTCTTGGCGTCACGCGCACCCAATCAACGAGCATCGTCGCGCGGCCGGCCTTGATCAGATCGACGGTTGACTGCGGAAGCCCGGGATAAGGCGTGGTAACGCGATTGACGCTCTGCGGATACTGACCGCCAATGGCCATGTTGGCGATGAGGTACTTCGGCGTGTCGTACGCCCACGGACCGTACTTCGTCACCATCGCTTTCGTCACGCGGTACTTCTCGACGCCGTCGACGTTGAACACGAGGGACTCAGGCGTCCAGTCCATCGAGTAGACATGCCAGGCCGTGATGTCCGCGTTGGCGGGCAGCGGCGCGCGAGAGACGAGCGGCGTGTCGCCTGAGTACCCCGGACCGTGGAGCGCGAAGTTCGTCCACGTGGGATCGCCGACGTTCTCGAGAATGTCCATCTCACCGGAGTCCGGCCATCGGCCGTTGCCGAGCATCCAGAACGCCGGCCAGAGTCCGGGACCCGCCGTGAGTTTCACGCGCGCGGCTGCCGTGCCGTACGCGAACTCGACCTTGCCGCGCGTGTCGATGCGCCCCGAGATGAAATCGAACGAGCGTCCCTCCGGTGTCTTGAAGGCCGGAGAATGGATCGCGCGGATCGCCAACGCCCCGCGCTCCGCGCCTGCGGCCGCGTCGCCGGAGACGAACTTAATCGTGTCCGTCGAATTCACGTAGGCCTGCTGCTCGTTGTTCACCGTACGGCCGGTGACGATGACGTTCCACTTGGAACGGTCGAGCTCGGGGCCGGAGAAGTCGTCGAAGAACACCGTCTCCGCCGCGGCGGGCTGCTGCGTCGCGGCCGGGTCAGGGGCCAGCACCACGGCGAGAGCGAAGCTGCAGAAGATCGCGACTTTCGGCATCGCACTCACCTTCCCAGTAACCTATCGCCGCCGGCACTTTTGAACGCCGCTAACGCGCGCTGCCGGCCGGCCTCCGCGTCGTTGAGGAGCGATTGGAACCGCGGGTTGTCACGAAGGGCGTCGAACTGGGGACTTCGCGTCAGCGCCGGCGCGGCGAAGTACCCGCGACTGACGGCGCGTTCGATGAACGAGAGACCCCGCTCGAGTTCACCGACGTCGCAGAGCAGCCACCCCTCCTGAAACACGGCCTCCGGATCCTGGAAGATCGCCAGCTTGCTCAGCTCGTCGAG
>Ga0137451_1000173_pt1 | contig 19225 bp, 18 predicted proteins | sample EasRivERMGT500_2_FD_102336 | JGI IMG/M metagenome (GOLD analysis project Ga0137451, IMG submission 102336) | Soil microbial communities from meander-bound floodplain in the East River, Colorado, USA - East River MetaG ERMGT500_2 | ecosystem: Environmental > Terrestrial > Soil > Floodplain ... | reverse complement strand
GTCCGCAGACGCCATCCGTGCAGACGGCGCAGATGCCGATCGCCTCGCCTGTGATGGAACTGTCGATGGCCCAGGCAGTGGCCATGGCGCTCGAGACCAACCTTGGCCTCAAGCGGGATCGCCTGGACATGTCGCTGGCGGCGCAGGGGATCGCGTCCGCACGTGCCGCATTCCTGCCGTCACTCACGGGCGGCATCAGCCGGAACACCAGAACCTCCGTGCCGACGAATCAATTCGAAACCACCCAGAGCATTTCGAAGAGCTCCAACCTGACGACCAGCGCGACGTTCGCCCAGGCCCTGCCGTGGTTCGGCTCGAGTTATCGGGTGAACATGAGCGGCGGCCGGTCTGCGACCAATGGCTTTTCGACATTCAATCCGACGCTCAGCTCCGGAATGACGCTGACGTTCAGCCAGCCGCTCTGGCAGCGGCTGAAGATTGACAGCAACCGGTTCGGCGTCGAGAGCTCGCAGCGAAATCATCAAATTGTCGACCTGCAGCTTCAGGAGCAAATCCTGCAGACGCAGACCGCCGTGCGGCTGGCGTACCTGAACCTGGTCGGTGCGATCGCCGGCGTCGAAGTCGCCCAGGAGAACAAGCGGACGAACGACCAGGCGCTGGCGAATGCCCGCGCGCGCATTGCGGTCGGCAGCGCCGCCGAGATCGACGCGATCCAGTCGGAAGCCGCGGTGCTCAGCAGCGAAGATGCCGTGATCGTCGCCGAGACTCGCGTGGCGACCTCTGAAGATGTCCTCCGCAATCTCATCGTCGACGTCGCGCGCGTGGACTTCTGGTCGGTCCACATCGTGCCGACCGACACGTTCAGGGCCGAGCCTAAGGAGATCGACATCGAGGCCTCCATCAAGAACGCGCTCGATAATCGCCTCGACCTGCAAGTCGCCCGGCGCCAGCTCGAGTTGACGCGCCTGAACCAGGACCTCACGCGCGACCAGACCAAGATGGCGCTGGATATGACGGCGCAGTACTCCGCCTCCGGCACGGGCGGCACGCAGATCGATCCCAACACGAACCTGCCGGTCACCGTCGGATTCGGCAGCGTGTTCGGCGACGCGTTCGGCTACAAGAATCCAAGCTGGACGCTCGGGCTCACCTTCGGCTACCCGCTCGGACAGACATCGGCGCGCGTCAACCTCGCACGACAGCAGATCCAGATCGATCAGGCCACGATCGATTTGAAGACGCAGGAACAGAACATCACCGCGCAGGTGCGCGACGCGGCGCGGCAGGTCACGTCAGGCTTCCGCCGGGTCCAGTCCACGCAGGCGGCGCTCGCGGCAAACGAAAAGCAGCTGGAGGCCGAACAGCGCAAGCTTGCCGTCGGCATGGCCAGCACCTTCGACGTGCTCCAGCGCCAGCAGCTGCTCGCTAGCGCCAAGAACGCGGAGCTGGCCGCACGCATCGCGTACAACCAGGCGTTGATCAACTTCGAGCGCGTGCAGCGGATTCGGTAGTGGTGCTTGGTGCTCAGTGCTGGGTGCTTGGTGCGCAGAGCACCCAGCACAAAGCCGAGCACCCAGCACACAGCACGAAGCACCCAGCACCTTCGTCGGGTATAGTCCCGGCGTGCCGAAGCTGACCGCCACGGTCATCACGCTGAACGAGGCGGCGAACATCGAAGCGAGCCTCGCGTCAATCGCGTGGGCCGACGAGATCCTCGTCATCGACAGCGGCAGCACCGACGGCACGCCCGATCTGGCGCGTGCGCGCGGCGCCCGCGTCGTCGTGAAGGACTGGCCCGGGTACAGCGCCCAGAAGAACTTCGCGGCGGTACAGGCCGCTCACGACTGGATCCTTTCAGTGGACGCCGACGAGCGCGTCACACCCGAACTGGCCGCCCAGATTCGCCAGCTGCTCACCACTGAGCCCGGCATTGCCGGATACCGCATCCCCCGTGTCACGTGGCATCTCGGGCGATGGATTCGCGTGACGGACTGGTACCCGGATCCTCAGCTGCGTCTGTACGACCGCCGCCGCGCGAAATGGGCCGAGCGGCGCGTGCACGAATCCGTGACGGCTGATGGCCTGGTCGAACGATTGACCGGCGAGCTCCAGCACTACGCGTATCGCAACGTCAGCCATCACTTCGCGACAATGGACCGGTACACGACCCTGGCGGCGGAAGAGATGTACGCGCAGGGCCGCCGCGCGGGCGCGTTCGATTTGATCGCACACCCGCCGGCGACGTTCCTGCGGAACTATGTGCTGCGACGGGGATTCACGGCGGGCATGACAGGGTTCATCATTTCGGCGATGAATTCGTTTTACGTGTTCATGAAGTTTGTAAAGCTCTGGTCCATTCAACGGGGGCCGGGCGGGGGGCCGGGCTAAAGCCCGGCCCCTACGTCTGTCACGCTTGTCACGCTGACCGGACATGATCAAATCCCTCCACATCGACACGGCGCGCACGTGGCGCGGCGGGCAGAACCAGGTGCTGCTCACCGTGACCGGCCTCGAGGCGCTCGGGCATCCGGCGGTGCTCGTCGCGCACGAGGGCGGCGAGCTGCGCCGGCGCGCGAGTGAGGGACTGCGCTTTCTCGGGTTCTCACCGCGCAGCGAGTTCGACGTGCACGCGGCCTGGCAGCTGGTGCGGATTCTCGATGACATCAAGCCGGAGGTCGTGCACGCGCACGATCCGATGGCCGTCGCGCTGACGGCGATGGCGCTGCAGATGCGCCCGCGGACGCCGCAGCCGCTCGTCGTCGCCGCACGACGCGTGGACTTTCATCTGAAGCGTCACGCGTTCTCGAAGTGGAAGTACCGACAAGTCGACGTCTTCATCGCCGCGTCACGCCTCATTGCCAGCATGCTGCATGACGACGGCATTCCGGCGGATCGGATCGAAACCGTCCACGACGGCGTCAATCTCGGCCGCGTGGACAAGGAGCCTCTCGTCGACGCACACGCGGCCTTCGGACTTCCCCACGGCGCGCCCGTCGTCGGCAACGTCGCGGCGCTCGCGCCGCACAAGGGCCAGAAACACCTGGTGGCGGCGGCGGTCCGCGTCGTACGCGATCTGCCGGACACGCGCTTCCTCATCGTCGGTGAAGGCGAGCTGCGCGAGCTGCTGGACAAACAGATTCGGGATCTCGGACTTGACCGGCACGTGAAGCTGACCGGGTTTCGCGACGACGCGCTCGGCTTGATGAAGTCGTTCGATCTGTTTGCGATGAGCTCGGTCACCGAAGGGCTCGGCTCGGCCGTGCTCGAAGCGATGGCCTGTGCGCGGCCCGTCGTCGGGACGGACACGGGTGGATTGCCTGAAGCGATCGCTGACGGCGTCACCGGGCGCCTCGTGCCGCCGCACGATGAAGCCGCGCTCGCGGGCGCCATCATCGAAATGTTGCGCAAGCCGGACCTGCGTCAGCAGTTCGGCGCCGCAGGCCGCGCGCGCGTCGAGCGCGAGTTCAGTGTCGATGAGCTGGTGAAGGGGACGTTGATGGTGTACACGGAGAGACTGGGTCGTCGGGCATATTCGTCGTAGGGCACACCTTCAGGTTTTGCCGCGCGGGCCTTCGGGTCTCACGCGAAGACGCGAAACCGGAAGCGTGCTCACCAGCCCAAAGCCCTCGCGGCTTCGCGTCTTCCCTTCGCGTCTTCGCGTGAGCCCCTACGACCTTCTTCGCTTCCCCGGCCTGCAATGCCCCCTCAGCGGACACTGCGTATCACCCTGCTTCATCGCGTACCCACACGCACCCATCATGCTGAGGTGGCAGAGCGCGAAGTCGTAGCGCACGGGATCGGCCGGATCGTGTTCGCGCAAGGCCGCGGTGATGTCGGCCGCCATCTTCCAGCCCGGTGAGGTCCGTCGCGTCAGCCGAAGGCAGCGGCCCGTTCGAATGGTGTGCGTATCGAGCGGCACGACGAGCTGGCGCGCCGGCACCTTCGTCCAGCCGCCTGGATCCACGCCATCACGCCGCACCATCCAGCGCAGAAACAGATTCAGCCGCTTGCACGCCGAACCCGTCGATGGCCGCGTGAAGAAGTACCAGGCGCCGGGCGTTTTCGGCCGGCGGCCGTATGCCGGTTTCAAATCGACGGCGCGGGCCCGCGTTGAGAACGCTTCGAGCGCGTCGCTGACATCCGGCGCGTTCGGATCGAGCCCGGCCGCGAAGCTCGCTTCCAGCGATCCGTGCTCTTCGATCAAGCTTCGCAGAATCCAGAGCACGGCGACCAGATCCTCACCGCGCGTCCACCGATGCACGAGCGGCCGCAGCGGCGCGCCGTCACGCACGGGATCGAACGTCCTGACGAACGCCGCCGGCGTCGTCCCCATCACGCGGCAGACCGCTTCGATCGACTGCACGACGGACGCCACGCGCCCGAACGCCAGTCCCGCCGCAAGAAATCCGACGATCTCCCGATCGTCGAGCCGCTCGTAGCGGCGCACCACCTGGATCGGGTCGAACGCAGACTCGGGATGGTTGAAGGACGTGTAGAGACGGTCGAGGGCGGATTTCATGAGTGGACACTTGCAATCGGGCGATCGGGTGATCGTGCGATCGGGTGATCTGAGTTCGCCCGATCAACCGATGACCCGATCATCCGATGCTCAGAATCGCGTAATCGGCGTCCCTGCTTTGCACATCGGACACTCTGCGGCCAGATGGTTTTCCGGCGCCTTGTATTCCGCGAGCGCGAAGTTGGGCACGCCGAGGTCGACCATGGCCTCGAGTCGATCGTAGATCTCGATCGTGCCGAGCACCACACCGCCGGCGCCCTCGACGAGACTCTTCGCGCGCTCGAAGGTCTTGCCGGTGTTCCGCACGTCGTCAGCCAGCAGGACGCGCTTCCCCGACAGCACCGACCGGTAGAACGGGCGAAGCACGAGTGAGCCGCTCGCATCCACCGAGAGCGGCGCAAAGCTCGTGAGCGGATGCGTGAGACTGCGACGGCCGTCGAGCAGGCCGGCAATTGTGTGCGCGAGGAGCGCGCCGCCCATCACCGGCCCGGCCACGACCTCCGTGGCCTGCAGCACCGTGTCCGGCAGGATGTCGATCAGGTCCTGCGCGAACCGCCAGATGAGCGACGGCTGCCGGAAGATCTGATGTGCGTTGAGATACAGCCGGCCGTGATAGCCGTTGCCGTAATCGAAGTGGCCATCGAGCATCAGGACTTCGGATTCCTGAAGATTGGCGAGTGCCTTGCGGTGAAGATCGTCACGACGTGTCATTCGTATGCCTGCCTCAGAACGCTGAACCCTGAACCCCGAACTCTGAACCACGACGCCCATTCACCCTCGCAGATTCCCTGCGCCGCTAACGCCCTCATTCACGTACACCACGCGGCCGCCGACGATCGTCGCGGCCACCGCTCCGCGCAGCGTCCAGCCGTCGAACGGCGTGTTCTTGGACTTCGACCGGAACGACGCCGCGTGAATCGTCACGGACTGGTCCGGCGCCAGGATGGTGATGTCGGCCGGCCCGCCATCCTGAAGCGTCCCGCCGGGAATGCGAAGGATGCGCGCGGGATTGACGGCCAACAGCTCGACGAGACGCGGCAGCCCGATGATGCCTGAATGGACGAGCCGGTCGAAGCACAACGACACCGCCGTCTCGAGCCCGACGATGCCGAAGGGCGCCCGATCGAACTCGAGAGATTTTTCATCGGAGTGATGGGGCGCGTGGTCGGTCGCGATGACGTCGACGGATCCATCGCGCAGGCCCTCGACCATCGCGACCCGGTCGACTTCTTCCCTGAGCGGCGGGTTCATCTTGAGGTTCGTGTCGTAGCCGCCGCGCTCGTTCAGCGCCTCATCGGTCAGCGTGAAGTGATGCGGCGAGACCTCGCACGTCACTTTGATCCCGCGCGACTTGCCCGTCTGCACCGCGCGCAGCGACTGCCGCGCGCTCATGTGCGCGATGTGGACTCGCCCGCCGGTCATTTCCGCAATCGAGATGTCGCGCTCGGCCATGATCGACTCGGCCGCACCCGGAATGCCGCGCAGGCCGAGCAGGCCGGCGACCGCGCCCTCGTGCGCGACGCCATCGCCCTTGAGCGACGGGTCTTCGCAGTGTTCGATGAGCGGCAAGTCGAACATCGACGCGTACTCGAGCGCTCGTCGTGCGAGCAGCGCTGTCGCCACCGGGCGGCCGTCGTCGGTGATCGCGACGCATCCGGCAGCTCGCAGGTCGCCGATCTCGGTGAGCTGCTCCCCCTTCGATCCCACCGAGACCGCGCCAATCGGATACACGCGCGCGAGATTGGCTTCGGCGGCCTTCTTGAGGATGAACTGCGTGACCGACGCCGTGTCGTTGATCGGATCCGTGTTCGGCATGCACGCGACCGCCGTGAAGCCGCCGGCGACGGCCGACGCCGTGCCGGTCGCGACCGTCTCCTTGTGCTCCTGCCCGGGCTCGCGCAGATGCACGTGCATGTCGATGAGCCCCGGCGTCACGACAAACCCGCGCGGCAACTCGACGACGCGGGCGTCGGTGGCGGGCAGTCCGCGGCCGATCGCGGCGATCCGATCGCCCTCGATGAGAATGTCGAACTCTCCGTTGCGGCTCGCCGCGGGGTCGACCAGATGAACGTTTTTCAAGAGCAGCTTCATGAATCTCAGATCCGCCTCACGCCGGGTCTGAAGACCCGGCCTCCATCAATCCGCGCTACGCGCCTTCTTCAGCTTCCCCACCGGCCAGCAGATACAGCACGGCCATGCGCACGGCGACGCCGTTGGCGACCTGGTCGAGGATGACGGACCATGGGCCGTCCGCCACGGCCGAGTCGATCTCGACGCCGCGATTCATCGGGCCCGGGTGCATCACGATCACGTTCTCGGCCGCCCGTTCGAGGCGCGCCGGCGTGAGGCCGAACAGCGAAAAGTACTCGCGGACGGACGGCAGGAAGAGGCCGTGCATGCGCTCGTGCTGCACGCGCAGCATCATCACGACGTCCGCACCGTCCAGTGCCGCATCGATCGACGTCGTCTGACGGACGCCGAGGCGCCCGAGCCCCTGCGGCATCAGCGTCGCGGGTCCGCACGCGATCACATCCGCGCCCATGCGCGTGAGCAGCAGCGCGTTCGAGCGCAGCACGCGGCTGTGCAGGAGGTCGCCGACGATCGCAACGCGCAGCCCCTTGATGCGGCCTTTGTGCTCCCGGATTGTCAGCGCGTCGAGCAGCGCCTGCGTCGGGTGCTCGTGCATGCCGTCGCCCGCGTTGATGATGCTGGCCCGGCAGATCCGCGCGAGCTGATGCGGCGCGCCTGAGGCGCTGTGACGAATGACGATCATGTCCGGCGACATCGCCTCGAGCGTCCGGGCGGTGTCGGAGAGCGTCTCGCCTTTCGTCACGCTCGAGCCTGACGTCGTCATCCCGAGCGTGTCGGCGCTCAGGCGCTTTTCCGCGAGCTCGAAGGACATCCGCGTGCGCGTGCTCGACTCGAAGAACAGATTGATGATGGTGCGGCCGCGCAGCGTCGGCACTTTCTTGATCGGCCGGGTGCCGATCTCTTTCATGGCCAGCGCCGTCTCGAGGATCAGCTCGATCTCAGCCGGATCGAGGTCCGCGATCCCGAGCAGGTGACGGCTGCGCAGTGCGGTCACAGTGCTCATCCCTGAAGCTCCACTTCGTCCACGCCGTCGATCTCCATCAACCGGACCTGCACGCTCTGCTGCTGAGAGGTCGGCACGTTGCGGCCGACATAGTCGGCGCGAATCGGCAGCTCGCGGTGCCCGCGGTCGACGAGCGCGACGAGCTGAATCGCACGCGGACGCCCGAAGTCGATCAGCGCGTCGAGCGCCGCGCGAATCGTCCGGCCCGTGTACAGCACGTCGTCGACCAGCAGAATCAGGCGGTCGTCGATGGAGAACGAGATCTCGGTGCGGCGGATGACCGGTTGCGGTCCGACCTGATGGCGCATCAAGTCGTCGCGGTAGAGCGTGATGTCGAGCGCGCCCGTCGGTACCTCGACGCCCGACAACTCACGCAGCGAAGCGGCGATGCGCGCGGCAATCGGCACGCCGCGAGCCCGGATGCCAACCAATGCGAGGTTTTCGACGCCGCGATTACGCTCGAGGATCTCGTGCGCGATGCGCGTCAAGCTGCGCCCGATGCGATCGCCGTCCATGACTACAGGCATGGCCAGGGTCCACAAGGTCCACAGGGTTCACGACGAGCGTGGATTGGGCGGATTGAGACGTGGGTCAGGGCGTGCGGCATGAAGACCTCTTCGCGGCCTCGCAGGACCGCGTTAAAGAGCGGGGCCATCGTATCACAGCGGTTCAGGGTTCATGGTTCAGAGTTCAGAGTTCACAGAACCCTGAACTCTGAACTCTGAACCCTGAACGACTGATCATCTCTCGTACGTCGAGATGTAAGACACCGGGTGCTCCGCGATGTACGTGGGCTGAAACAGGTCCGTGCGCACGAAGCCGTCCATGTCGCGGCCAACGGAGAGGCCCAGGTAGAACAGCACGGTGGGCGCGAGATCGACGAGGGCGCCGCGGGGCAGCTGGCCGGCCGCGACGTTGGTGCCGTAGGCGAGGAGAAAGCCGTCGGGCGCGCGCTCGTGGGTGCCGCTCCATGGCGGCCAGCCGAGCAGCCACGACATGCGCCTCGCGAGCAGGCGCTTGAACAGCGTCTCGGGCTCCATGCCGAAGCCCGACGCGATGAGGAGCAGGTCGCCGGGCCGAAGCGCGGCCATGGACCGGCCGACCTCGGCGTCGATCACCGTGTAGTACCGATCGAGCGGCGAGCGAATCGCCGGCTCTCGCGCAGATTCGCCGAACAGCTCCGGCTGCGCTTCACGCAGATAGTTGTGCCCGAGCGTGTGAAGACCGTCGTAGCGGATCGCCGTGAGCCGTGGAGCGAACTCGTCATTCAGATTCGCCACAGCCTGACTGTAGGCACGATCGGCGCGGACGCTCGCCGACCCGTCCGGCTCACGCTCGTCACCGGAGAATGACGGCAGCACCTCGTTCCACGGACGCGATTGCCATACGTCGAAGGCTTCGCGCGCGATGTCGGCCGCCGTCGTCGGGTCGCCGGCCCGAACGTCAGCGAGGCGCATCGGCGAGCTGGATCCCTCCTCGAAGCGATCGCTCACGACGTACCCGATGTCGGCGTGGGCCGGAAACGTCAACGGCCAATTGGCGAGGCCCGGCATGATGCTGTAGTCCGCGAGGATTTCCCAGAACGGCCGCGCGCGGAGCGACGCCGCAGTCAGCCGGTCCGGACGGATGAATCCCTGATCGACGAGCGCGTACGCGAAGCAGTAGTCCGGCAACAGATCGACCGGGTCGTCGTCTGGATGGACGCGATAGATCGCATTCGAGCGGATGCCGGTCTTCGGCGGGTACTTGCCGGTGGCGGCTGCGGCCCAGGTTGGCGCGGCTTGCGTGGGCTTGAGCGCCGCGACATCCGCGGCCGCGCCGAAATAGAGCACGCGTCCGAAGTTCGCGAGTTGTCCGGCCGCGACACGCTGACGGATGAACCCGAGTGATGCGCCTTCGAGGACCAGCAGGCGGATTCTCGGTTTCGCCACCGGCAGCGCGAGCCGCGGCGCCACGAGGCGCGGCGCCGGCACGGGCAGATCACCGGGACCGCGAAGGCCGAGCGGCACGGCCACCGACGAGACGGTGGCGAGCACCAGCAACGCGGCGGCCGGCCGGTTGCCGCGACGGCCGAACGAGTAACGGATCAACGCGACCGACAGCAGCACCGCCGCGAAGACGCTCGTCGCGAGCGCGCCCTGGCGCATGCGCTCGGCCGCGGTCGCGCTCAACACGGCGCGAAACCCTGTGAGGTTCGCCCAGGTCACGGCAGACGCGGCCGCCGCGCAAATCACAGACACCCACGCGAGCAACCGCACGCTGAGCCACGCCGGCCTTATAGGACGCACCGACAACACGTCGATCACCAGCAGTGTCAGAAAGATCGCGACGGTCGCGTACAGACCGTAGAACGTAACGAGCGCTCCCCACCATCGCAGGGTCGTCATCGACACGGTCGGCACCTGCGGATTGACCTGCAGTACGAGGACCATCAGGTAGGTCGCGACCAGCACGCCACCCACGGCCGCGTTCGTCAGGATCCGGAGGTACCGCACCGCTGGATCATAGCGGTGCGGGATGCTGGTGCTCGGTGCTATGTGCTTGGTGCTGGGTGCCAGCAACGCACCAAGCACCCAGCACATAACACCCAGCACGTGTCCGTTATACTGTCCGATTAATGCTTATCGACGTGACGGCAGAGGTGATCTCGAACACCCGGCTGTCGTCTGCCTACAACGTGATCGCGCTCAACGCACCTGAGATCGCGGCCAACACCTTGCCCGGACAGTTCGTGATGGTGAAGCCGGCGCGCGGCATCGATCCGATGCTGCGGCGTCCGTTCTCGGTCTTCGAAGTCCTGCGCGACAAAGGCGGACGCGCCACCGGGCTGAGTCTGCTCAACAAACGCGTCGGCGTGGGGACGGGACTGCTCTACGAGGCACAGCCGGGCGATCGCATTGGCTGCCTCGGCCCGCTCGGCCGGCCGTTCGTTCCGGTCGATCCGCCGTCGGAAGCCTGGATGATCGCGGGCGGCGTCGGCCTTGCCCCGTTTGCGACGCTCGCCGACGCGCTGGTCGTACGGAAGACGCCGATGACGCTGTTCTACGGCGCGCGCTCGGCGGCCGACCTCTACTACGCGGACCGGTTCGAACAGATGGGTGCGCGCCTTGCGCTCACCACTGAAGACGGCACGCGCGGTGAAGCCGGACGCATCACGGGTCCGCTCGAACGCGCATTGGCATCGCGCCCGGCCGATCAGCCGGTCACGATCTACGCGTGCGGACCCACGCCGATGATGCGTGCCGTCGCGGCACTCGGTGCGCGCTTCCACCGGCCGGTGTTCGTCTCGCTCGAGCCCGTGATGGGCTGCGGCATGGGCGGCTGTTACAGCTGCGTCGTGAAAGTGCACCGAGCACCAGGCACCCAGCACCAGGCACCGAGCAGCCAGCACCCGCCTTCGCCTCCGGCTACGGCGGGGCAAGCTCCAGCACCCAGCACGCATTTCGTGCGATCTTGTCTCGACGGCCCTGTCTTCAACGCAGCTGCACTCGACTGGAACGCGCTGCCGGACGGACACTGACCATGGATCTCTCAGTACAGATCGGCACCCTGCGCCTCAAGAATCCGTTCATCGCGGCCTCCGGCTGCTTCGGCTACGGCCTCGAGTACGCCGGCGCGATTGACATCGCGTCGCTCGGCGGCGTCGCCGTGAAGGGCTTGTTCCTCAAGGAGCGTGAGGGCCACGCGCCACCGCGGATCGTCGAGACACCGGCCGGCATGCTCAACGCGATCGGGCTGCAGGGCATCGGCGTGCACCGATTCGTCAACGAGAAACTCCCGGAACTTCGAAAGCTCGGCGCCACAACCATCGTCAACGTGTGCGGGTCCACGATCGACGAGTACTGCGAAGTCAGCCGTGTGCTCTCCGATCACGAAGGCGTCGGCGCGATCGAGCTGAACATCTCCTGCCCCAACATCAAGGAAGGCGGCATCCAGTTCGGATGCAGCCTCACCGGCACGTACGACGTCGTGCACGCGGTTCGGAAGGCGACGCGGCTGCCGCTGATTCCGAAGCTCACGCCGAACGTGACGGACGTGCCGTCGTTCGCGCGAGCGTCGGCGGAGGCGGGCGCCGATGCGATCTCGCTCGTCAACACGTTCCTCGCGATGGCGATCGACATCGAGACGCAGCGGCCGAAGCTGACCAACGTGCTGGGCGGTCTCAGCGGACCCGCCATTCGCCCGATCGCCGTGCGGATGGTCTACGAATGCCGCCAGGCGGTGAGCCTGCCGATTCTCGGCATGGGCGGCATCGCGTCGGCGGAAGACGCCATCGAGTTCATGCTGGCCGGCGCGACCGCGGTTCAGGTCGGCACGGCCAACTTCGCGGACCCGTTCATCTGGGGAAGGCTCGTCTCAGGACTCGAGTCGTACCTCCAGCGCCATCACCTCTCGCGCGCCGCGGATCTCGTGGGCCTCGCGCATGGACCGGCGAAGGCGCACGCGTGAACCCGATCCTGATCCCACTCGACGTGCCGTCGGCGACCGAGGCCACGGCGCTGGCCGACAAACTCCGCGGTGCAGTCGGCGGCTTCAAGATTGGGAAACAGCTCTTCACGGCGGCCGGCCCTGACGTCGTCCGCGCGCTCGTCTCGCGCGACGACCGCGTCTTCCTGGACCTGAAATTCCACGACATTCCGAACACCGTGGCCGGCGCCGTCGCGTCGGCGACCGAGCTGGGCGTCTGGATGGTCAACGTGCACGCGAGCGGAGGCACGGCGATGATGGAAGCGGCTCGCGATGCCGCCGAGAAAACCGCCGCGAAGACAGGACGCCCGCGACCGCTCGTCATTGCGGTGACCGTGCTCACGAGTCTCGACGCGGCCACGCTCACAGCCGTTGGCGTCGACCGCTCACCGCTCGATCAGGTCGTGCTGCTCGCTCAGCTCACGAAAGCGGCGGGTCTGGACGGGGTTGTCGCCTCGCCGCAGGAGACGGCGGCGATTCGGCAGGCCTGTGGGCCGAACTTCGTCATCGTCACGCCCGGCATTCGAGGCGGCAGCGCCGCGTCCGGCCCGGACGATCAGCAACGCACGATGAGCCCGAGCGGCGCCATCGCGGCCGGCAGTTCCTATCTGGTGATTGGGCGTCCGATTACGGGCGCGCCCGATCCGCGCGAAGCGGCCGGGCGGATTGTTCAGGAAATCGCGGGAAGCTTGGCCTGACGTTGTAGGGGCCGGGCATGCCCGGCCCACAGGTTTCGACCCCCGAGGTCTACAATGATCTATTTCGCCGTCACCACGAAGTGCCCGCGGCGGTTTTTCGCCCAGCACTCCTCGGTGTTCTCGGAACAGACCGGATCTTCCTTGCCCTTGCTGACGATGTTGACGCGGACGGTCGTGACGCCGAGGTTGACGAGGTAATCGCGGACGGCTGAAGCGCGCCGATCGCCGAGCGCCAGGTTGTATTCGTTCGTTCCCCGAGCGTCGGCGTGGCCTTCGATCGTGATCTTGATTGACGTCCACTTGTTCAGATACGACGCGTTTTTCTGCAACGACGCCTTGGCAGTGTCGCCAAGCTCGGCCTTGTCCAGGTCGAAGAAGACGTCGTCAAGGTTCTTGTTCACGTCCGCGAGTGACATCGCCGCGAACAGCTCCGCCTCGGTCGGCCGCGGCGCCACGGGCGGCGGCGGTGGCGGCGGCGGTGGAGGCGGTGGTGGAGGTGGAGGCGGCGGCGGAACCACCGGAGGCGCAGTCGTCGTAGGCGCCGGAGGCGTCGGCGGCGGTGCCGGTGGCGGCTTCTTGCCGCCGCATGCCGCGAGCGGCATCAGCAGTGTCGCGGCCAGTGCCGCCAGCATCATTCCCCGAACGAAATATCGCAACATTGACGCGCTCCTGCTCCCTGCCTGACTCGCGGCGAGCTTACCGGACGCCGCGCGAACGTGTCAACGAAACTGGCGCGATCAAAGGGAACATAGAATGACGCTTGTGGACGCGATGCTCGCCGCGACCGCGCGCGCCGAAGATCATCATTTCTGGTTTCGCGCGTTGCGACGGAACGCGCGCCGCTGGCTTCAGGCCGCCCTTCCGGGACCTGCGCCCCGGCACATCCTCGACTGCGGCGCCGGCACCGGGCGCAATCTCGACTGGTTGAATGAGTTCGGCTGGGCCGTGGGCGTCGAGCGGTCGCACACCGGGCTGGCCGTGGCCCGCGCGCACGGCCGGCGGCTCGTTCAGGGCACGGTCACCAGGCTGCCGTTCTCCGATGCGATCATCGACGTCGCGACGTCCTTCGACGTGCTGTATTGCCTCGACGACGCCAGTGAACGAGCAGCGATCGGCGAGATGTGGCGGGTGCTCAAGCCCGGTGGCCACTTGCTCGTCAACGTCGCGGCCCTGGACGTCCTGCACGGCTCGCACTCCACGCTCACGCACGAAGTGCGGCGGTACACGCCGGCGCGGCTGGCGGCGCGCCTCGAGGACGCTCGCTTTCAGATCGAGCGCATGAGCTTCACGAACATGGTGACGTTCCCTTTGGCGCTGGCCGTGCGCTGGACGGATCGCCTGCGGGGTCGTGCGGGACAGGCCTCGGATGCCGACCTGCGCGTACCGGTCTGGCCCGTGAATGCGAGTCTCAGCGCCGCTCTCGCGGCTGAAGGCGTGCTGCTTCGCGCGACGAATCTGCCGATTGGGTCGTCGTTGTTGTGTCTGGCGAGGAAACCGAATCGATCGTAGGGCGGACCGGGTTGTGGTCCGCCACGTCGGCGGACCGAAGTTCGGTCCGCCCTACGTACTGTCGTTAAACAGGCTTCAGTTTCAGCCCTTCGTTCAAGCTGCCCATCCGGTACCCACGCAGGTCTATCGCGACGTACTTGAATCCGAGCGCGCGTAGTGCGCGATCGATGGCCGCGGCCATCTCAGGTTCGAGCGCGCGCGACATCTCGGCGCGATCGAACTCGAGCCGCGCGATGTCGCCGTGGTGGCGCAGGCGCAACACGCGGAACCCGAGCCGGCGAAGTTCGGCTTCGCCCTGCTCGATCGCGCGGAGCTTCTCTTCAGTCACTTCCGAGAAATGCGGCACGCGCGAGGACAAGCACGCGGATGCCGGCTCGTCCCAGGTCGGGAGCCCGGCCTCGTGCGACAGCGTGCGGATGTCCTGCTTGGTCAGGCCCGCCTCGTCGAGCGGACTGACGACGCCGAACTCGCGTGCGGCGCGGCGGCCGGGACGATAGTCACCGCGGTCGTCGGCATTCGTGCCGTCGGCCACGGCGGCAAAGCCCTGCTCGCGCGCCAATGCGGAGAGGCGCGAGAACAGCTCGTGCTTGCAGTAGTAGCAGCGATCGCCTGCGTTTGCGCGGTACTCAGGTCGCTCCAGCTCGTCGGTCTGGATGATTTCGTGCCTGAGGCCGAAGTCGCGCGCGATCGCGAGGGCCATGGCCCGGTGGCATTCCGGGTAGCTCGGGCTTGCCGCGGTCACGCACAGCGCGCGCGATCCGAGCTCGCGCGTCGCCACCCAGGCCAGGTAGGCCGAATCCACACCGCCGCTGTACGCGACCACGATCGACGGCAGGCTGCGAAGCCTTGCCGCGAGCGCGGCTTCCCGCTCACGCACGTCAGGCGCGGTGGCCGGCGTTTCGATCATTCATCCCAGTCCTTGTCGTCCTTGTCGTCGTCTTCGTCGAGGTCGTCAACGTCCTTGTCGTCATCGTCGCCGCCTTCGGCATCGTCCTTTTCTTTTTCTTCGTCCTCGTCTTCGTCCTCATCGTCTTCTTCGTCGTCACCTTCGAAGTCGAGGGGGTCGAGACCGGCCACGCGCAGGCGGCTGCCGCACGCTTCGCAGTCCCAGGGATCACCGAGTTCCATTTCTTCCAGATCGTCCTCGTCGACTATGACCTCGGCGTCACATTCGGGGCAGGTCGCCATACACTCTCCTACGCGGGGCGTGCCGGGTCGCGAACAGCAGGTCCGCACCGGACACACCAAGAACCCGATTATAGCGAGGCGCTCGAAACGGTCGCAAAGGAGAATCGTTGTCCGTAAAGACCATTCTTATTGCCCACCGGCAGGCCGCGATTCGGGACCGGTTCGCCGCGGCGCTGGCAGACGCGCGTCATGCGTTCGTCACCGCGGACAGCGAGGCCGCCGTCTTCGCGGCATTTTTAAGCACTTCGGAACCGATCAGCCTGGCGCTCGTGGATCTCGGCCTGGCAGAGAATGGCGTGTCTTTCATCCAGGCGCTTCGGCGGTCAGCCGGGCGAACGTTGCCCATCGTCGTCTTCGCCGGGACGGTCGCGTCAGCCGGCCAGGTGCCTCCACTGCTCGCGCTGCATGTTGCCGGATACGTGAACGAGCACGCCCAGACGCCGCAGATCCTCCCGGCCCTCGCGCCTCATCTCTTTCCCGACAACTTCAATCGCCGCACCAGTCTGCGGGTGGCGCTGGGCGTGCCGGTCTCTTACCGCGTCGGCCAGACGATCGCCGGCGCCGTCACGCTCGACGTCGGCAAGAGCGGCGTCGCTATCCGGACAATGAACCCCCTGCCGCTCGGCACACCCATCCAGATCCGTTTTCGTCTTCCGGGCACCGGAGCGGACATCGAAGCCGGCGGACGGATCGCGTGGAGCGACCGTAAGGTCGGCATGGGCGTCCAGTTCGAGCAGTTGTCGGTGGGCGATCAAGCGACGATCGACGCGTTTATTGAAGGGCAGATGGGATGAGGGCCGGGACCGTACGTAGGGCAAACCTTTAGGTTTGCCAACGCTCGGCAGACCTAAAGGTCTGCCCTACGACGTTGCCAGCATTCGGCAGACCTGAAGGTCTGCCCTACGACTTCTCCCGCAGGAGTCTCAGACTATTCGCCGTCACGATCAGTGACGCGCCGGTATCCGCCAGCACTGCCATCCACAGCGTCGCGAGGCCCATCGCGGCCAGAGCGACGAACGCGAGTTTCAGACCGAGGGCGATGGCCACGTTGGTGCGGACGTTCCGCATCGTCGCGTGGCTGAGGCGAAGCGCGTACGGCAGCTTGCCGAGATCGTCCGACATCAGCGCCACATCGGCAGTTTCGAGCGCGACACCGGTGCCCGCGACGCCCATTGCCACCCCGACGTCCGCCGCCGCCAGCGCGGGCGCGTCGTTCACGCCATCGCCGACCATCATCACGGGGCCGAATCGACTGCGCAGCTGCTCGACATGGCGGACCTTGTCCTGAGGCAGCAACTCGGCGTGGACTTCGTCGATACCGGTCGCGACGACCAGTGCTGCGGCGGTCGCCCTTGTGTCGCCCGTCAGCAGCGCGATGCGCTGAATGCCCTCTTTGCGAAGTGCGGTGATGACGTCTCGCCCGCCTTCACGCACGAGATCGGTGAGGCCGATGACGCCGAGCGCGGAACCGTTGCGGCTCACGAGGACTGGCGTCGCGCCACGCTCCATCAGATCGTCCACGTGTGCGTGCAGGGCCGGCGTGCACAGCTGACGCTCTTCGAACAGGCGGTGACTCCCGACGATCGCGTAAGCGTCATCGACGGTCGCTTCGGCGCCGAGGCCCGGCAAGGCGCGGAATCCGTCACCTGGCGCGACGATGACGCCGGCGGCGCGGGCTTCGTGAACGATCGCTCGCGCGATCGGATGCTCCGACCGCACTTCGAGCGACGCCGCCACGGACAACACGCCGTGGTTTGATACGCCCTCGAGAGCCAGCACCTCGGACACGGAGACCGCGCCGTGCGTCAGCGTGCCCGTCTTGTCGAACGCCACACAGCGGATCTCGCTCAGCCGCTCCAGATGCGAGCCGCCCTTGATCAACACGCCATGCCGGGCCGCAGCCGTGAGCGCAGAGACAATCGCGACCGGCGTCGAGATGACCAGTGCGCATGGACAGGCGACAACCAGGAGCGCCAGCGCGCGATAGCCCCACACCGACAGTTCGCTCGTCCAGCCGCTCACTCCGCCCAGAACGAACGGCGGCACGATGGCGACGAGTATCGCCAGCACCGTCACCGCAGGCGTGTAGCGTTGGGAGAAGCGATCGACGAACGTCTGAATCGGCGCGCGTCGCTTCTGCGCCTCCTCGACGAGCCGGATGATGTGCGCCAGCGTGCTGTCGGACGCCGGCCGCCGGACCAGCAACTCGAGCGCGCCGTTGCCGTTGATGGTCCCCGCGAATACTTCGTCGCCGGGGCCTTTGTCGACGGGCCAGGACTCGCCGGTAATCGGTGCCTGATCGACAGCGGACATGCCGCTCACAACCTCGCCGTCCACCGGCACGCGCTCGCCGGGCCGAACGATGACGGCGTCACCAACCACGACTTGCTCAATCGGCATGGAGCGTTCGCCGTCGCGACGGCGAACCAATGCGACGGGCGGCGCCAACGTCATGAGCGCGCGGATCGCGTGCCGTGCGCGTTCCAGGCTGCGCCCCTCGAGCCACTCCGCAATGCCGAAGAGCCAGATCACCGCAGCCGCTTCAACGTAGTCGCCGAGAATCAGCGCGCCGGCCACCGCGATGACCATGAGCACGTTGATGCTGAGCACACGCTTGCGCAACGCGCGAATCGCGCGGCGCCCAGGCTCGACGATCGTCAAGCCAATCGCCACCGCACACGCGACGCCCCCGATCACCCGATGACCGCCGGAAAGCGCCCACCAGGTGACGGCGATCGCGAGTCCGGCGATGCCGGATTGCCAAAGCTGGCGGCGATCAGCGGGCGTGAGTGTCATTGCCCGTTCTCTTCCACGTGCTTCCGTGTGTCGTGCAGCAGCCCGATCACGTGGTGATCGTCGAGCGAGTAGAACGCCATGCGGCCGGTCCGGCGGGCGCGGACGAGGCGGGCCTGCCGGAGAAGGCGCAACTGATGAGAAACCGCAGACTCGCTGAGCCCGACGAGCGTCGCAAGATCGCAGACGCACTGTTCTCCGTGCGTCAGCGCATCGAGCAGCCGTACTCGCGTCGGATCTCCGAGGACCTTGAACACATCCGCGACCGCGTCGACCGTCCGTTCCTGGAGCAGCCTCGCGCGCGTCGCCGAGAGCGCGTCGGGATCGGAGGCATGTCGCTCGGAGCACGATGGGTCGTCGATGGCAGTGCGGGGGGAAGGCGCCTGGAGGGCCGACTTACGCATGCCTCATTATATGAGCGATTGCTCATATATTGAGGTTTCGAACCGTTGCCGGCGCCCGATGGAGCCCGGCAGTGTTGACACTGCTTTTGAGGTCGCCATACGATCCCGGTTCGGCCTGCAGTTCAGGGCCGTCTCTAGTGAGCTATTGACGTTCAGGCCAACCTGCAAGGCCCGATCGGGCCACCTTTGGTCCACTTTTTCTGCTGGGGTTACACATGATTGAGGTGCAGCACCTCACAAAGCGGTATGGGCCGGTCACGGCGGTTGATGATGTGAGTTTCCGGGTCGAGAAGGGCCAGATCCTCGGCTTCCTCGGTCCGAACGGCGCCGGCAAGACCACGACGATGCGTGTCCTCACCGGCTACATGCCGGCCACGGAGGGCAAAGCCATCGTCGCGGGCTACGACGTCTTCGAACAGCCGATCGAGGCGAAGAAACGCATCGGCTACCTTCCCGAGACGCCGCCGCTCTACCCCGACATGACCGTGCGCGAGTACCTCGACTTTGTCGCGCGCATCAAACGCGTGCCCTCCGGGGAGCGCAAGTCGCGGGTCGACGCGGTGATGAAGCGCACCCATGTCGACGACATGGC
>Ga0137451_1000172_pt1 | contig 19278 bp, 26 predicted proteins | sample EasRivERMGT500_2_FD_102336 | JGI IMG/M metagenome (GOLD analysis project Ga0137451, IMG submission 102336) | Soil microbial communities from meander-bound floodplain in the East River, Colorado, USA - East River MetaG ERMGT500_2 | ecosystem: Environmental > Terrestrial > Soil > Floodplain ... | reverse complement strand
CAGCGTCGTCCAGAAGTTATCGCCCCCCGAGGGCGCCGGAGACGTAGAGGGAGGCGGCGTTACGCGTGGTCCCGCCTGTGGGTTTTCCTTGACGCCGAGCGTGCTCCAGAAATCATCGGCCATGGTTACTGTATCCAGCCCTGTTCCCGCGCATGAAGCACATCGTTCTGGAATTTCCTCCCGGCGGCGTTCGGGCTGCCATCCGGGTTCCGCATTCCCTTTAGCATAGTGGCGAGTTCGTCAGATCCAGCCTTCATGTATTGCTGTTGGAACACGCGCGGATCGAAGTGCTGATTAAAGTCGCTCTGAAACGCCGAGTAGGTGTGTGGTCCGTTCCCGGCCTTTTGCCACGCCTGCCACGCATTGGCCTTGGCGTTGATCGCGTCCTCGTTGCCCTGCAGCATTCCCGTCAGGTAGGCATTCGATAGTTTGGACAGATCCAGATGCGGGTTTGATCCCATGAACAACTGCTGTCGCGCGTCCGTGCCGCCCATCGCCGCGAGCTGCTGACCAACCGCGATATTGGCCAGTTTCGAGAAGCTGTTCGCCGCCCTGATCTGGTCGGGCGTCATCGTGCCCCAGTTCTTGCCCGTCCACTTCTGCACCAGGGAATTGACGTAGGCTTCCTTGTCCGTCCCCGGCCCCATGCTGCTTAGTTTCGAAATGTCGTCCTGCATGTTGGCGTAGTTGGCCTTGTTCGTGGGCACCTGATCGGCGCGGGCCATGAGGGTGTTGCCGGCCTGTGCGCTGGCTTTCGCCGTGTCCTCCGCGGCTCCGACCATCCCCGGCGGATTGCCTGAAACGACAGGTTTGTATGATGGAGCAGCCGCGGGACCGGACCCAGGACCGCCGACGCCTGGGCGAGCCCCCAGAGGCATGGGGGGAGGCGTCGGGGAATACGTCATAGGCTGCCCGGTCTCTGGGTCGAATTTCGGCAGGATCTGGTTTCCCATCTGGGCGCGGTTACGGACAGCCTCCGGAGGAACAGGCGGGCCTCCGGGTTGTCCCCAGGCCGGCTGCACGTTGTTCGCACTACCGGGAGGCGGTGCTCCCCCGGTCGCCAGACTACCCGCGCCCTGATCGTTCCAGCGTTGGATCATCGGGATGTCGACTATCGTTCCGACGGGCACACCGAGTGCCGCCGCCATCTTGGGATCGGTGACCGGCTGCCCGACCTGTTTCAGCATGTCGGAGACAGTCGGCAGTCCTTCGGCGATCCGGCCGCCGACAGGGGTCATGGCGCCCGGTGTCGCCGTTGCTGAAAGGGCCGGCGGCGTCTGGTAGCCCTGGCGCCCTTGCCCCGTCGAAATGTCGCCCGTCACCGGTCGCGCCGCCTGCAACGCGGTCTGGCCGCTTAGGTTCGACGCCATGCCTTGCAGAATGAGCTGGGTGTTCTTGACCGGATCAGAGCTGATCATGCCGTGCAGCGTCCGCGCCTGATCCGGCGTGAACAGACCTTGCGCCAGTCGGCGATCGACAAAGGCGGCGGCTTCCTCCTGGGGAACGCCGTTCGGATTGTCCGCGATCAACTGACCCATACCAGCCATCCCGCTGGTGAGCCGTTTGTTGTGAAGGTCGAACGTCCCTTGGTCGAGCGTCTGCCCCTCCTGCGCCGATCGCTGCGCCGCGAACGCCGTGGTGGGATCGGACTGAAGGCCGCGCAACAGATTTGCCTGATTGGATTGTCCCGTATTGGGATCAATCGAGTTCAGGAACGCACGCCCAGCGGCACGATCCGCCAACATCTTTTGCGTCGCGAGATCAGCCTGAGCCGCCTGATTGCCAACCATGATAGCAGCCAACGGATTGACCTGGGGCGGGTTCGCTATGCCCTGCAACACGCTCGCGCTGCGGTTCGCGTTGAGCAGATTGGCGACATCATCAGCCATCGCGCGGCTCCTTCAATGATAAGTTGCTATTGCGAAACGTGTTTGCTGTTGGCGGAAAATGTGGCGGAAGGAGGGGGACGTTCGGCACGTTGCATTGCCGTAACGGGTTTGCCGTGGGGGGGAAATGTACCGGAGGGAGGGGGACGGTTGCTGGTGGAGAAGCGACCTTGCCCATACCCGGGGCGGGGGTGGGTGGGGGCCTGACCATGGTCGCTCGGGAACGCCTCGGTGGCGGGCCTGGAGGGGCGCTGGACGGGGGTGGGGCCGAACCCTGTCCCTTTGTGGCGCCGAGCCACCGGAAGGCCCACGGACCCCTTGGAGGCGCGGCGCGTGGGCGACAATACCGTGGCACTGGTTCCATGGAACTGCCGGCGTCATCCCACGTCCTCGACCGTCGCCGTGATCTTCGCGCGGCGCGCGGTGAGGTTGAGGTGATGCAGGTGGCCATCCTGCTCGATGCCCATCCACCAGTGCCCCGGGCTCAGCTGCTCCAGATGGATCGACGCACCTTCGGCGACGATCTCATCGAGCGACCCGTCGTCATTGCGGCGGATGTCTATCGGCATGTGCATATGTCACGACATAGACCGATAAACCCAGCGTTTCCGCCGGAATTGTGAGCGGGATACTCTCCAAACGAGGGTTTGCGGGTGTCACCTGGTTCTGTAAAAGCGCGGACGAAGTTTGTATGGGATGTCATTGCGACATCAATTCGTTCGCAAATCTGTAGATGTTGACTCGGTCTTTCCCATCGGCTGCGTGATTGTGACGGCCCAGCCGCGACCGAGGAGGGCGACGGCGGCGGCGCGGCGCAGCTTCCCGTCCTTGCTGCCCAACAGTTCAACCGCGACCTGGACGCAGCGTGGGCCGTGGACACGCGCCAGTGCCGCGATATCGACCTCGGGCGTCACTCGACCACGTCCGCTTCGATCATCCGGGGCGGGGACAATGTTGTTGAGTCGGCCCAACGGAAGTCGATGATCAGCGGCACGTCGCCATCGCCGGCAAGCATTTGCGTCGGTCTGCCCCATGCCCTGTCGAGCAGCGCGCTCGCGGCGGCGACGACAGCGGCCGCCGGGGCGGCTTCCATATCGCGAATTCGCACCAGCGCGGCGATCGAAGCCGCCGTCTGGGCTTTCGCCAGCGCCACCACCTCGACGATGGCTTTCGGTCGGCCACCTGGGTTGCCTGTGCATCCTGGCTTGAATGACGTTGCTGTCTTGCCGCCCCACCTGGATGTCACGGACGCCTCTGGGTTGCCTGTCGTGCCTCAGAACGCCTGTTTTCAGGCGATGTGGTAACGGGTTACCACACGCGGTTGCGGGACATCAAGGAAGGCCAGTGAGGCTGACCTTCCCCGCGCTCAGCGTGACCTCATGTGGCCCCGTCGCCTGACGCAACACGTCCTGCCAGCATTCAGGACCAATGCCGACGCGGATCGCCTCGGGGTCGGTCAGTTTCTTGTGGCAGATTTCGCATCGGTCGGCCGGGCCAAACAGACCGCCGTTGGTCCGGAACCGCTTCGCTGCTTCCTCCACCTTGCGTTGCCGACGTTTTGCTCTGGTCGCGGCCGCCCGTGTGGCGATGGCGGTTCCGCGCTGCCGGCGCTTCGTCAGCCAGTCTTCCAGCGCTCGGCAGACCGCTTCCTCGGGAAGGCCGTGTGGGTTGTGCAGCTGACCGGCGGGATCGATGCCGACGTTGTCGAGACCGCGCAGCGTGAGGAAGTACCGGCCTCGCCGCTTGGCCGCGTCGGCGGCGAGCATTGGGTATGACGCGGCGTCGATCGCCGTTTTGCCTGGCTCGGTCATCTGGGCTCCTCCTTACTCGGCTTCCGGTTGTAGGCGCGGTGTCATGACCAGCGTGCGGCGTCTGGACCAGACCGGCGTGCTGGCCACTGACCACCCTGTCTGGTGGTGGACCACACACCCAGAGGGCGAGGTTGCGGCGGATGCGGCGGATACGGCGCTTCTACAGTAATGGGCCTAACGCGCGCGCGCATACGCATACGCACATACGCATATGAGCGTCGAACCGGAAAACTGGCCGCATTCGCCGCATGTGCCGCATCCGCCCCGATGATGCTCACGTGCCGGCGTTCTGCCATTGCCCGGCCGTATCCAGCAGCCGCACGGAAATCCGCAGATAACCGCGCCTGTTTCGGGATCCTGGGGTGTCCCTGACCGGCTCCGCGCCGTGGCGTTTCAAAACCTCCGCGAGCCATTTAGAGGTTTTCGGCACCTCGCCGTTCGCGACCGCATAATCCTTCCAGGACGCGAAGAGGTTCGCCGCCGTGTCGAAGATCCGGCGATCGCCGCGCTCGCAGCACTCCTCGATCCACCGGTTCGCGAGATCCTGTTCGGAGAAATACTCCTCGGTCGCGGCCAGCACGACGGCTGGGCGAAGCAATCCGTTTTTTTGCCAGTCCATCGCTCCGGCGATTGCCCATGCCAGGATCGCCGTCCACTCGGCGCGCAGCTTCTCATCCAGGTTTCGGTCCGGCACCGGCGGGGTGTGGGTAAACGGGATCATATTGACCCGCCGCCGGGCCGCCTCGTCGACGTTTTGCAACACCGGCTTGTGGTTGCCGACGACCAGCAGCTTGAACTGCGGTCGGAAATCGAAAAAGTCCTGCCGCATGAAGCGTGCGCTCACGATGTCGCCGCCGGTCATCTGCTTGATCTTCGCCTCGGCCCAGGCGCGTCCTTCCTCGGTCTCGGTCGCCGTCACCAACCGGGCTCCGGCCAGTTTCGCGAGGTCGGTCGGGTGCCGGTCGGACTGACTGGCGGTGAACGTGTCCATGGCGGCATTGGTGCCGTAATCCCCCAGGATCCCCGCCAGCACATTGAGAAACACCGACTTACCGTTCTTCCCTGGTCCGTGGACGAAAAACAGCGCGTGTTCCCTGGTATCGCCGGTCAGGCAATAACCCGCCATCTGTTGGAGGAACCGCTGAAGCTCCTGATCGCCCTTCGTCGCCTCGTCCAGAAATTTCGACCAGATCGGGTGCGGCGTGCCCGGCGCGGCGGGAGCGACGCCGGCGAGTTTCGTGACGTAATCTTCCCGCGCCGCCGGCCGTATCTGACCGGTGCGCAGATCCACCGTTCCACCCGGCGTGCCCAGCAGCCACGGGTCGCGATCCCAGATCTCATGTGTGACGGCGAACGTCCGGTCGGATTGGGCCAGCCGCTCAACGCCGGCCGCGAACGAGGCCTTGCCGGCCGCCAGGATCACCTTGGCGTTCTCGGTGTCGGCGGCGAGCTGCTTCGCCCTGGCGTGGGCCCATCGATAGGCGAGTTTGGTTTCTTCGCGGCGCCAGCGTGTGCCATCCCAAAGGAACCAGCGTCCCGCCGTGTGGTCGAACCGCAGTTGGTTCACGTGCGCCGTGGCGAAAGCATCCGCGACGGCGCCCTCGGTAATGAGGCCGTTGCCATCCGCCAGTTCGGCGCCGGCTTTCTCAGGCTTCACCTTGCGCGTGTCGTTCCAGCCCAGATCGGCCGGCGAGCGACCGAGCCATTCGCACAACGTCAACGCCGCCTGCTGCGCGTTCGGAGCGCCGCCCCAGGTCATCATGACGTCAATGGGCGATAGCTTCTTTCGCGGCCCGAAGTCCTGGATCCCATCGGAATGGATCGATAAGTCTTCCTCGTATTCACGGCCCAGATCGGCGGATGGGACGCGATAAGCCGACTTGCCGGCGATCGTGGTCGAGACAGCGCGGGGGAACAGCCGCGGCACCCAACCCGAGAGGTTATCGAGCGCCGCCCGGTTTACTTGCTTGAAGAACGAGTCCCCGGTGTTCGACTTTGGCCCACTCCCCAACCCGCCCGCCGCTGGTCCGTTCGACGCCGTCTTTGGTTCAGGCTCCGGCTTTGCCTTTGCTTCCAGTTCCTTCTCGGTCAGCCCGCCCGCCGCTCGCATCGCGGCTTCAGCAGCGGTCAGGAATGCCATCAGCGCCGATTCCTCGACTACCGGGACTTCCATGAACGGCATGTCGGCGGGCGTTACGCCGGACCATTGGTAAGGTGCGTGGGTAGCGGGATGGATGCCAAAGCCGACAACCTGTTGCCCCGCGCCCATTGCCTCGACCTGGCACTTTGTGCCGTCAGGAAGGAAAAGTTCGGGCGTTTCCCGTTTCGCCAACGGCGCCGCGTGCCGATAGCATCGTAATGACTTCGGCGCCTTTCCCACGCGAACCAGCGGCGTTGGGCCAAGGAACACGTCCGCCAAGGCAGCCACGCGAGCCGCGAGAACCGGCTCGGGAATGTCGAGATCGAGGCCCAACAGTAAGCCGCAGATCAGGCCGGTATTGGTGTGATTGAGGATCGCGGCCCATCCAACGATCATTTCCACGCTGATCGTATCGGCTGAGACACTATTCCATCCCTTGAAGAATGGTTGCTTTCCCGGACTTTTAACCTTCTCGTGCTGGTAATCTGGTGACGTGACCGGCAGGGGGAGCCAGCCGTTCTGGAAAATCTGCTGGCGTAGAGCGGTAATCTCTCCACCGGGCGTCGGTATGGCGTTCATGACAGTTCCCCCGGATGCGCGGCTTCCATCGCGTCGATGATCGCTGCTGAGAATTTGTCCCGCAGATCCTTGCTCGCGAACGAAATGATGGGACTGTAACGAACCTTTCCCACCTCATCTCGTAAGGCGGCGCCGTTGCGGTCGAGCATTGCTTTCGATGGCGGTGATGCCCATGGTCGGCCTTCGGTTACGTGCACGGCCACGTCGGCGATGATCATGCCGCTCGGCAGTTGAACTTCCGCGAAGCCGCGCAGGGTGTTTTTCCTGACTGGCGCGAAGCTTTTGATGATCGTGGTGGTCATGGCGCGGTTCTCCCCAGCACGCGTTGCGCGATCTCGTTCAAAACATATCGTTGCTTGGTCGAAATCCTCGGAAAGTTCGGCAAGTCCGCGACGAACTTTCGTTCCCACGGCAGCAGGTCACCGGGGCGCTTCGCGAGTTCGCCGCACGTAGCGCGCCATGTCCGGTAAAGCGGTTCGCGTCTGACTTCGGCCGGCCGGACAAGTTCGGCCCAGGTCAAACCCGCCGCCGCGAGGATGCGACACGCGGCCGAGGCCGCCGCGAGTTTCTCGCCGTCGACGGGGGATGATAACAAGGCGAGACTTTTGACGAGACGCGCGCGTGCGGCCGTGGTGAGTGTGGTCACTGCACTGCCTCCGGTGGCACATGGACTGTGACAGGCCGCATCTCCGGCCAGACGCGTTGGAACGCCGCGAGTGCATGCTTCCGCACGTTCGACCGGCAATTGATGCAAAGTGTCGTGGAGAGCCCAACCGTTTCCCCCAAGGGTTTGCCATGAGGCGAGGCGAGGACAACCAGGAACGGCGTGCCGAGGACTTCGGCGTCGCAGCAGCCGCACAGAGCCGGCAATCCGGGTGGCGCATCGGTGACATGCTTAATCGTTCGCTCGATCGCCTCGAGTATCGCGGCGGCCTCGGTTGAACCCAGCGTTGCGGCGACTGTTACCTCAACGTAATCCTCTGGGCCGAAATCCCTGATATCGACGATAATATTCGCCTCTTGCATCGCCTCGATGCCGGCCGCCAAGTGGCGCGCCTCGTGGGTTGGCGTCGCGCGCCGGCGTTGTGCCCGGTTCACGTGCCGTCCTCCGCATCGTCGCCGCCGAGAAGGCGGTCGAGTGTGACTACCAGGCCCTTACGAATGGCACTCTCGCGGGCCAGCACCGCTTCGTAGGCGGCGGGATCGAGGCGGTTGGTGATGACATCGGTGACGATCTGTGCCAGGTCGTCGGGCGCGATCGCCTCGGCCTGCGTGGTCTCACCCTCGAAAGAGCGCCGGTCGGTTGCCTTCGGTGGCGCTGTTGGCAGCCTGAGTTCGGCTACCTGCTCCGGTGTCACGGCCAGACGGGTAAACAGCACTTCGCCGGGCAGGGTGAGGTCACGGATTAGCGCGTCCACGTCCTCGGCCATCGAGGAAAACAAATGCACGCCGGAGGGATCGTGGTCGCCGATGTGCAGCACCTCGGTCGGTCCGCTGTGCTCACCGAGAGCCACGGCAAGGCGGTATTTGGCGGTCGTGCTGTCGAAGCCACCGGAGGGGATGACGGGGATCGAGAAAGCCGCGGTGAAGCCGGCGACCATCGGCTGCATGCCGGCGGCCTCGACCATGAAGAGCAGGCGTCGCGGCTGTCCTTGCTGGCGGTCGAGGCGGAACGTCTCGGCGTCGTGGCGCCAGGTCGCGATCAGATCGGCGGCGTCGTCCCAGCCGATCCTGGTCTGGATGTCGGAGCCGTCGTCGCGGATCGCGTCGAAGTCGATCAGGCCGGCACGCCGGGCGCGGTTGAGATGCTCGCCGAGACGGGCATACGCCTGCTCGGTCTTGCTGTAGCCGTGCGCGCCGACCAGCCGGTAGAAAATCTGCCGGACGGTCATCGGCAGGTAGTCGCGATACTCAGCGAGGATGCTCTGGACGGTGTCGAGGAGCGTGATGGTGGCGGCGCGCGGCTCCCATCGGGCCATGCCGCGGACGCGGGTCGTGACGGCGCTCATGACCGAGGCACCGCCCGCAGGGGCCGAGGCGGAAAGCGGTCACCACCTGCGAGGCGAAGCTGGCGAGGCGAGAGGCGCTTGTACTCCTCCAATGTCGAGAGAATGCAGGGCAGACCACCAATCTTGGCCGCCACATCGGCGAGTAGTTCGGCGGTTGGGCGGGGACCGAGTTTGTGCAGATGCTCGACGCCTCGCTGCAGACGAAGCTGGTCGTAGGGGTTGATATAGACCATCAGCGAAGTCCTTCTTCATGACTTCGCTTGCGTCGCGCGCGTGGACTGGGTTATCGCTGGAATGCATCGCCAACGAGAACCGAGCCTCCGCCTCCAGCACGCCGCAAGCGCTGGGGTGGAGGTCAGGCGGCGGTGGCGGGCTCGTCGAGGACGCGTCCGAACGTCGCGGGCGGCAAGCTGGCCTCGTATTCCGCGATACTTTCAGGTGTGATCAATGTGGACGCGCCACGCTTTATCGCGCGGAGTTTTTGTGCTGCGAGCAGGCGATATACTGTGCTTTTACTACTGTTGAGCCTGTCAGCGGTTTGCTGCGGCGAGTAGCCCAGCAGAACAATCTCATGGCGATTACTTGCCAGATAGCGGCGTTCGGCCCGATTACGTGACTCCATGGATCCGCTCCCAAGACGCGCCATGCGAAGGCACAGCGTCTATGGGTGAGCCATATAAACGCGGGAATCTCGTTAGCCGCGCTATTGAGAGTCATCAATTTTACTTTTTTTCGCGACTGAGTAGGGAGCGTAGGGCAGAGACGTTCGTTTCTCGGTCGATGGGCGGGTCTTTTGAGGTCCAGTAGATGATGCCGTCAGTGATATGACGGACCACGGGGTGCCCTTCCCGCGCGAGTCTATCGAGTAGAGCGAGCATTTCCTGCTCCGAGATTTGCCGCCGTTTTTCCACGATCTCGCGCACAAGCAAGGTCAGATCATTCCCCCGGGGCTGGCTCGCGCGCTCGCTTTGCTTGCGCCTGGCGGTCTCGACCGTGTCGAACATCTTAAGATTGACCACCCCCTCCACCACCAGGCCTCGAAACACTTTCGCGGCGCGGGCCCTTTCCCCAATGGCGATGTCCTTCATCACCTGCAGGAGCGGGGCGACATCCGCCCGGTCTGTAGTTGTTCTCAGGGTTTCAAGCCGAATGATCTCTATCAACTGCGGTGAACAGTGACACAGTGGAATGCCCTTTTCGTTTGTCTTGGTTACGATCCAAAACCACCACAGGCTGTCGATCATCTCGTCGTCGTCGGCGAGATTGATTACGTAAGACGGATCGTCGCTGTCAGTATTATCGGAATCGTTTGCCATGACAGGAGCCAACATGACACAGCGAGGACTGTCTGGCGACAGACTGCCGCCCTTTCTTCGGCCGTGCGTTGGGCAGGCCCAGCTGCGCGAATGAGGAAGGAGGCCCCGATGGACGAACTCGACGAGATAAATCAGGCGACCCGCGAGATATTGCGCGCGGTTCACGCCGTCACGGACGCGATGTTCTCGCAGGAGAATGCCCGGGCCATGGCTCTCGGTGTCGCCGCCGAAATGATCGTGGAGTATATGAAATACGGCGATGAAGTTGGCAGCAGCGAGGTCAATGAGATTTGGAAACGGCGCGGCTTCGGGTGGCGGCTGGTCCAGATGCAGTAGGCGTTTATCGGAAAGTCACAGCTTCCCGCGTCAAACTTCCTCACGTGAGGAAGTTGTCATAGCCTCGCCCCGACCGGCTGTGGTTTCGCCCACGGGTCAGTAGTCAGGCGGGCAGGCGGGTTCTATCGCGGGGTCCGCCTGCTTGCCGGTCAGTGCGGCCGCCGTCGACGGTCAGACCGAGCGACCTATGGTGTGTGGCGCGACAACCAGATGCCACCTATCGCGAGGATAAGGGCAACCATCCCTGGCAGGATGAGCAACGTCACGGCTTGATCCCACGTCATCGCAGTCTCCCAAGCACGGCCAGCGCACTGAGATGTAGGCCGACTCCGAAGCCAATCCAAGCCAAAGTCGTGATGACATGCCAACCGAGGTCGAGACTACCGCCCGCCGCCGGCGCGATGAAGGCGGCCACGATGAACGCCAGGGCGGCGTTGTTCAGGATCGTCGCGGTCAGTTTGACCCGCTCATTGTGAATCGTGGTGGCGGTGGTCCCGGTCCCGCTCATTCGCCCCGCCACGCTCCTCTGAGCCGCGCCAGCCGGCCTGTCCCCCGCCGTGCCCTGTCCGCCGCTCGCAGGGCCTCAACCTCGAGCAGTGCCCGGTTGTGAGAGGCAAGAAGCTGATCGCGGTCGGCTTCGGCCATGGCGGCGCGCTGTTCGGCACTCTCCCGCTTCTCCCGCTCCTCGGCAGCCAAGGCCTCCGCCCCGGACGCCCGCGTCCGCTCGTTGTCCGACCGGGCCCGTTCCGCCTGAAGCTGCTCACCGAGCATCGTGATGGCCTGCTGCAGAAGGGCGAGAGCCTCGGACCCCTCGGACGGACGGGCAGTCGGACGGCCACCCGGATGGACGGTCGGACGTCCGTCCGGTTGCCCTGGCACAAGCAGTAGCGTCTTGCCGTCGTTCCCCGCCATCCGCCGCCATCTCTGCCTGTTGGCCCGCTTCCGCACGGCCTCCGGCGTCAGGCCGAGGCGCTCGCCAGCCTGGGCGTATGTCATCCACGTCTGTCCGGATGCGTCGCTGTCCATGTCCGGGCCGTAGCCAATGGCTTCGAGCCGATGCAAGCGCGGAGTGAATTAGCCGACGCGACAAGGTCCGGTCCTGTCCGGACGGTCCCGGACAGGGTCCAGCGGCGGCATTTAGCGTGGCCGCATCGGATAGCTCCGCCCGCTGACCACCACCTTGTGCCCGGTCTTCCCGCACGCCGCGCATCGTAGCGGCAAATTGATCAGCGGCACGTCACCCTTCCCACGCCGGATCAGGTCGCGAAGATCGAGCATGGCCCAGTGGTCGCAGGCGGTGCAGACAGCATCGACGCGGTGAATTCCGGCGTAATGGCGAGGCGTGGGGAGGTCGCTCAATCGGTTACCTGCGGCTGCGTGTCGGCGACGGTCGCCGCCTATCGCTCGCGAGGACTGACCGGTTCCCACCCGGCGACGGTCAGAGCGACCCTCAAAGCCGCCGCGTTGTCGGGAATTCCCGGGAAGATCCGGCGCACCTCGATCGTGGCGGATAGTTGGCCGCCTTGCTCGAAAGCGGCCTGGATCGCGGCGATGTCCTTGTCTGAAATTGAAAACATCCGGCGACGATGGCGACGCGGACCCGGAGCGGCAAGGTGTCCGATCGGTTGCGGGGAATCGGGTGGAGGACCATCGTTGCCGATGCCGCCCGATTCGGGGCGACTCGTAGAAGGAAGACCATAGCCCAGAAACACCGAAGGCCGCCCTGAAGGCGGCCCCCACTGTCCGGCGAGGCCGGGATGGATCTGATCTGGTAAATCGATCCTCCCCATTCGCCGCGAATTTTGCAAGCCCCGTCTTGCCACGGGAAACTGCGGCCTTGTGGGTGCCTCCACGGCGGCCTCGGCTCAACCGAGGAGACCAGACGCTTGTCCGATACACCCGACGACAAGAAGGCCAGGAACGCGGCCTATCACGCGGCCAACGCGGAGAAGATCAGAGCCAGAAAGCGAGCCTATCGGGCGGCTAACACGGAGAAAATCAAAGCTCGCGCGCGGGCTTACTACCTCAGCAACCGCGAGCGGCTGCTTGCCGCCCAGAAGGCGCGCGACGCCGCCCGCCGTGCCGCGAAGAAGGCGCCCCAATGACCCCGCGCCGCCATCGCCGCGACAAGGTGTTCGGACCCGGTCCACGCATCCCCCTCGACCGCGAGGCCAAGGTCCGGGTCATGGCCTGTGCGAAAGCCTGGAACGCCCGCCACCGCCTTCCGGGGCAGCACAGGGGGCCACTGACCCGCGCGACGGGTGAGGTGCTGGAGGCGCTGCTGTGGGGCTTCCACAACGCCGCCAGCGGCGCGTGCTTCCCGTCCTACGAGGCGATCGCCGCCAAGGCCGAATGCTGCCGGGACACCGTCTGCGAGGCGATCAAGGCGCTGGCGTTCGCCGGCGTGCTGACCTGGGTCAACCGCATCGTGCGGGAGCGGGTCCGCGAGCGGGACCTGTTCGGTCAGTGGGGCACGCGCTGGCGAGTGTTGCGGACCTCGAACGCCTATGTGTTTCGGGACCCGAATCCGGCCATCGCCGGTCGTTTGGCTTCTAAGTCGGAAAATCCGGCGGGAACCGTGAATCAAGGGTTTTCTATGTCTGAGGCGTCGCCGGTGGGGGGCCAGATGACCCTGCTGGGGCCTCTGGCGAGGTCCCTGGCGTCGCTGCGGGCGGTCATGGAGGCGCGCGGGACGGTACCAGTGACCTGATCGAGGGCAGAGAGGGCGGAACGGCCCGCAAGATCGCTCGGGAACAGGGGACCACCAGACGACACAGGCCAACCGGCATCATCCGGGAGGTCGCCCGTGCCCGACGATATGGAACAGAGCCGGGACACCAGACGTGACAATCTGGGGACCGGAGCACCTGTGGGGTGCAATGGTCTGACAGAGATTCGCGCGCCTCGAAACTGTAGCACCGCTGTAGCGAGACTGTGGCACCCCTGTAGCACTTGCTGTCACACCCTGGCCGTGGGACTTCCGTGGGGGGGTTCGCGGGACTTTCGTGTAGCTTTTGAGGGTGGCGATCTCTGACAGACCATTGCATGGGTAAACCCACTGCCGGGCGGTGCGCGCCCGATTTGGGGTTTTGGTCACCGTGGTTAAAACTCCTGGCGCGTCGCGCGCTATCGTAACGGTCGCAACCGCTGCCGCCGCCACGCCGCGATGTAGTTCGGATCCGCGCGGCCGAGCTCGAGCCAGAACAGGCCGATCACCATCTCGAGCGGCATCTTTCCCTCCACCATCCTGTTAAGGGTCCGGCGAATGGCTGCCTTCCCCCACTCATCCGCCGCGTCGTAGAGCCTGAGGAACTCGATCGACTCCGGATCGGTCGTAACGACCGGCGCGGGCCCAGGCTTCTTCCGCCGGCGGGTCATGGCACTTTGCCCCGTGGCGGCTTGCTCGCGGTGAGGTCGACGCACTGTCGAGGTGGATAGCCGGCCTCGGCGCAGGATTGGGCCGCGATCTCGACCATTTGCCGGAGCATGCCCCACATGAGTTGGGCCTCCATCACGGTCTCCACGCTTCCTGGCGCGGCCTTCTCGGCCCTGACCATCGCCAGCGCCGCTTCGTGTTCGGTCTTGAGCGCCGCGATCTCCGCGCTCCTTTGGTCCCATGCGAGGTTCCACAGTTCCTCGATGCGATCGCCACGGATGGCCAGATCGTTTTCGAGCTTGTGCCACGCTTCGGCGCTTACCTCGCTGTCATGGCTCGCGCGGATAAGCAGACCGAAAATCTCGATGCTCGCGCGCAGGTCGCCGATTTCCGTTTCCATTTCTTGCAGCGGCCACGCCACGGTTTCGGCTTCGGTGGCGGTCATGTCGACGTCCTCCCGCTGGCTGGCCACGTCAGGCTTTCCCGTAGCCCCGGGCAGGCGATCAGATCAGTCGCCAGTGAGGTCGCGAGCACGACGCTGCTGGGAGCGACGGTCGTGAGCAGCGCTTTCGCGTAGATCCCGGCCGCTGTCGTCGCCCGGAGTTTCCCGGCGCGGCGGACCATTGGCCTGATCAGCCGTTCAAGCGCCCTCTCCGCCTCCCGCAAGGCATCCCAACGGGTTCGCCAAAGCTTGTCTTCATGATCTAAATTCCGCCGATTGTGCCCGACCCCCTCGCACTGTCGGGCAAGGTGCAAGGCTTCAGCGCACAGATCGATCAGTTCGTGGTCGCGATGGACAAGGCCGTCCGTGATCAGGTTGGCGCCGGATATCTCCGCGATTTCCTTCAAAGCGGCGATGTTCCGCGCGAAGGTCGGACTGTATAGCGCCACGGTTTGTGGCCTGTGCGCGGCGTTCGGCAGGGGCACAACGTTTCCGGAATGTGTGTATGGCATTGTCGTTTCCTGTGCGTGACGGCTTTCGAAGGCCATTGCCAGGGTGCGGCCACTGGCGCCGGGAGGTTCGAAACTCCACACAGGGAAGAGCCGCGCGCTTTTACCTTTCGGCTGTTGCATGGCGCGCGCCTCCCGACATAAGTGTCGGTTGACGCAGCCGCCAAGCTGCGCACTGACGATCCGCGATCGCGGTCGCCGCTCAGTCAAACTACCGGCGCCAACCGGTCGGTTGACCTAACCTGTATCCGGGTTTCGAAGCCCACGGACACACTGCGACCTGTGGATAAACGAGTCGAGTCGCGCGCTTTGGCGATGTTCGTTACGAGTGGGCACCGTGCGCTGTCGTAACGAAATGGCGGCGAGGGTTTGTGTGGTCGTGTCGCTCGACCGCGCAATGGGCGAACCTCGGAAACCCCTCGGGTCGGACGAGGGGTTTACTAGCGGCCTCCCGGCCTTTGCCTTCTCCATTTCGCGCTCGGAGCGCCACGTCAAAACACTCAAACAATTCAACCCTCTGGCGCAACGCCCAGGTGGCAAGTTTGCAGATACAAGCTTGGCAGATACGAAATTAAGAATGCACGTCGCACAAGAACTCGGCATCGCGACAGGAGCACGGCGGAAAACCTAACCAGCACCTTTCGCACCGCTACGGTGCAAAAGCCCCACCGGAGTTTTAGCCACCGTGGCACAATGACAGCGCGCCGCCTCGCAAGCCCGAAGACGACCGATCGAAGGGAGGACCGTGACCATGCTCATTGAAGTGATCTTTACCGGAACCATCAGGTCGCACCGCGTGCGTTTCGTCGCTCCGCGATCAACCGACGATCTCATGCCGTGGATCGTCGCCGAGGACCTCGTACAGGCCTCGGATATACCGCGGCCGGTCCGCCGTTCACTGCTTAACGGACGAGGAAAGTTTCCCGGTCTGATGAAGGCGATCGAGCTCGCGGGGCACGGTCCGGCCGTCGTGATGGGCCATCAGGCGGTGCAGGGGCTGATGGGCGCGTTGAATGATCCCCAACTGCATCAGGAATATGTCCAGGCCGCCATGACCGCCGCCCGCGTGCTTTATCCCGATATGTTCCAGGATGACGGACGAGGCAGCTTTCAGATCAACTCCACGAGCATCGCACGGCTGCTCGGTGAGGATCACGCCACGATGGCCCGTCGAATTGAAACGATGGAATGGCCCAACGGTCTCGGCCCGCCGCGTCCGGCGGCTTAACGTGCCGATCGGTGAGCACACCGCGAGCCGGGCGGTGGTGGAGTATTGCGCGGGCGAAAGACGAACAGACCACCATTACCCTGGGAAATTCCGAGGGTATTCCAGGCCAATTGACCCACTTTTTTGGGGGCCGCCGGGCGAAGGTGTGACCATGATGGTCATACCTTTGCGGATGCCGTCGAGAAGTTGGACGGATCGGCGAACCTGATGCGGCGGCATCTCGATACATCCCAACGCGCGTTGATCGCTGGCCGTCTCGCTAACCAATCGGTCGGACGTAATTCGGCAAAATCACCGAATAAGACTTCGGTGGATGACAGCGCAGCGTTGCTTAACGTCGGGGCACGCGCGGTTACTGACGCGCACGCCGTGCTCGCAAGTAATGATGCCGCCTTGATCGCAAGCGTCGAAAATGGAGAAGTATCCGTATCAAAAGCCGCCAAGGAAATCCGCGACAAAACACCCAAGGCAACCAAACTCAAGCCGGTTCCCCTGTTCTCCGGCCCGCTGCCCCCACCCATCGTTATCCAACCCGTCACAGTCGAGGAATGGGCAATCCTGCCGCCAGATCACCGTGCGGCTTACCTCGCCCATCGCAACCCAGACGCCAAATTGAACCACCAGAAAGACGGCGAAGATGATAACCTCATAGACTGGGCCAGGTGGACATGGAATCCGATCACCGGGTGCCTGCACAACTGCCCATATTGTTACGCGCGCGATATTTCTGAACGCTTCGCCGGCACGAGACGAACGGGGTGGACGACCACGCAAAGCGGAAAACTTGGATAATATACAAGTTTCCACTGGCACGAGCGCCGCACGCATTGTCGCTCGCCTCAAACGTGACGCGCCCGACATCGCCGCCCGTCTCGCGGCGGGTGAGTTCCGCTCCGCCAGGGCCGCCGGAATCGAAGCCGGCATCGTGAAGCCGGAGAGTCTGCTCACCACGATCCGCCGCGCGTGGAAGCGCATGACACCCGCCGCCGACTGGTTTGACGCTCTGTCGGGCGGCTGTTACCTGGCGGCGTTCCGGCTTTTCCGGAGCGGCCAGGCCAGACTGTGTCGAGCAGCTGACCTGACCTGACGTAAGCAAGAGGGATAAGGCTCATGCGAAACGCTGGCGGCGGTTTACCGCGCGATGGATCGGCGCGCCAATACCGAGGCCAAAGACAATGACCGCGACAGAGCGGAGCGAGCCGTAATGGCGATTCTTGTGTGGCTCTTTGGGATCTGGCTGACGGTCGTGGTGGGCTGCCTCGCGTTCCTGGCGGTTTATGGCTTCTTCGCGTTCCTGTTTTCCCTGTTCAGCCGCGAGACATGGTCCAGGTTCTGGGCGTTCGTGGTCAGCGAATGGCGCGTGGCGCCCCGCATACGCCGATGGGTGGCCGCGAGTTTTTGGGGCGCCGCCGGCATCGTGAGCTTCTCGCTGTGGGTTTTTGTTAACTAAGGCCGCCGATCACGGCGCCATCTTTAGCGCGTTGGTCTCGTCCGGTGGCTGTTCCGGTGCGGCCAGACGGGCGCCGCTCTGCTGCCCCAGGAACCGAGCCGTGGCAGCGATCGACGGGCTGCCACGCGGCGCGCTCGCCATCGCGCGGAGGTATTGCTGGCCTTCAGGAGAGAACAACCGCTCTCCGATTTTGTTGACGTTGCGGGCCGTCAGCGCGGACTGGATAGTATCGCCCGCCGTTCCCAGTATGCCGATCAGACGCATCGGGCTGACCACTTGTTTTACAGCGCCGATCGCTTTGACGGTCGGCGTCTGACCCGCCTGCGCCGTTACCTCGGCCGCGCCCGCCTGCCGACCCGCCGTCGCGCTGTTGGCGCCCCTGGATTTCGCCACGTCCTCGACGGTCTCCATGAATCGTTCCAGGCCCTGGAACGCCTTGGGGTCCATCGCGGCCTGAATGGCGGCCTTCTTGTCCGGGTCGCTCCATATCTGCCGGCGCAGGAACTCCGGATTGAGCCCTTCTTTTGATTTCACTGTTTTGTCGAACAGATCCTGGACGTAGGCTCGCGTGCCGGCGTTCCACTCGGACTCACGCGCGGCCTTTATGAATGTATCTCTTGACGCGGAAATGGCTTGTGGGTTGGAACTTTCGAATACGGGATTAAGGATCGCTCGCAGTTTCTCGGTGCCGAGTTCCCCGCCACGCCCAACAACGTCAGCCAACCGCGCCGCCTCGCGCAATCCCGGCGCCGACGTTTCGCGAGCAGTCGCATAGGTTGGGTAAGCCGTATCCAAATTCCCCAGCAATCGCTTGCGAACATCGTCCAGTGCCATTTCGCTGGTGTGTTCCCCGGCTTTGCGCGCGGTGCCCACGGCATCGTCCAGCTTCCTCTTCGCGAGATCCCATAGTTCGAAGTCTGGCGCGTCGAGATTGGCGGCTTTTCCGGTCAGATTGTGATAATCGGCCGCCGCCGCTTTTAGCGCGTCCTGAACGGCGGGAAGCGCATGCAGCTGCGCCAGATCGGGTGACATAACCTGCCCGCCGGCTTTCGCCGCATCGTAGGAAGGACGGGCGGCGGCGTTCGCCTGTTGGCGGACAATGCGTTGCGCGTCCTCCGCGCCTTGCTGAAATTGCAAGCCGCCCTCGGTCTTGTCGGATGTCGGAGACACGCGGTCACCCACCCGCGCGAACCCGGCCGTTAGCTGCCTGCGTTGATCATCATAATACGCCTTGGCGACGTTGGCGCCTTCGCCGCCCAGACTGCCCGAAGCGAACACATCCTCCGCGTTGAGCAGCGACGGCAGACCGCTCGCCTGTCCTGGCGTGAGATCCACGCCTTGCGCCCGTGCGCGGGCATAGTTGGCGGCGGCTCGCTGTTGAACCGCCGGGTCGCGTAGCGCGGCAACGTCGAGGGGATTGGCGCCGAGTGGGTTATAGCCCGGCCTCAGACGCAACAGACTGCCGGCGACGACCTGACCCGCTCCAGCACCCGCCGCTTCTTCGCCGGTCTGAGCGTAGTTATAGGGCTGCTGTGTGGGGCGCGCGCCGGGTGACGTTGGAGGGACGCCAGGATCGAGGCCGGCGGCGATCTGTTGGCGGGCGAAATCGCCAACGGCAGCTCCTACTCCCGCGCCGGCCGGCCCCAGCAGCAGCGACTCGGGCGCCGCCGCCAGCCCGCCGACGATCGCGCCGCCGGCCGCCAGAGCGGGACCTACCATCGACCCAGCGCGTGCCAGCGGATTGTCAGGCAGCCACGTCGAGGGACGGAACACGTCGGGCGCGTAAGCCGAGGAGGGATCGACGTAGAACGCGTGCCCGTCGGTTCCCACGGCGGCCATCCGACCGTTGGGGCCGAAGAAGATGCGAGACTGCGCGGCCTGCGGATCGAGTGTTGGGAACAACTGCGCCGCGACGATGCGCCGCCGCTGATACGGGTCGGTCGCCATGCTGCCGGCGGCCTGCACATCCGCGCCGGGAATGTTGTCCTCTGAGATCGGCCCCTTAAGTGATTGCTGGACCGGACTGTTGTCGCCGGCGCTGACTGACTGCTGGACCACGGGGCTCTTGTTTCCCAGCGTCGTCCAGAAGTTATCGCCCCCCGAGGGCGCCGGAGACGTAGAGGGAGGCGGCGTTACGCGTGGTCCCGCCTGTGGGTTTTCCTTGACGCCGAGCGTGCTCCAGAAATCATCGGCCAT
>Ga0137451_1000171_pt1 | contig 19428 bp, 16 predicted proteins | sample EasRivERMGT500_2_FD_102336 | JGI IMG/M metagenome (GOLD analysis project Ga0137451, IMG submission 102336) | Soil microbial communities from meander-bound floodplain in the East River, Colorado, USA - East River MetaG ERMGT500_2 | ecosystem: Environmental > Terrestrial > Soil > Floodplain ... | reverse complement strand
GGTCGTGCCGGTGCAGTGATTCGCGCGACGCAGGTCCGTTTACCCTCGTATCTTCATCCAGCGCACCGGGATCGCGGTGATGTCGCCCTTGCCCAGGACGGCGCGCGAGGCTTCGTCGTAGCATTCCAGCGTTCGCGAGGTCACCGGAAGACTCGTCCCCAGAGCACTCGCTTCTTCCATCATCGTGCGCAAATCTTTGCGCATCGAGTCGATGTCGACCGTGATCGGACCTACGTCTTTCCCCTGGATGGCCGCCGCCAGAACTGCCCCGCGCCCCTTCAGCACGTTGGGCCCACCCGAGGTATCGGCAAAGATATCGACGATCCGCGCCGCATCGAGCCCGAGCGAACGGCACAAGGCCAGCGCTTCGCCGAAGGCCTGCCAGAAAACCAGCAGCGGCAAATTGATCGCGAGCTTCATGCTCGCCCCCGCACCTACGAGGCCGACGTGCTCCACGCGGCGGCACAGCAGGTCGAGCACGGTCCGCGCGCGCGCCACGTCGGTCGCGTCGCTGCCGAGGAAGCCGAACAGCTTTCCGTCCTTTGCCGGACCGACGGTCCCTCCGACAGGGCATTCGACCAGGGCCGCGCCCTTTTTTCTGACTTTGGCGGCGAGCGCCCTTTCGGTTTCCGGCCGAACGGTGCTCATATCGATGAAAAGTTTCCCGGTGACATTGCCCGAAAGAAGCCCGTCCTTGCCGTGATACGCAGTGTCGATGGCGGGAGCGTCGGTGAGAATCGTGATGATGATCTCCGAATTCTCGGCCACGTTCGCCGGCGTCACGGCCACTTTCGCGCCCGCGGCGGCGAGCGGTCGGGTCTTCTCCGCGGTGCGGTTCCAGACCGTAAGCTCGTGGCCGAGGCTCATCAGGCGCTGGGCGATCGCCGTTCCCATCCTGCCGGTGCCCGCAATTCCGATCTTCAAGTGCTCCTCCTTTTTGGCTCGCGCTAGGTTGACACGCACAGTCACGTGGGGTCAAATTGCCTGGCGGCAAATATAACAGTAACGCCGCGGCCGGAAACACTTCAAAGGGGAGTCCATGGGGTCGCCAAAGAGCGAGCTCCGCGACGGGATGCGCATCGACTGGGACGTCCCGATCAAGATGGACGACGGGCTGGTTCTCAAGGCCGATGTATTTCGCTCGGATACGCAGGGTCGTCACCCGGTGATCCTGAGTTATGGTCCCTACGCCAAGGGTCTCGCATTCCAGGACGGTTATCCGAGCGCATGGCAGCGCATGGTGACCGAGCACCCGGATGTTGCCTACGGATCGAGCAACCAATACCAGAACTGGGAAGTGGTCGATCCGGAGAAGTGGGTGCCTGAGGGCTACGCCTGCGTGAGGGTGGATTCGCGTGGCACGGGCCGCTCGCCGGGCCGAATCGACCACTTTTCGCCGCGCGAAACGCAGGATTTCTACCACTGCATCGAGTGGGCCGGGATTCAGCCCTGGTCGAACGGAAAAGTGGGGTTGAACGGCATCTCGTACTACGGGATCAACCAGTGGCACGTCGCATCGCTTGAGCCCCCGCACCTCGCCGCGATGTGCGTCTGGGAGGGCGCCGCAGACTGGTACCGCGACATGACCCATCACGGAGGAATCCTCTCCACCTTCTGGGCGAACTGGTACGACATGCAGGTGAAGACGGTGCAGTACGGGCTGGGAGAGCGCGGCCCGCGCAGTCGCGTTACCGGCGAGCTCGTCTGCGGCGACGAGACCCTGCCCGACAAGGAACTGCAGCGCAACCGCTGCGACTTCGGTGACGATATTCTCGCGCACCCGCTCGACGACGATTACCACAGGGCGCGCTCGCCCGTCTGGGAGAAAATTACCGTGCCTTTGTTCTCTGCGGCCAACTGGGGCGGGCAGGGCTTGCATCCGCGCGGCAACTTCGAGGGGTTCGTCCGAGCCGCCTCGAAGGACAAGTGGCTCGAAGCGCATGGCATCGAGCACTGGACTCATTTCTATACCGATTACGGCGTGAGTTTGCAAAAGCGTTTTTTTGCCTATTACCTGAAGGGCGAAAAGAACGGCTGGAACGGGCAGCCGCGGGTGCAACTGCAAGTGCGCCATCTCGACCGTTTCGTCGAACGGCACGAAAAAGAGTGGCCGATCGCGCGTACGCGCTGGACGAAGTACTACCTCGATCCGGCAAGCCACGCCCTCGCCGCTGAGCCGCCGCGCCGCGCCGCCAGCGTGAGCTACGCAGCGCTCGGCGACGGCGCGACATTCCTTTCCGTGCCGCTGGAGCATGAAACGGAGATCACCGGACCGCTCGCGGCAAGGCTGTTCGTCTCCTCCAGCACGGTGGATGCCGACTTCTTTGTCGTCTTCCGCGTGTTCTCCCCGGACATGCGCGAGGTGGTCTTCATGGGGGCGATCGATCCCCATACGCCCATCGCGCAAGGATGGCTGCGGGCATCGCACCGAAAGCTCGATCCAGGGCTCTCCACCGAGTACCGGCCCTACCACAGCCACGACGAGCTGCAGCCGCTCAAGCCAGGGGAGGTGGTGCAGCTCGACGTCGAGATCTGGCCGACCAGCATCGTCGTTCCTGCGGGCCACCGTGTGGCGCTCACCGTGCGGGGCAGGGACTACGAATGGCAGAAGTCCACGGGCGCCCGGCTTTCAAACTTCAAAAACGAGTTGCGCGGCTGCGGGCCGTTCCTGCATGATGACCCGCGCGACCGCCCGGCCGCGGTTTTCGGGGGCAAGGTCACGATCCATGCCGGACCGGAGCGTGGGTCCTACGTACTCGTGCCGGTGGTGCCGAAACGTTGAGGAATTGAGAAGCGATGGCTATGAAACTCTACGGATTCTGGCGGTCTCTGGCCACCTACCGCGTGCGGGTCGCGCTTGCCCTCAAAGGGATCGAAGCCGAGCAGATATCGATCGATCTGCTGAAGGGAAAGCAGCACGCCGAGGAATACAAGGCGATCAACCCGCAGAGCGTAGTGCCTGCGCTGGTCATCGACGGCGGCGCGCCGCTCTTCCAGTCGATGGCGATCCTCGAATATCTGGAGGAGACTCATCCAAAGCCTGCGCTGCTGCCCAAGGATTCCCGCGGCAGGGCGCGCGTTCGCGGACTGGCGCAGATCGTCGTGAGCGACGGGCATCCATTGGTCGTTCCGCGAATTCGCGCGTATCTGGAGAAGGACATGCAGCAGGGTGAGCCCGCGCGAAACGCGTGGCTTGCGCACTGGACGCGCAAAGCGCTCGAAGTGCTCGAAGAGCATATCGCCAAGGAACCCGAGACCGGCAAGTTCTGTCACGGCGATTCGCCGACGATCGCCGACATCTGCCTCGCTTCCCAGGTCTTCGGTGCGAAGTTCTTTAACGTTGAAACGGCCGGCGTGCCGACCGTCATGCGCGTTTTCGAAGAATGCATGAAAATCGACGCTTTCGACCGTTCTCAGCCGGCGAAGCAGCCCGACGCACCCAAGACCCAGACCCATTGATTCACGCCAACCCCAAGGAGGAACACCATGGCATTCACCCGCAGGCGATTCATAAAGGCATCCGGCGCCGGACTCGGCGCCTCCGCGCTCGGCTTTCCGGCGATCGTGCGCGCGCAGAGCGACGCGATCCGGGTCGGACTCATGACTGTAAAGACCGGGCCGCTCGCTTCGGGCGGCCTCGACATGGAGCGCGCGCTCATCATGTACCTGCGCGAGCGCAACAACATGCTCGCAGGCCGCAAGGTGAGCTTGAGCGTGGCCGACACCGCGGGGGTCCCGGCGCAGGCGCGCACCAAGTTGCAGGAGCTCGTCGAGAAAGACCGGATCCAGGTGCTGATCGGCCCGCTCGATGCCGCTTCGGCGCTCGCCTCGGACGATTACATCCGGGCGCAGCAGCTGCCGACGATCTCGGTCGCAGCCGCCGAGGACATGACCCAGCGCAAGCCCAATCCCTGGTTCGTGCGCCCAACCTCGACTTCCTCGCAAGCTGCGCAGCCGCTCGCCGACTACTGCTACACGAATCTCAAGTACCGGCGCATGGCGACGCTCGCCGACGACATCGCCTACGGACACGAAATGGCGGCGGGCTTCCAGCGCGTGTTCGAAGACGCGGGCGGAAAGATCGTGCAGAAAATGTTCCCGCCGCTCACCGTCCCCGATTACGGTACTTATCTGGCCCAGCTCAAGACCAATATCGACGGCCTCTTCCTGGGGTCTGCCGGCTCGAACGGTTTCCGGTATCTGCGCCAATTCAACGAATACGGGCTCCGGGGCAAGGTCAACGTCGTCGGCGGAATGACGGCCCTGGACGAGGCGGTGCTGCGCAACATGGGCGACGAGGCGCTCGGCATTATCACCACGTGCTGGTATTCGGCCGAGCTCGACAACGCGCTCAACCGCAAGTTCGCCGCGGCCTTCCGCGCCGAGGCGAAGTACGACCCCGGCTTCTACGCCGCGGCGACGTATACCGACGCCGCGGTGCTGGAGGCTGCGTTGAACGGCGTGAAGGGCAGGATCGAGGACAAGCCCGCCTTCATTAAGGCCCTTCGGGGCGTCAAGGTGGACACCGTGCGCGGTCCGGTGCGATTCGACCAGTATGGCAACGTGGTCGGCAACGTCTACATCCGCAAGGTCGAGCGCAAAGAGGGCAGGCTCGTCAACAGCGTCATCTTCACTTACCCCAACGTCAGCCAATTCTGGCGCTACAAGCCCGAGGAGTTCCTGAAGAACCCGGTGTATTCGCGCGACTGGCCGCCGGCGAAGAACCTCGAGTCCTAAAGAGAGGACGCGGGGCCGGGAATACCGGCCCCGTTTTTTTGTGCAGTTCTGGGTCATCCAGACGCTGAATAGTCTCGCCTTGGGCGGACTGCTGTTCCTGCTTTCCGCGGGGTTCTCGCTGATCTTCGGCCTGATGCGCATCGCGAACCTCACCCACGGAGCGCTGTTCATGCTCGGCGCCTATATCGGGGTGAGCATTCTCAAGGTCGTTCCGAACTTGTGGCTCGCGGCGCTCCTCGGCGGGCTCGCGGTCGCGGCATTCGGCGCTGTGATTGAGCGCCTGTTGCTGCGCAAGCTCGGTTCCAACGTGCTCGGCCAAGTGCTGGTGACGCTCGGCATCGCGTTCATCATTGCCGATGCGTGCCTGGTGATCTGGGGCGGCGACCCGATCCCGTTACCGACTCCGCAGGCGCTGCAGCGGCCGCTCACGCTCGCCGGCTTTACGTTCCCGAGCTACCGGCTGGTGGTAGTTGTGATTGCGATCGTTACCGCCATCGGACTCTATTTGCTGATGGAGCGCACTCGCATCGGCGCGATGATCCGCGCCGGCGTCGACGACATGGATATGGCGCGCGCCGTCGGCATCCCGGTGTCCAGGCTCTTCACCACGGTGTTCTGCCTCGGTGCGGCGCTTGCCGGAGCCGGCGGCATCATCGGCGGCCCGATGCTCTCGGCATATCCGGGCCTGGACGCCGACATGCTGCCGCTCGCGCTCATCATTGTGATGCTGGGGGGCGTCGGGAGCCTGGTGGGCGCTTTCGTCGGCAGCTTCATCATCGGCTTTATCTACACCTTCGGCGTGGCCTTGCTGCCGGACCTCGCCTACGTGATCCTGTTCCTGCCGATGATTCTCGTCCTTGCGTTCCGGCCGCGCGGGCTTTTCGGGAAGTTCGCAGCATGAACCGCGCGGTATGGCTTGTGATCCTGGCCGTCTTGCTCGTCGGCATGCCGTGGGTTGCCGGTGAGTTCTACGTCAATCTCACCACCCAAATCCTGATCGCGGCGATCTTCGCCGCCAGCGTGAACCTGCTGCTCGGCTACGGCGGGCTCCCGACGCTCGGCCATGCGGCGTATGTGGGGCTGGCGGCGTACCTATCGGCGTGGCTCTACCTGAAGCTCGGTCTCGCCCACTGGATCACGGCGCCGATCGCACTTGCCGGCACGACGCTGATAGCGTGCGCGTTCGGCCTGATCGCCCTGCGGGCAACGGGGCTTGGTTTTCTCATGCTCACGCTCGCGCTGTCGCAGGTGTTGTGGGGGACCGCCTACCGCTGGGTGTCGGTGACCGACGGCGACAACGGCCTGCGCGGGCTGACGCGCCCGGCGCCGTTCGGGATCAATCTCGACGGCGCCACCGCGTTCTACTATTTCGCGCTCATCGTCACCGTCGCCTCGATCTGGCTCATGGCGAAGTTCGTCGATTCGCCTTTCGGCGCAGCGTTGCGCGGCACGCGCGACCAGCCGCGGCGAATGAGCGCGCTCGGCCACAATGTCGGCATGATCCGCTGGGTCACCTTCGTATACGCCGGCTTCTGGGGCGCGGTGTCCGGCCTGCTCTTCGTCTACTACCACAAGTACATCCACCCGGTGTCGCTCTCGCTCAACAATTCCGCCGAGGGCCTGCTCGCGGTGATCGCCGGGGGCTCGGGGACTCTCGGCGGGCCGATCGTTGGAGCCGCGATCGTCATGATCCTCAAGAACTACGTCTCGACGTACATCGAGCGCTGGAACATGCTGCTCGGATTCGTGTTCGTCGTGATCGTGGTGTTCATGCCCGACGGCGTCGTTCCGGGGTTCCGCCGTCTGCTGTTGCGCTGGAAGGCGGCGCGCTGGAGGAAGAAGTGAATCCCGCGCTCCAGTTGAGCGGCCTGAAGAAGTCCTTCGGCGGGGTGCCGGCGATCAACGGCGTCTCGCTCGAAGTGATGCCGGGAGAGCGCCGGCTGATCATCGGCCCCAACGGCGCGGGGAAAACCACGCTTTTCAATCTGATCACCGGCGATCTGCCTCGCGACGCGGGCACGGTCCGGCTGTTCGGCGAGGAGATTTCGCGCCTGAAGACGCACCAGCGCGCGCACCGCGGCCTCGCGCGGACCTACCAGATCATCACCTTGTTCCCAAAGGACGCACTCGAGCACAACATCGCGCTTTCGCTCCTGGGACTGTCGAAGGCGCGCTGGGGGATGTTCAGCCCGCTCGAGCGGCACGTCGAGCTCTACGCCGAAGCACGCCGAGTTCTGGAGCTCGTCGGCCTGGGGCGTCTCGCGCAGCGACCGATCGGCGAGGTGTCGTACGGTGAAAAGCGCCGCGTCGAGATCGCCATGGCGCTGGCGCAAAAACCCAAGGTGCTTCTCTTGGATGAACCTTTCGCCGGGCTTTCCCGCGAGGAACGCGTCGCGATGAAGGAACTGATCGGCAGAATCGAGCGTGAGGTCGCGGTGATCATGATCGAGCACGACATGGACACCGCGCTCGACATGGCCGAACGCATAACGGTGCTCCACTACGGCAGCGTGATCGTCGAAGGCACGCGAGCCGAAGTCGTCGCTGACCCGAAGACTCGCGAGGTCTACCTGGGTGACTGAGGCTCTGACGCTTTCACGGATCGACGCATGGCTATGCGAACAAAGGGGCACGGCCCCCTTGTATATCCCCCAAATTGGAGACGGAAGCCTTGGCTGAAGCACTTTCGCTTACAGGAATAGATGCACTCTATGGCGACAGCCATGTGCTGCACGGCGTCTCGTTCACGCTCCACCCCGGGCGCGTTCTGGCGCTGCTCGGCCGCAACGGTGCGGGCAAGACCACCTGCATACACGCGATCATCGGTTTCGTGCAGCCGCGCGGGGGCGACATCCGACTGTTTGGAGATTCGATCGCCCGTCTCTCGCCCGAAGCGATTTCGCGCAGGGGCGTCGGCTTCGTGCCTCAGGGCCGACGGATCTTTGCCAGCCTCACGGTGAGCGAGAACCTGATCGTCTCGCGCCGATCCAGGAAGGAGGCGGGGAAGCCCTGGACGCTCGAGCGCGTGTTCGACCTATTCCCGCGGCTCAAAGAGCGGGAGCAGCAGACCGCGGGCTCGTTATCGGGCGGCGAGCAGCAGATGCTCGCCATCGGGCGGGCGTTGATGGGCAATCCGCGCGTCCTCCTGATGGACGAGCCCTCGGAAGGCCTTGCACCCTTAATCGTCGCAGAGGTCCGCCGTACCATCGCGCGGCTCAAGGAAGAGGGCCAGTCCATCGTGCTGGTGGAGCAGAACATCAAGCTGGCGTTCGACCTCGCCGACGAAGTCGTGATCCTGAATACCGGCCGCGTGGCGTTCTCCGGCGGCGTCGAGCAAGTAAAGAATGACGAGGCGCTGATCACCCAGCACCTCGGGGTCTTCTAGAAGGAGAGAAAGCATGATGTTCACCTGCGTAACACCCGGATGCGGTGATTTGCGCCACAGCCACCCGATGGCGGCGGTCCGCAAAGGTTCGACAATGGCCGCGCGCTCACCAAAAAGGGCGATGGCGGCCAAGCTCACCCGCGACAAGAAGGGACGCAGCCTGCGCGTCGATATTCATTGCCATTACCTGAACCGCGACGCGGCAGCGAAGGTAGCGCACCTCAATCCCGCGCAGTACGAACCTCAGATCAAGTTTGCCAATCAACTGACCCGCGAGGTCAACGTCAAGCAAATGCAGGAGCGGGGGGAAAAACTTTCGACGATCGAACTGAGACTCAAGGACATGGATCGCATGGGCATCGACATCCAGGCCGTGTCGCCGGCGCCTCAGCAGACCTACTACTGGACCGAGCCCGGTCTGGGCGCGGAGCTGTCGCGTCAGGTCAACGACCGTCTGGCCGAAATCGTGGCAAAGTGGCCCGACCGCTTCGTCGGACTCGGAACCGTACCGCTGCAGAACGTCGATCTCGCGGTGATCGAGCTCGAGCGTTGCGTGAAGCAGCTCGGCCTGCGCGGGGTGGAGATCAACCCGAACGTCGCGGGGAGAGAACTTACCGATCCTGGTTTGAATCTCGACAGGTTTTTTGCGAAGGCGCGCGAGCTGGATATCGTCATCTTCATGCACCCGATCGGATTCACCCAGGGCGAGCGCCTGATGGACCACTACTTCAACAACGTGATCGGCAATCCCCTGGACACGACCATAGGGACCAGCCGCCTGATCTTCGACGGAGTGATGGAGAGGCATCCCGGTCTCAAGGTGGTGCTTCCCCACGCGGGCGGATTTCTCGCCCACTACTGGGCCCGCATGGACCACGCCTGGCGCGCGCGGCCGGACTGCCGGACGGTGATCAAAAAGGCGCCTTCGAGCTATCTCAAGAAGTTCTATTTCGACACGATCGCCTTCGACCCCGAGATGCTTCGCAACCTGATCGACAAGTTCGGCGCGGAGCAGGTGGTGCTCGGGACGGACTATCCGTTCGACATGGGCGAGGAAGATCCGGTCGGCTTGATCGGCAGCGTGCCGCGGCTGCCGGCCGCGGAGAAGGAAAAAATCATGGGAGGCAACGCCGCTCGCCTGCTCAAGATCAGGCGGTAGCATGTTGTTGGAAAAGAGGCTACGGGTTAGCTCATCCCGACGCTGTATGATGTTGTGGTCGGTGCTGGGTGCAGCGGCAAGTATCTTTTGCTTGGTGGATTCTCGCGGGCGATGCGGCGCACCAATCTATGGTAAGTGAAATCATTGAATCTTTGTGTTCCTTGTACCGAGCTGATAAGCGGCCCTGGGTGGTCGGTTACAGTGGTGGCAAGGACAGCACAATGCTTGTTTCGTTGGTGTTTGAGGCGCTGAAATCCATCGATGCTGGCGAAAGGGTCAAAGAAGTTGCGGTTGTTTGCACAGACACTCGCGTTGAAATTCCCGCTGTGGTGGAGCGCGTCAATGCTGAGCTTTCCGGTATGCAGAAACAATCCGAAGGGCAGCAACTAGGTATTTCGACTCACCTCCTATTTCCTTCAGTAGCGCAGTCGTTCTGGGTCAATATCGTTGGTAGGGGGTATCCCCCTCCAAATCGCAGCTTTCGCTGGTGTACACAGCGCATGAAGATAGACCCGGTGAGCGAGTTCATTCGCGGCAAACTAGGGACATGGGGCGAAGCTATCATCCTGCTTGGTGCACGCCGAAATGAGAGTGGGACACGTGCACAGACAATGGCGGCCAGAGAGCGGCGCGCGCATGGACTGCACCGGCATGATGATCTTCCACGCTGTTGGATTGCGACGCCCATAGAGTTCTTGTCTACTGACGATGTTTGGGAGTATCTGGTCGAGAACCGAAACCCATGGGGTGGTGACAACCAAGGACTTGTTCAGTTGTACAAGAATGCGTCGGGTGGAGAGTGTCCATTGGTAGTTGATGAGACTACTCCATCCTGTGGCAATAGCCGATTCGGATGCTGGACATGCACTGTCGTGGACCGCGACAAGGCTAGCGAAGGACTACTTGCTAGCGGAGACACTCGTATGTCTGAGTTGATTCGCTTTCGACAAAGGCTCATAGAGTATCGTGATCCTGAAAAGGGCTATCGTGATCTGGTAAGGAAAAACGGATCCGAAGGTCCTGGGCCACTTACAATGGATGCTCGACGAAGTTTGCTAAGCGAGTTGCTCGATCTTCAAACACGTACGAACCTACCGATAATCAGCGAGGAAGAACTTCATCTTATACAGACGCATTGGAACAGTGCGCGTAACCCTGACGATGGAAGTGGCGTAGTACAAATAGTTCATCTACAGAGGGGAGTCCCTATGCCCGACTTACGTGATGTAAGCCGTCTGCGCGCTTTAGAGGCGGCTGTTGCAAAGCAGAAGGGAATCTCAGAGGAAACCCTTCGGCGATTAGTCGCTAAGGTTGAAGAATATGGAGAAAGCCATCGTGCGCAGGGCCTACCGGAGGAGCTTCTTCAGATCCTACAGGACGAATTGCGTGAAAAGACCTCGGTTGGGGAGTTAAGGTAAGCAAGTGCCTGAAGTTTTCATCGAATCGCTCGCGGTCGAAAATTTCGGGCCGTTTTACGGAGAGCATTTCTTTGACTTTCGACCCTCCGATGGTAGAAGGGCGACTCTGATCGGCGGAAAGACCGGTGCTGGGAAGACTCATTTGCTCCGCGCCCTTTATCTGGCGGCAGTGGGCAGTAGCGGCGCGGTTGACCTAAAGAAGCTCGAATCCAGTTCTGACGCAACGCGTTTTCTTCTTGAAGAGTCGTTGAACAGGAAGGCTCGACTCCAGGGAGAAGATACATCAACCTTAACCATCACGCTGACTCAACGGGACGCCACTGGAACGACGGGGCGGAACATAACGATCGAAAGAAAAGTCAAGCATCGCCCTAATTCCCCTCCGTCCTTTGTATCTCGTGCGCAGCTTTCGGGAGAGTCTAGTTGGACCGAAGATGATGAGCGTGTTCAACGACTCCGCGATGCGTTTCTGCCTCGCCATTTGGCTCGCTTTTTCTTCTTCGATGCAGAACGTGGCCAAAACATCCAATTTGGCGAGAGGGAGATTACTGAAGGAATAACTCGCGTGCTGGGCCTGCATTCGTATAGCGAGCTTGAGGAAGATCTTCGCTATCTTACGACACAGAAGATTCCGCGAATGTTCGGCAGCGGTACGGAGGCTGAGAGAAAGCTGAACGATATCCAGATCGAGATTATTCGTTGCCAAAAGAATCTTGATGTCAGTATCTCTGAACAGGAAGATTTGAGACGAGAGTTGCGGGACACAGAATCATCTCTTGCATCGGCAGAGGATGAGCTCAAGAGCCTTGGAGCGATAGACCCGGATGAGCTTGCAAGGGCACAAGACCGCCGTGAAGAGATCGCGCAGGCTCGAGCGAAACTTCAAACGGTATTGGAGAGTGCTTGGGACGTTGCTCTTCCGCTTGCTCTGTTAGGGAGCTATCGACATGAGTTCCATGATTACCTAGTTCGTGAGGAACGGCATCGAGATTGGGAAAGTAAGCGATCGAGCGTTGAACCGCGTATTCCGCAGGTCACTCACGACGTGTTTGACGGCGTAAGCGAAGAGCACCGCCTAGATCAGGTACGGCGAGAGTACTACGAGAATCGACTTGTCTCAGCGTTGAAGAGTCTTTTTCATCCTCCGCCCGTCGGAATGTCAGATCGCCTTTTTGTCGTGGAGCGTAATGAAGTCAGTGCGCAGGTGCGGTTGCGCCTTCAAACTTCCACAATTGGTATTGCTGACCTAAGCAACGCTAGCGATGATCTGGAGAAGAAGACTTCTGAGTTACGAGAGCTTGATCAAAAACTAAAGCAATTACGGCAGAATGTATTTGCTCTTCAAAGAGGTAGTGAACTACGGGACAAACGTGAACAGCTCTTGCAGACTAAAGAAAAAATCGAGAAGCGTCTTAGTGACATCACGGCTGAGAGAACTGCTTTAGAAGCGAAGCTGCATGAACTCAAGCGTGAGGAAGCAAATCAGAATGAAATCGTTCAGAAAATCAAGAAGGGAAAGGACTTACATAGTCTAGCTCAAGCGTATCGCGAAGCGGTGGCGGAAATCAAGCAAGGTGCTGCGGTGCAGTTACGCGAGCAGGTTTCGCAAATCGTTGGGGAGTTGTGGCTGGATATTATTGAAAGGGGGGACGAATTCCGTGGTATGGAATTCGATCAGCTATGGAGTTGTTATCTTATTCGGCGCGATGGAACAAAACAGCTTTGGGAAGAGGCAAACACTTCGGCTGGTCAGCGCCAGGTCCGTATATTAGCTTTTACCGAGGCACTGAGAGGGCTTGCCCGTACTGCTCCACCACTTGTCATTGACACGCCATTGGGACGGCTCGATAAAGAGGTCAAAGAAAATGTCTTGGAGAGACTATATCTCTCAGGACATCAAAGTATCATCTTGAGCACAAACTCCGAAATCGACCCGACCAGCACCCTGTTCGAACGAATTGCGCCGAAGTTGGCGCGCGTCTATACGCTAAATGCTATTGGCGACCCTCACTCAAACAGTTACGAAGTAAAGGTTTCGGCAGACTACTTTAAGCGCGTTCTCTAAAGAATGAGTCAGACAAGGCGAGCATGAGGTTCAAGACGAGTCAGGCGACGGAAGAATTCCTGGAGTCGGTGTTCTCACGGGTGGGAGCGCGTAACCGGGCCGTGTTGGGTCGCGCAGGGCTTTTCCTAGCTCTAGGTCAGGGCCTACCTAGCGGGTATCGTCCTGGAGATTCTCAAGGTTTAGAACTCAACGACGAGACTGTAGTGGGGGATGAACTTAAGGAAGTTGTTCGCGCCGCTCTGAATCATCGTGCTGGCATGGCGCTGGACGAGATCGGCTATCGCCAGTGGTTTCGTGCATATTTCGAATTCGGCTGCTTTCGTCTGAAGCAGATTTGGGACGATGTGGGCGGTGATCAAACTGCGTTCGTTTCTACGTTGTTAAAACTCTCTGATCTCAAGCCGACCGGTGACGCTCAATCCAGTGGCGGATGGTCTTTACCCCCGCACCCCGTTGTTGAGCACGCTGTACATGTGCATTTGGTCGAGGGTGAAGAACCGTGGCTGCTCAACGCGGCGGGTGGAAATAGCCTATTGATTGTTTCCGGGGCGCCTGGCAGGGGCAAAAGCCAACTCGCCCTTGATCTCCTGGTTCAGATTGCACGTCAGGGAGTTCGCTTCTTGTTTTTTGATCTGAAGGGAGAGCTTGAAGACAACCCCACGAATGCTCGTCAGGCGGAAAACAGGCGGAGCTTCCTAGGTGCAACGGGTGCCAGGTACGTGCGCTTGATTACTGAAGGTCTACCGGTTAACCCGTTGATCAGGGGCAACACAGACGTCGAAAATGCACAGATAGCGTCCGAGATCGCTTCCTTGGTACATGCGTTCGCGCCTCAACTAGGCGCAAAGCAAGAACGCCTGATCCGTGATGTTTACCAGTCGGTTCAGAGCCCAGATTTTCGCTCACTTTCCGACGAGCTTGAGCAACGAGGCGAGGAGGGGGTGGCTCTTGCGATCATCGAAAAGATTGCTGACTTCAATCTCTTTGCAACTGCCGACCGAGCTATTCCAATGGACCGTTGGCTGGGACAGTCACAGATCATTGATTTTAAGGCGCTAGGAAATGACAACGAAACAAAATCGCTTGCGGTGGCGGTGATTCTCAACGCGATTACCAAGCGCCTTAATCGCAATCTGGCTGTAAAAGGTGGCATACAGCCACTCCAAATGGTGTTGTTCGTGGATGAAGCTCATTTGCTGCTACCGAAGGAAGGTAAAGCCGGACTACTTGGTCTACTGGCTAGGCAGGGTCGATCCTGGGGGTTCCCAGCGTGGCTGGCATCGCAAGACGCAGACTCGTTTCTGACGAAAGGCGACCACGCAACAGACTTCGCGGAGCTAGCGGAGTGTGGTCTGCATTTTTCACCCCAAACCCTTACCGACACACAAAAGAAGAAAATTTTGGGCGCTAATTTTTCGAAGGCACTTCAGGAGGGCGAGGTCGTGATTCGGCAGGGGGGACGTCTCTCCGTTGGTAAGGCACGGCAATTCTGGAGAAACCGAGGCGAAGTGCCGAGTCACTAGAGGGCTGACAGCCTACTAGCGCGCCATATGCCATTGAGTTCTTGTTCAGGTGCTTCTTGCGTCAATCCCGCTGGTGAGATGTAACGAAAGAAAATCTTATGTCCAACGAAAACAGTAATCAGGACTCTCGATGGAGCCAGCTTAAGGCGGAACTCGGCCGTCGATTGGTAGAGCCGCTAAAAAGTCCCGTGTTCGTGATTTATTTTGTTGTTGTCATTGTCATCATTGGCGGAGCGGGGATCTGGGAGATTCTGGTTCGTTCAGCAACCTATCAAGGTGAAAATCTACAATTCTCGGTTTCTCAAGCGACACTGAGTGCGATACACACCTATCTGGTTGCAATTGCTGCTGCCGCTGCTGCCGATGCAATTCTTCGATTAGGTGAGGCCAACAGAGCATTAAGGTTTCTCGGCTACGTTGCTGTCATGGCAATTGTATTAATTGCTGTTTTCAACAGCGTATTCGTTGAGTCAATGTTTCTAGCTACATTATTGGGGGCTGGGGCTCTAGTCCTTTGGTGGGTGGTAAATGCAGACAACGCGATTCTTCGAGACGAGAACCCGCCACCATCGGCGTCGACGGGAGGTGACCCCAGACAACCTCTTCAGGGCGACCTATCCGGCTTAAACGCTTGACCTGTCTATCCCAAAATGGCGATAGTTTATCCAGCGAGGCTGCCAACTATCCGAGTGGATCAGCCACTCGGTAGTGTGTTCGTAACGAAGGCGACTGCGCGGCTCCTATTGGATGTCACGTTCAGCGATCCACTTACGGTCATTGGGGGAGGTCGTCTTGCGGGTGCCCAACGCGAGGAAAGCGAAAAGCGTCTCAAGGAAATTGGACGCTTCATCGAGACGACAGAGGCGGCGTTTCCCAATTCCATAATTCTTGCGGCGAACTACCGCGCGGATCGTCTGCTGGTCGAGAACCCAGAGGAAATGTGGCGGATTGAAGATCTTCAGGATGACGGAAGATGTGTCCTGGTGATTCCAACAGCAAGAAAACTAGCTTCTATTGTTGACGGTCAGCACCGGCTGCACGGCTTTCGCCATGCCGATCCTAGCCGGGCTGAGATGGAGTTGGTTTGCGCGGTTTATCTTGATCTTCCAAATCCGTATCAAGCCTACCTGTTTGCAACGATCAACTTCAATCAGAAGAAGGTTGACCGAAGCCTTGCCTACGAGCTCTTTGGCTTTAACGTCGAAGATGAACCGCCGGATTCGTGGTCTCCAGACAAAGCTGCGGTGTATTTTTGCAGGAGGCTCAATACGATTGAGTCGTCTCCCTTATACCGAAAAATCATCGTTTCGGCTCAGAACGATGAGCTGCTTTTCCTAAGTAAGGGCGCCCATGTAGATTGGGCTGTATCTACAGCTACCGTCGTGGACGGCATCCTGCGTCTGTATTCCTCCAAGCCAAATGCGGACCGAGACATGATGTTCAAGAGTAATCCTGGACAAGGCCGGACAAGGAGCGTTCTCGCTCATGATGGGACCCCATTGCGTGAGCTTTATGTAAAAGGCAACGATCTAGCGATATACACCGTCGTCGAGAACTTCTTTGCAGCCGCGAGTTTTATATTTTGGGCTACTGCAGATAACAAGTCGTATATTCGTAAGACCGTTGGAGTTCAAGCCCTATTTGACATTCTACGGTTGCTTTTAAAGCGCGATTTCGCCGAAAAGAAGGCAGTCAGTAAACAGTATTTCCTAGACGTGTTGGCCCCTGCAAAGGGGATTGATTTCGCGGACATATCTTTCCAGGCGTCTGGGATAGGGCGTACGAGAATTAAAAACGCAATTGCGGATGCTATCGGCCTAGCCTAGTTGCTCACCCAAGACGAAGTTTCGCTTCTCGTCGAGAATGAATAGCGATTTGCGACAGTCGCTTCAAGGTGTTTTAATGACAATCGAACTCACCGAGGAGGATCACCCGTGAAACAAATCGGCGTGGCCATCATTGGCACAGGTTGGTGCGGGGGGATCCGCGCAGAGACCTGCGCCGCGCACCCCCTTACGAAGAGCTTGCACTTGGCCGAAATCCGGCCCGAACGGCTGGCTGAGGTGGCCAAAGCGACTGGCGCCCGCACGGCCGCGACGGATTATCGCGAGCTGCTGCGGATGGCCGAGATCGAAGCGGTGTACATCTCGGCCACGCCGGAGACCACGCATTACCCTATGGCGCGCGACTGTCTCGCCGCCGGCAAGCACGTGTTTCTCGAAAAGCCGATCGCCATGGAGCTAGCCGAGGCCGACGAACTGATCGCCCTGGCGCGTAAGAACCGACTCAAATTCACGATCGGCTACTCGCAGCGCTTCAACCCCAAGTTCGCCTACGTGCGCAAGTCGATCCGCAACGGCACCATCGGCAAGCCGGTGAGCGCGCTCGTGAGCCGGCACATCACGCGCGGCCTCGGCAAGAAGATCAGCGGGCGCGTCAAGCTTTCGCCCGCAGCGATGGAATGCACGCACGATCTGGACTTCGTGCTCTGGTGTCTGGAGCCGGCGAAACCGGTGCGGGTCTATTCCCAGGCGAACTACGGGGTGATGCAGGCCTCAAGCGGCGCCCCGATCGCCGACACGCAATGGCTCACGGTCACCCTGGACAGCGGCCTGTCCTTCGTCGTGGGCGGCGGCTGGAGCCTGCCACCGGGCTATCCGAATTTCTCCACGACCTGGATCGAGATGATCGGGACCGAGGGCGCGCTGCTGGTGGACGACAGCCACCGCGACGTGGTGCTGAACACCATGGAAAAAGGCATGCAGCTGCCGATGTCGACGATGCCCGGTGAGCGCGTCGATCACACCTACGCGGGCCCCATGGCGGCCGAAACCGTTCACTTTCTCGAGGCGGTCGCGTACGACCGCCCGGTCATGGTGACACCTGAGCACGCGCGCATGGTGATGGAGATCTATATGGCGGCGGATCTGTCCGCCGAGCGCAATGAATCGGTCACGCTGCCGCTGAAAGGGTCCAAGCCGGTCCGCGCCGCGGCGTAGTTTCCCGATGCCAAAGAAAAATCCTAAGCGCATCGGCCTTGCCATCATCGGCGGGGGGCGCGTCGGCTTGTTCCGCGGAGAGGTCGCGGCGCGCCATCCGCAGGTCGATTTCATCGGGCTCGCCGAAATCAAGCCCGACCGGGCGAAGCTCGTCGGGGGAAAGATCCGGGCGGACTTCGTGACGCAGGACTACCGCGAGCTGCTCGCCCGTCCCGAAGTCACCGCGGCGATCATCGCGACCGACGAGCACCTGCACGTCGCCCCGATCCTCGCCGCGGTGGAGCGCAAGCTGCCGCTGCTCATCGAGAAGCCGCTCGCAACCGGGCTCGCGGATTCGGAGCGTGTTCTGGCCGCTATCCAGAAATCCGGGGTGGACGCGGTGGTCGGCTACACGCAGCGCTTTCGCCGCCGCTGGCTGGTGGCGAAGGAGAAAGTCCGCACCGGCCAGCTCGGCGATGTGACTCTGGTCACCTCCCGGGCGTTCATGAACCGGCTCGTGGCTCTGGACAATTACAAGAGGACCGACGACCCGTCGCAGATTTCGCCGATGGTGATCTCGGGCACGCACGCGCTCGACGTCGTCATGTGGATGATGGAATCCAAGCGCCCGGTGGAAATCTACGCGCGCTCGGTGGACAAGGCTCTAGGCCCGCTGTGCGGGGGCATCGATGCGACCGCGGGGGTCGTCACTTTCGAGGATGGAAGCCTCTACCACGCCTCCATTTCCTGGGCGTTGCCGACCGTCTGGCCGGGCGCTGTATACAGTCTCGAAGTGGGCATCGTCGGCACCGAGGGCGTCCTCACCATCGATGACACGCACCGCGACATCGTTCTGGCGACCTCGATCGCGCAAGGCGAGGGCTATGCGCCCGATGCGGCGCGGCGGGTCGATTTCCTCGGCAGCTATCCGCCGGGGGACGTCGCCCTGGGCGAGCTGCGCGGCCCGATGCGGGACGAGACTGAGCAATGGCTCAACCGCCTCGCGGTGGGCGTGACTACGCAGCACGCAAGCGCAGCCGAAGCGCACAACCGGTTGATGCTCACCAAGGCGTTCGACCTTTCCGCGAAGCTCAAGCGCGCGGTGGCTCTTCCGATTTCGGCCGAAGATGAAAAGCCGCGCGAAAGCTTGCGCGTTGCGGGATAACCCCAAAGGAGGACCTATGGCGAAGCTCAGATTGACAGCGTGGTTCGCAGTGGCGTTGGCGTTGTTCCCGGCGCTTTCGGTGGCGCAGAGTACCTACCCGAATCGACCGGTCAAGGTGATCGTCCCGTTCGCGCCCGGCGGCGCGTCTGACTTCGTCGGCCGCATCATGCAGCCGCGGCTCGCGGAGCTGCTCGGCCAGCAGATCGTGATCGAGAACCGCGGCGGGGCGGCCGGAAGCATCGGCGTGGAAGTTGCGGCGCGGGCGGCTCCGGACGGCTATACCCTCCTTCTGGGCAACGTCGGCTCGGTGGCGATCAATCCCGGGGTATTCACGAAGCTGTCGGTCAACAACCTGAGGGATTTCATTCCGGTGACCCAGGTCGTCGACGTGCCGGGCGTGCTCATCGTGCACCCGTCCGTTCCGGTCAACACCATCAAGGAGCTGGTCGCCTACGCGAAGGCGAATCCGGGGAAGCTCAACTATGCCTCGCCCGGAAGCGGCAGCCAGAACCGCCTGGAGATGGAGATCCTCAGGAAGGCCGAAGGCGGGATGGACATGGTGCACGTACCCTACAAGGGCGGGGCGGGTCCCGCAGTGACCGGCCTCATCGCCGGTGAAACGCACATGATGTTCAGCACGGTGTCCTCGGCCCTCGGCCATATCAAGGGCGGGCGGCTCAAGGCGCTGGCTGTGACGAGCGCGAAGCGGCTGGAGCCGCTGCCGGACGTGCCTACCATGAAGGAGTCCGGCTACTCCGACGGCGCCTCGGGCTCCTGGCAGGGCGTGCTCGTCCCCGCGGGCACGCCGCGCGAAGTCGTCGATCGCTTGTACGCGATTGTGGTGCAGACGATGAAGACGCCCGACGTGGTCGAGCGTCTTGCAAAAGGGGGAGCCGAGGCGGTGACCAGCGCCTCGCCGAAAGCGTTTGCGGATTTCGTTGCCGCCGAGACGCAGCGCTGGGGCAAGGTGGCAAAAGAAGCCGGCGCAACGGTGGATT
>Ga0137451_1000170_pt1 | contig 19478 bp, 17 predicted proteins | sample EasRivERMGT500_2_FD_102336 | JGI IMG/M metagenome (GOLD analysis project Ga0137451, IMG submission 102336) | Soil microbial communities from meander-bound floodplain in the East River, Colorado, USA - East River MetaG ERMGT500_2 | ecosystem: Environmental > Terrestrial > Soil > Floodplain ... | reverse complement strand
TGAGGGCGAAGATCGTTCCCGGAGCGACGACGTAGTGGAAGTGGGCGATGACGTAGTACGTGTCGTGCAGCGGGATGTCCGTAATGTTCAAACCGAGCGGAAGCCCCGTCAGCCCGCCGATGCCGAACATCGGCAGGAAGCCGACCGCGAAGAGCATCGGCGTGTTGAAGCGGATCGATCCGCCCCACAGCGAGATAACCAGGGCCGTCAGGATCACGACCGACGGGATCGAGATGATCATCGTCGTAACCTGGAAGAACCCGCTCATCGTCGGGCCCATGCCCGTCAGGAACATGTGATGGGCCCAGACGAGGAACGACATGAAGCCCATGAACAGCGACCCGCCGACCATGCCGCGGTAACCCCAGAGCGGCTTGCGCGTCGCGTTCGCGATGATCTCCGACACGATTCCGAACGCCGGAAGAATGAGGACGTAGACCTCGGGGTGCGCGAGGAACCAGAAGAGATGCTGCCAGAGGATCGGACTGCCGCCGCCCGACACACGCAGAGCCTCGCCGGAAACCACGAGCCCGGTCGGCAGAAAGAAGCTCGTGCCGGCGAGACGGTCCATGAGCTGCAGCACCGCGGCGCCTTGCAGCGGCGGAAACGCGAGCAGCAGCAGGAAGGCCGTGACCAGCTGCGCCCAGATGAAGAAGGGCAGCCGCATCCAGGTCATGCCCGGTGCCCGCAGCTGCACGATCGTGACGATCGAGTTGATCGATCCCACGAGCGACGAGCAGATCAGCAGGAACATGCCGATGAGCCAGGCGGTTTGCCCGTGGCCCACGGCGAGGACGGCGAGTGGCGGATACGCCGTCCATCCTGAGTTGGCCGCGCCCGCCGGCAGAAAGAAGCTGGCCAGCATGATGAGGCCCGCGGCGAGATACAGCCAGTAGCTCAGCGCGTTCAAACGCGGGAACGCCATGTCCGGCGCGCCGATCATGAGCGGGATGAGGTAGTTGCCGAACGCGCCCACCGCGAGCGGCACGATGGCCAGGAACACCATGATCGTGCCGTGCATGGCGCCGAGCTGCGTGTAGAACTCCGGCGACATCGCGCCGCGCGGCGCATTCGCTGCGCCGAGCAGCCCGCCCACAATCGGGATGGCCTGGCCCGGGAACGCCAGCTCCCAGCGAATCAGCAGAATGAGGATGAAGCCCAGCAGCAGAAACGCGAGGCTGGTGATGAGGTACTGCAGGCCGATGACCTTATGGTCGGTCGAGACGAGTCGCATCGGGCGTGGTGATTCTATGCTCGTTCGTCCTCTATATACTTGCTCCGCATGCCGGCCGACAGTTCACTCACCCCTGACGAGGCATCCGACCGTCCCGTGACGAAGACCGCGGTCCTGATCGTGGTCATCGAAGCCGCCGTCATTCTCGGCCTCGTCTGGTTCGGCCGGTACTTCTCCTGACATGAGCGCGGTCGACTGGGGCGTCGTCGTTCTCTACCTCGTCTGGATGGTCTGGGACGGCTTGCGGCTGAGCAAGCGGACCAACGAAGTCGAAGGCTACTTCCTCGCGAATCGCAGCCTGCCCTGGTGGGCCGTCGGTCTGTCCGTCATGGCTACGCAGCTCAGCGCGATCACGATGGTGAGCACGACGGGCCAGGGGTACGACGACGGGATGCGGTTCGTGCAGTTCTACTTCGGGCTGCCGATCGCGATGATCATCCTGTCGGTGACTGTCGTGCCGTTCTTCTGGCGCGCGAAGGTCTACACCGCGTACGAGTTTCTCGAGCGCCGCTTCGACGCCAAGACGCGAACACTGGCCGCATTCCTGTTTCTGATCTTGCGCGGACTTTCATGCAGCGCGATCGTCGCCGCGCCTGCGGTGATTCTGTCGATCGTGCTCGGCTGGAATCTCACCCTCACCGTGCTCGCGATCGGCATGCCGACGGCGCTCTACACCGTGGTGGGCGGTGTGCAGGCGGTGACGTGGACCGACGTCAAGCAGATGGGGATCATCGTCGCCGGCATCTTCGCGGCCGTGATCGTGCTGATTCTCGGGCTGCCCGAAGACATGGGCGTCGGGACGGCACTGCACGTCGCCGGCGCCGTGGGCCGGACGAAGGCAGTCGACTTCTCATTCGATCTGAACCAGCCCTACACGTTCTGGTCGGGGATTATCGGCGGACTCTTCCTGCAGTTGGCCTACTTCGGCTGCGACCAGAGCCAGGTGCAGCGATACCTGACGTCGAAGTCCGTACGCGAAGGACGAGACTCGCTGTTCATGAGTGCCTTCGTGAAGATTCCGCTCCAGGCGCTGATCCTTCTCACCGGCGTCCTGATGTTCGTTTTCTTTCTCTTCAACAAGGGCCCGATGCTCTTCAATCCGGCGCCGCGCGACATGGTCGCGGCCAGCGCGCGCGCCGGGGAATATCAGGGCCTCGAGGGCGAGTACGACCGCGCATTCGACGCGAGGAAAGGTGCGGCCGAGACGCTCGCAGCGGCAGAGACGGCCGGCGCCGATGTCACCGCGGCCCGTGAGGCCTTCGTCAAAGCCGACAAGGATGTGCGCGATATTCGCTCACGCGCGACGTCGCTGGTGCGGGACGTGACGAAGAACGCGTCGTTCGCGGACGTGAACTACGTGTTCCCGACGTTTGTCATCCAGCACATGCCCATCGGCCTCGTCGGGCTGCTGATTGCGGCCATCTTCGCTGCCGCGATGTCGAGCATCGCTGCTGAGCTCAACTCGCTGGCCACGGCGACGGTGATCGACGTCTACAAGCGCCATCTCAAACCGGAAGCCACCGACCGGCACTACTTGAACGTCTCGAAGATCTCGACCGGACTCTGGGGCGTGTTCGTGTGCGTGATGGCCGTCTACGCCGCCGAGCTCGGCTCGTTGATCGTCGTCGTCAACAGATTCGGCTCGTTTTTCTACGGGTCGCTGCTCGGCGTCTTCGCGCTGGCGATCGGCACCAGGCGAACAAACGGCAACGGGGCGTTTTTCGGTCTGATCGCAGGGATGGCGACCGTCGGTATCGCCGCGTACTACACGCAGGTTTCATTCCTCTGGCACAACGTCATCGGCGCCGTCGCCGTGATCGTCGTGGGTGTGCTCGTCAGCACTCTCACTGGCGGACGCGCGCGCTGAAATCATCTCAGCGCAACACACTCGTACAACGGAAGGGATAGGGATCATCCTGCTCCCGGGGTGTGTAAAGGTGCCAGGCGTTCCCTACCAGTGGTTCCCAAAAATGCACCTATTCACGGTCGTACCGAAGTGGTACGTGCCTTGAAGACATAACTGCGGGGACAGACCACCAATAGCAGACGGAGGCCAGTGGCCACTCTGACAACGCAGTCGCATCTGTGGTTGTGCCACTGGGAGCGCCTTGAGGGCGGTCCCGGTCGCTCCGCCTCGGAATCAACGCTCTTCTGGATCTGCGAGCACCCGTATCGGACCATTCGTGAGGGCGGTCCGAACGAGGACTGCTCTGGATGTCCGGTGTGGGAAGCCCTGCAGCGCGAAGAGCTTCGCCGGCGCAAGACCGACGTACGCACGCCCGTGATGACGAAGCCGTCACGTCGATCCAGCGGTGGAGGACACGCGGCGTAAATTCAGCGGATTCGCTTCACCTGAATCCGCAGCGACAGGCGATCGTCTGTGATCTTCGGCACCTGAAACGACAACACCTCGTCCGGCCGCGCCGTTATCGGAAACGTCGTGCTTCCGCCCGTGATGCGTACGCCCGGAGGCGGTGTCGTGGACGGCCCTGCAAGGTACTGCTCGATGAACAGAGTCAATTTCACGGCGCCGTCGACGACTTCGATCAAAGAGAGCTTGCCGAGTGTCCGCACGGGCATGTTGAAGAAAAAGAACTCGCGCGTCGCCCCGGCCGGCGTCGTTCCTGGGGCGACGATCGGTGCGCCCGACATCGTCACGTCCTCGAAGAAATATTCCACAGTGCTGCCGGCGCGAGCGCGAATGACCTGGCGCTGAGATTGCTCGGTGCCATCAGGAAGTTTGCGCACCAGCCACAAGTTCGCTTCGATGAGCTCAGTGCGCTCAACCGGCTCGAGGCCGATCTCGAGTCCCATGCCGATGGCGTCGCAACCCTGTCCCGTCACAGCCCTGGCTTCCGTGGCCATGTTGGGTGACAGCGCGCGTTCGCCGACGCTGATGTAGTCGAAGACGATGCGGTCGCCGAGACGCAGCGCTGCCAGCGCCTTGCCACGCGGTCCGCTCACTTTCGCGCCGCGCTCCCACATGCGTTCCCAGTCCACCTGCAGCATGAGCACGCCGCCGGAATGACTCATCGGCACGACCTGCAGGCGCCAGCCGTTGCCGGCATCAGGCGGCAGGTCCCGCGTCGGTGAAGAAGACTCGCAGAGCGACTTGCCGCTGTGCGGATAGATCTGGAGCGGCTGACCAATCACGAGTGGCTTGTAAGTTGCCGAGGCGCCGGTGATCTTTCCATCGGTGCCGTACGTCGGCGTCGTGACCTGCAACGCCCATGCGGGATCCTGCGGCGGTTTCTTTGAGGCCATCCACTCCGTGAGGCCGTTGCTCGTTTGAGCGGACAGCAGCGTCGCAAACACGGACGCGAGCAGAGATGCATTGAACATGTCAGCGTTCTCCCTGAGTTTGATTCGGGTGCCAGTTGACGCCCGGCGTGAGTTCGATCACTTTCGTCGGCGCCGGCGGCGCGTCGATTGATGACACGACCGCTTTCGCGCCGCTGCGTTGACCGGCGACATACCCGCCACCCAGCGCGAGGCCGGCGATCGTCGCGGCCATCGCCAGCATCCGCCAGCGGGAATGCGTGGTGCGAGGTGCGCCGTGCGACTCGACCGCAGGATCCGCGGCCACCACATGACGCAGGGCGATGAGATCGATCAACAGCTCGCGCCCGTCGGGTGTGGACAGCGCATCGGCGAGTGCGCGCGCGTCGAACGGCTCGTTGTCGATGAAGGCGGAGATGGATTCGTGTGACATGGCGTGTTCACTCATGAGAAGAGTCAATTTGGCGCAGCGGCATCGTCCGCCGCGCGGCAATCGGCGCTGACAAGGACTCGCGCAGTTGCAATCTCGCCCGGTGAATGCGCGAACGCACCGCGTCTGGCGTGAGGCTGCACGCCGTCGCGGTCTCGCTGTAGCTCAGGCCCGCGACCTCGCGCATCAGAAAGACGTCACGATCGACAGCCGGCAGCGCCGCCAGCGCCGTGTTCACTTCGACGACGACGTCCTGGGATGCGGGTCGGGATTCGGGCGCGGTCTGCTCGGGTGCGCGCTGTTGCCGGCGGTGATGATCGAGTGCGAGATTCCGCGCGATGCTGAACAGCCAGGCGCGGACTTCGGGCTCAGCCGTCACCGGCACCGGCGCGCGCGTCACGCGGACGAACACGTCCTGCGTCAGATCACGCGCCGTCTCTGTGTGGCCCACAGCCCGGCAGAGATACCGGAACAGCCGGCTGCGGTGCTCGACAAAGAGCGCTTCGGCGTCTGCCACTGGAAGGAAGAACGAACGAGGAGGGCAATCCTCTCACGAACGGCGGGCAGTACGAGGCAGTACGTAGGGCGGACCGGTTTTTGGTCCGCCCACCAGGTGCGCCGGGTCTAAAGACCCTTCCTCCAAATGGCCTACTTCACGAGATTCGCCCGCAAACGCACAGACAACTGAGGCAGTGGTCTCTTCTCGACCTTTTGGGACGGGTCACCACTGGTGAACGTCGTAATGATGACCGGGACCTCCATCGTGGGCAGTTGGAATGCGAGCACCTCACCTGGGGTCGCGGCAAGATCCCGATAGGTCGTGTCGACCTTGGACTCTGGCGTCTCGCGCTTGGCGGATTCGTACCGACGCGCGAGTCTGAAATTCAGATGAATCTTGCCGTCCGGGCCGACAGATGCGGCGGACAGCTCTCCCGAGACTTTTGCGAGCGGAAGAGCGAGCATTGACGGGACGAGCCGCGCTTCATCGAAGTAGTAGCTGCTCGCCGGTTGTCCGATCGGCAGTTTGAGCACCTGACGCTCCGATCGCTCCGTGCCGTCGGCGTTTGGCCGCACGAGCCACAACTCGGCCTCAACCACCGCTTCGGTCTTCGCCGGCTCGAGTCCGACTTCGAGGCTCATGCCCACGGCGTTGCAACCACCCGGCTGTGGAGCGGACGCAGTGTAATGGGTGAGCGCCTGGTTCTTGTCGTAGATTGCAGTCAGTTTTTGCCGCAGCGCGAAGCTAGGATTCCCGGCGCCGCCCGCCATGTAGTCCACCACGATCCGATCGCCGGGGTGCAACGTCAGCGTCGTCCCCGGACCGCGCAGCGTCCAGTTCTGTGCCGGCTTCGGCTGCGGTGCCGCGCCTCGTCCTCCAGCGGCCCCAGCGGCATTGAGCCTCTTGAAGTAGTCAAGCCGTGTCGTCGCCTGACTCCACTCGACTCGCAGTTCGAGTTCGTTCGCCGCTTCACGCACGGGTGTGAAGCGCACCTGCCATCCAGCGCCGGCGTCCGCCGGGCGCTCGGCCGTCGCGGGCCGAGGCTCGCAGAGCGTGCCTCCCGTCACCGCGTGCGCAGTGATCGTCTTGTTCAGCGCCAACGGCCAGTCCCTCGCGGATGCGTTGAGCACGCGACCGTCGGCGAGGTACACCGTCGTCCCGATGCGTACTTTGAGGTTTGAAGCGATCGGTTTTTCTTGCGCTGCGGGTTGCGGAACCGGTGTCGTCGCAGGCGGCGCCGTCTGCTGCGCGATCAGTCCCGCAAGAAAGAATCCGAGAAGAGTTGGCGTGCCCATGTCACTTGCCTCCCTGAGAGATGTAGGACGAGCCTGAGGCCACGTCGATCACGCGCGTCGGTGGTGGCGCGGCGATTTCCACCGCCGTGGCTTCCCGTTCGACGACGACGCCTTTGGCCACGCCGAGCCGATGGCCGAGCGCGTACCCGCCGCCGAGACTGAACACGATGGCCGCTGCCGCCGCGACAAGCCACCGCCGCGCCGGACGCGCCGTGACCGTCGCGACCGCTGCGGTGTCGTTCGTGACGACCTCGCGCAACGCGATCATGTTCACGAGATAGTCGCGCCCGTCGGTGAGCGCGAGCGCCGTTTTGAGCGCCTGAGGATCGACACGCTCGCCGTCGACGAATGCCGCGATGACTTCGAAGGGATCGTTCATCGTCATGGTCGGTCCTTGTTCCGGCAGACCTGAAGGTCTGCCCTACGTACGGTCGAAAAGGTCTGCCCTAAGTCCGGTGTCGAATGCCTCGTGCGAGCTGTGCGTCCACGGATCCGCTGAGTGCGGCGCGTAACGTCTGCCGTGCGCGATGCAGTCTCGAGCGCACGGCGTCCGGCGAGATCTCACACGTCGTGGCAATCTCGTCGTAGCTCAGGCCGGCAGACTCGCGGAGCAGGAACACGTCGCGGTCCAACTCAGCCAACGTCGCGAGCGCCTGCTGCACCACCGCGCCGGTCTCCTGCGTCGCGCGGCGCCCCGGTTCCACGGCCATGACCACGGATACCGGCTTCCGGCCCGAGTCCCGGATGTGGTTCAGTGCCAGGTTTCGCGCAATGCTGAACACCCAGGCCCGGCTCTGGTCCGGTTCATCCGGACGCGTAGCCGCCCGTGTGACGCGCAGAAACACCTCCTGCGTGAGATCGCGGGCCGTCTCCGCATGGCCAACGACGCGGGAGAGATACCGGAAAACCTGATCCCGGTGCTCGATATAGAGCGACGCGCTGTCAATCACGCGAAGGTCTCATCATGTAGAACCCCACCGGGGGTTGATCCTCTCAAATGGGGCAATGGGGCAATGAGGCAATGGACAAAGAGCGACGGTAGAATCGGGAGATGTCGTCGCCTCCGCCCTACGCCGAGCACGTCGGCGCGCTCGACCCCATCGCTGTCCTTCGCACTTCTTTCGACGACTACCACGCCATGATCCCGCGGCTCGGGCCTGCGGAATGGCGCCGGCCCTGGGCGCCGGGCAAGTGGACCGTGGCGCAGGTCATCGTCCATGTCACCCAGTGGGAAATGATCATGGGCCTGCGCGTGCGATGTGGCGTCGCCGCGCCGCACTACGAAGTGCAGCCGTTCGATCAGGACGAGTTGATGCGCCGTGAGGGCGACATCGTGGACGGCCAGACCGCCTTCGAGGCGTTCGAGGGCATCCGCCGGATGAACATTCAGTTCGCCGAGTCCCTGTCGGCCGAGGATCGCCGCAAGCGCGTGCGGCACCCCGAGCGCGGCGACATCGACGTCGAGCAGTTGCTCGTGACGTTGGCGGGACACGGCGTCCATCACTTCAAGCAGCTTGCGTCGATTGGGTAACGCCTGTCGGAGGCCGCACTGCCGTGCGGTGATCGCGTTCGTCGTCATGTTGGCGGTTGCGCCTGCCTGGGGCCAGACGGCCACGCGGATGCTCGTGCAGCTGCCGCCGACGAACGTGCCGGCCGTCGTCTCAGTCTGGTACCGGGGCACGCCCGCAGGGACTCCGCGCGATCAGGATCTCGCGGACATTCGCGCACGCGGTTTCGAGTGCGTGACCTGGCCATCACGCGAGACCGCCGGAGCCGACGCCCTCTATCGCCTGGCCGCTGCGCACAATCTCCGCGTGACGCTTCGCATCGCTCCGATGGCGCTGACGCCGGCCTCCGCCCGTACGCCCGAAGAGGCTGTCGACATCAAGGTCGCGTCGATCAAGCCCGAGCTTTACTCGGCGTTTGTCTGGCGCGCGGTCGCGCACGGCGCGCGCGTCGTGTCGTTCGACGCCGGAGATGCGACGGGATCGGGCTTCGAGTCGAACGGCAACCCGCGGCCGTGGGTTGCCGCCGCGGCCAACGTGGCCGGCCAGCTCGCGGCGCAGGCGAGACTCCTCGAAGAGTGGCGCCCGATGGACCGTCTCGCGACGGTCGACGGCGCGTCGGCAGATGATCTTGATCTGGCGCTCCTCAACGACAACCGATCCTGGACGCTGGTGGTGACGAACACGTCGGCGTCTCGCGTGCGCGCCGTTGCGCATCTTCCCGCGGGTCTGCCGAGCGCGCTGTGGGTCAACCTGCTCGATGGATCGCTGCTGTCGATAATCAATGAGCCGGCTGGTCCGCGGTGGAGCCTGGAATTGGATGGCGGGACGGCGAGAGTGTATGTGGTCAATAAAACAAGAATTGCGGGATTTGGAATCCCCAATCCCCCAATCCCCCAATCCCCAATTCAGGTAGTGCACTGATGTTTTCCTCCCGCCTTCCCCCGTCCCTCGCTCCCAACGCCATCGCGCGGGCGATTCAGGAGCTCCGCGCGTCGGCCGAGCCGCTGCTCGATCTCACCGAGACCAATCCCACCGCTGTCGGCTTGCCGTATCCGGCGAGTTTGCTGGCGCCGCTGTCCGACGGCCGAGGGGTGCGATACCGCCCTCAGCCGCGTGGTCTGTTGAGTGCGCGTGAAGCGGTCGCCGCCGAGTACGCGCGCATGGGGCTCGCGGTGTCGCCCGATCGCATCGTGCTGACCTCGAGCACCAGCGAAGCGTACGCGCTGTTGTTCAAGCTGCTCTGCAATCCGGGTGACAACGTGCTGGTGCCGCAGCCGAGCTATCCGCTCTTCGAGTTGCTGACCGCACTCGAGGGCGTGCCGGCGCATCCGTACCGGCTCGAGTACCACGGCCTCTGGTCGATCGATCGCGACAGTGTCGAGCGCGCCATCACCAGCACGACGCGCGCGCTCCTCGTCGTCAGTCCGAACAACCCGACCGGATCGCTGCTCCGCGCGGCGGATCGCGATTGGCTGATCGATTTCTGCGAAGACCGCGGCATCGCCATCGTCGCCGACGAGGTGTTCGCGGACTATCCGCTGGCCGCGCGTGAGGACGGTTGTGCGGTCAGCACGGCCGGCGACACGCGCGCCCTGAGCTTCTCGCTCGGCGGACTGTCGAAATCGGCAGGGCTGCCGCAATTGAAGCTCGGGTGGGTGGTCGTGCAGGGACCATCCGCGCTCGTCGACGACGCGCTGGACCGGCTGGAGCTGATCAGCGACACGTATCTATCGGTGTCCACGCCGGTACAGGTCGCCGCGCCACGCCTCATCGAAGCGGGTCAGTCGGTCCGGCGGGCGATCGCCGCGCGGCTCGCGGCGAACCTCGACGCGCTGCGGGCACGCGTCTCGCATTATCCGGGTCTCACGTTGCGCGATCCCGAAGCCGGCTGGTCCGCGGTGATCGAAGTGCCGTCGACGTGCTCTGAAGAGGCACTCGTGTTGCGTGCACTCTCGGATGCCCGTGTCATCATGCATCCGGGACATTTTTTTGATTTCGACCAGGAAGCATTCATCGTGATCAGTCTGCTTCCGGATCCGAGTCTGTTCGTGGAGGCCATCGAGCGGGTGCTGCCCATCGCGGCCGGAGAAGCCTCCTGATGCCTCGGCACGCCGGCGTCATTCTTCCGTTGTTCTCGACGGTATCTACGTCCAGTTGGGGAATCGGTGAGCTGCCGGATCTGGCGCCGCTCAGCCGCTGGCTGTCCTCGGCCGGATTCGACCGCCTCATGCTCCTGCCGCTCGGCACGATGCCGGAAGGGGAGACGTCGCCGTACTCCGCGATGTCGGCGATGGCGATCGATCCCGTCTACATTTCGGTCGAGCGTCTCGAAGATCTTCCGCGCGCAAATGGCGCGGCCGTCGTTCCGGAAGAGATCGCGCAGGATGTCGACAGCGCCCGTGGCGGATCTCGGATTCAGTACGCGATCGTGCGGCGCGCAAAGATTTGCGCCCTGACGCTTGCCTTCGATCGGTTTCACGCAGACGAGTGGGGCCGTTTCACGACGCGCGCGGCGTCGCTCGCAGCGTACATCGCGCGTGAGCGCTGGTGGCTCGACGACTATGCGCTCTATCGAGCGCTGGCAGAGACGCTGCCGGATTCCTGGCGCAAGTGGCCGGAGCCGCTCCGCGATCGCGAGCCCAAAGCGATCGACGACGCGCGCCGGCAACTGGCGCGCGAAGTCCTGAGGCATCAGTACTGGCAGTGGATCGCCGAGTCGCAGTGGCAGGCCGCCCGTGCGGTGGCGCGTGAACACGGCGTGACCGTCTTCGGCGATCTGCCCTTCGTCGTCGGCGCGGACAGCGTGGACGTGTGGAGTCGCGCGCACGAGTTCCGGCTCGATGTCTCGACCGGTGTGCCGCCCGACGCGTTCAGTGAGACCGGACAGGACTGGGGCCTGCCGATGTATCGCTGGAACGTCATCGAGGAGGGCGACTACGCGTGGCTGCGGCAGCGCGCGCGTCGCATGTCGGCGCTCTTCGACGGCTTTCGTGTGGATCATCTCGTCGGTTTCTATCGCACGTACGGCCGGCCTGAAGGCGGCGATCCGTTTTTCTCGCCGGCCGAAGAGCATCTGCAGGTTCGTCAGGGCGAAGCGGTGCTCACCGTGTTTCGCGACGCCGGCGCGGAAATCCTCGCCGAGGATCTTGGCGTGGTCCCGGATTTCGTGCGGGCGTCACTCGCGAGGCTCGGCGTTCCCGGCTGCAAGGTGTTGCGCTGGGAGCGGGACTGGCACTCGCCGGGGCATCCGTTTCTCCCGCCCGAGCACTACACACCGGTCTCGGTGGCGATGACCGGCACGCACGACACCGAGTCACTCGCGGCGTGGTGGGACGCGGCGCAGGAAACCGAACGTGTGGCGGCGTTCCGCCTGCCATGGTTTGCGAAGTGCGGGCTCGCCAATCACGACGGGGAGTGGACCGAACAGTTGCGTGACGCCTTCCTCGAGCTGGCGTATCAGACAGGATCGAACGACGTCTTCTTTCCGATGCAGGACGTGTTCGGCTGGCGGGATCGCATCAACACGCCCGCGACAGTGGGCGACGCCAACTGGACGTGGCGCCTGCCGCTGCCCGTCGATCGACTGCTGGAGGATTCCGCCGCGATTGAGCGCGCGCGGTTCTGTCGCGCGGCGGCGCTGGCGGCGGGACGCGGGGTCGCGGTTACCAGTAGTACGTAGGGCGGACCGGTTTGTGGTCCGCCAAGAAAAAGGCGGACCGAAGTTCGGTCCGCCCTACGTACTGTCAGCGATACGTCCCGCCTTAAAACTTCAACTGATATCTGACCGTCACCCCGCGGGCCGAGCCGTCCATGCCCCAGCTGATGCCGCGGTAGCTTTCGTTCGTCAGATTCTCCGCGTCGACGAGCACCGCGTGCTGGCCGATGCGGACGCCGAAGCGGACGCCGTACAACTGATACGCCGGCACCGCCGACCACAGGTTCGAGCTGTTGACGCCGACGCCGAGGACGCGATCCTGGACTTGCAGCAGCGTCTCGCCCGTGGGGATCAGAATGTCGTCCGCGTTGTTCACGATCCCGTCTGCGCCGGCGTTCACCCATCCGCGCGCGCGTGCGCCGCGGCGGAAGAAGTTCTGAATGCTGCCACGCGTCCGCTCCGCGCCCGTGCGGCGATCGGTCGCGTCGAGCGACGAGAGGTGCGACTGGCGAGCGGCGAACACCATGTACGGCTGCAGCCACCACCGCGCGCCCTTCGGCGAGTACCGCGCCCAGAGTGTGCCGCCCGGCGCCGGCGTGCCGCCTTCGATGTTCGGCGCCAGTCCGGTAGTGGTGTCCTCCGCGCGCATGTACGTGAAAGTCGATCCGACTGTCACGTTCGGTGTCGGCGCGTAGTCGCCGCTCCATTCCCAGCCATACACTCGCGCGTTGTCGAAGTTCGCGCGCACGAGCACCGGCGCCGTTGACAACGCGACGAGCACCGTGCCTGACGGGTTCTGCGTCGTGATGGGCGAGCCGCCGAGGACCGTGCCGACCGCGCCGGCCGGCAGGATCAACGCCTGCTTCTGGATGTTGTCGTAGATGTTGTTGAGGAACGCGTTGAGCTGCATGCGCGCCTTTGCGCCGCGCAGGTACAGACCCATCTCGACGTTCCGGCTGCGTTCCGACTTCACCTGCTCGACCGGCAGCGTCGTCGCGACGGCGCTTGCGGCTGCGCTGGATCCCACGAATGCGCCCGTGATGCCCGCGGCCACCAGATCCGGCGCGGCGACTTCGAAGCCGGCGCCGGTCAGACCGAGCGTGCCGAGATCCGAGATGTGCGGCGCTCGATAACCCGTGCCGAACGCCGCGGTCACCGTGACGTGCGAGTTCGGGATCATCGTGATGCCGCCGCGGAACGTCACGCCGCCGACGCTGAGCGAGTCATCCGGCCACAACGGCTGGCCGCTGACCACCGGGCTGTCCGTCGCGCTCGCGTTGTACTTGTTGAAGCCGGCGCGCACCGCGCCGACCACGGCGACCCGTCCCGGCGCGACGTCGTACGTGGTCTGCGCGAACACGCCGCCCTGCTTGTAGGTGGCGCCGTGCGGAACACGCCCGCGCCGATCGGTCTCAGCGAAGGTGGTCGCGGTCGGGGGCGTCACGGCGGTCGACAGCGCGCTCACCGATTCGAGGTAGGTGTCGCCGCCAATGAGGATCGACGATCGATCCGACAGCCGCCGCGTGCCGCTGAACTGCACGCCGTGCACCGTCGTGCGCTCCGGCTCGTGGTTGATCGCCGCCGTCGCGTCGCCGTTGCCGCCCTGGTTGATCCGCTCTTCGCGCTGCGTGTTGACCGAGTAGGTGACGGAGGCGTGATCGAATCCCGCCGTGTTCATCCGCTCGAGGCGCGCATAGAACAGATCGAGCTTCAGATCATCGAGTGACGCGATCAGGTTGCCGTCGCCGCCGAGCATCTGATCCCAGCGATTTGCGCCGTCCTGGCGTGACCCGATGTAGTTCGCGACGAAGGTCATGTTGTTCGCGAGGACGAAGTTCGCGCGCGCCTGCCCCGAGAACTGCTCGAAGCCGGTGCCGGGCATCGTGTCGCCGTAGAGCAGCTGCGAGCCGACGCCGAGGTACCGCGTCACAGCCGCGTGCGTGTCGAAGCCGCCGCCCGGACGATAGTCGCCCGTCTTGCGCATTGACACGCTGCCGAAGACCCCGTACTTCTCCTTCGAGTAGCCGACGGCGCCGCCGCCAAAGCCGCCCTGGTGGGCCGATTCGGCGCCGAAGTTCACCATGCCGTGGACGCGGCGCTGTCCGGTCAGGAGCGACGGCACGTGCGTCTGGAACTGAATGCTGCCGCCGAGCGCGTCGCTGCCGTACTGCGCGCTGGACGTCCCGCGAATGATGTCGACGCGCTCGAGCGTCGACGGATCGATCATGTCGAGGAAGGTGTTCACACCACCGCGCTGACCGCCGGTCGAGTATCGAACGCCGTCAATGAAGATGTTGACCTTGTTGCCGGTCAGCCCGCGCACGAAGATGCCGGCCATGCCGGGGCTCGTGCGCTGCAGGTTGACGCCGGGCTCGCCGTCGGCGACCTGCGCCACAACCGTCTTCGTCCGCGCGAAGATCTCATCCTCGGGGATGACGTTGACAGGCTGTGAGGTGCCGAGCCGCTCTTCAAGAGCGCCGGGACTGACCGTCACGACGTTTTCCTTGACCGAGGCGACATCGAGGACGAGCTTGAGAGGTTTCGACGTCGCGGATAACGTCACATTGATCTGACGGTCCGCCATCGATGGGTATTGCGCGACGATCAGGTACGACCCATCAGGCAGTCCACTCACGGTGAACTTGCCCGACTGGTCTGTGGTCGTGGTGGCCACGACCGACCGTGTGGGCGTCATGACGATGATCCGCGCGCCCGCGAGCGCGCCACCGGACTTATCTTCCGCCGTGCCCGTCAGATCCCCGGCCAATGCTTCCGGTACGGCTGCGGCCGCAAGCCACAGCAGGGATCCGACGACCGTTGCAAACACACGTCTATTCACGAGATTGACCTCCGCAGTTGTATGCGTGGCAGGAGTGTAGGCAGGGCGCTCTGCTTACTACCAGACGTAGTAGGCTCTCTTTTCGAACAAAGGCGCGGCGCGGGTGCGAGAATGACCGGACCCGGGAGCCGGCGACCCCGCCGGCCACGGGCATAACTGATGAGTGACATCCAGTATTTCATCCGCGAGTACCCGCTCCAGCAGGGCGCGCTCGAGATCGCCTACATCGAGGAGTACTTCAACGACTTTCCCAAGCGGAAGACGGCGTCGGAGATCATCTCGCGTCTCGAGGGACGCGAGTACCAGATCCTGATGGCGGAGGCGACGCTGCCCGATTCGAGCGGCACCGTCGTGCCGGTGTCGTACCGCGTCTCGCACGAACTGCGCCCGATCGAGTCCGATGCGAAGCTCGCGGATCTGGTCGGACGGCTCGACGGCACGATCGAGTTTGAAGATCAGAAGGTGCTCTACAACTGGCTGGGCGCGACGCGGATGGACTGGCGCGGCCAGGGCCAGTTCCGCGCGCTCACCGAAGAACAGGAAGTCTGGGCCATCGCGCGCGGGTACGGCGAAGTGGTCGTGAAGACCAAGAACCGGTACTACGGCATGCGCGGCACGCTTGACAGCCTGCAGTTCAACGTCATCAAGCTCGAGCCTTCGACGGATCCGCTCGAGTCGAAGGTGTACCTCAGCAAGCGGCTCGGGCCGGGCGTGCTCGATGCGCACCGCGGGCGAAGACATGTGGTGAGGGCGTGATGGGGATGAAGCGCACCATTCTCCTGCTGATCGTGATCGTCATCTTCTCGATCACGGTTCGTCCGACCGCCCAGCAGCCTCAACCCAATCTCGAAATTGTCGTGGCCAAGCTGACGATCGGTGGTCAGCCGATGGCCGCGGGGCCGCTTGCGAACATCAGCAACAGTCCCGGCTACGACAGCCAGCCGAGTTTTCTGCCGGATGGATCCGGCGTGCTGTTTTCGTCGCAACGCACCGGGACGCAGTACGACATCTATAAGTACGACTTCGCATCGCAGAAAGTCGTGCAGGTGACGAACACGGCGGACAACGAGAACTCGCCGATCGTCACGCCGGATGGGAAGACGTTCTCAGTGATCCGGAGTGAGCTGCCGGGCGGGGCCGAGAATCAGCGCCTGTGGCGATTCAATCTCGATGGATCGAACCCGACAGTCGTGTTGCCGGACCTTCGACGCATCGGATACCACGTGTGGGTGGACGCGACGCATCTGGTGCTGTACGTGCTCGCCGCCGCTCAAGGCGAGCCGAACACATTGCAGTTCGTGGACACGACGACGGGGAAGGCCGAGGTTATCGACACGCAGGTCGGCCGTTCGCTGCTGAAGCGGCCGTTCACCGACAAGGTGACGTACGTCCGGCAGCCGCGCGGTGAGAAGGCCATGGTCATGGAATTCGATCCGAAGGCGAAGCAGTCGACGCCGCTGGTTGAGGGCGTCGAGGGCAGCACGAATCGCGATATGGCGTGGCATGTTCGCGGTGTACTGCTGATGTCAGCCGGCACGAAGGTATTTGCCTGGACGCCGCCCAGCGGCTCGGCCTCCGGACCCGCGCCGGCGACCTCCTGGGTCGAAGCCGGCGACTTCGCATCGGCCGGTGTCGCGAACATTACGCGCATGGCGCTCGGTCCGTTGAGTCCCGGTCTGTCGGACGGCGCGGTGAAGCTCGTCTTTGCCGCCGAGCTCGTCGCGAAGTGATCGCCGAGTCGCGGCGTCTGGCCGCCGTTCAAACGCCAGTCATTCCCATCGTCAGTCGTTGGATTGCGGAAACCCCGGGCACGATCTCGCTCGGGCAGGGCATCGTCTCGTACGGTCCGCCGAAGGAAGCGATCGACTCGCTCAAGACATTTCCCGCGTCGATTGGCGACCACCGGTACGGCAACGTCGAAGGGCAGCCCGACCTCATTGAGGCGATCGAAGCGAAGCTCGCGCGGGAGAACGGCATTCGCGTGCGGCCGGACAGCCGGCTGGTCGTGACGACGGGCGGGAACCAGGCGTTCTTTGCGGCGCTGCTCGCGGTGGCCGACACGGATCAGGAAGTGATCTTCCCGGTGCCCTACTACTTCAATCACGAGATGGCCGTCGTGATGGCCGGCTGCCGCGTGGTGCCGGTGCCCACCACGCGCGACTATCAACTCGATCTCGACGCCATCGCGCGCGCGATCACGCCGAAGACGTGTGCGGTCGTCACCGTGTCGCCGAATAACCCGACCGGTGTCGTGTACTCCGAGGCGTCCTTGCGCGCGGTGAACGCGCTCTGCGCCGAGCGCGGCGTGTTTCACATTCACGATGAGGCGTACGAGTACTTCACCTACGGCGACGCTCGGCATTTCTCGCCGGGCTCGATCGCGGGCGCGGCGCGTCACACGATTTCGCTGTACTCGTTGTCGAAAGCGTACGGCATGGCGAGCTGGCGCATCGGCTACATGGTGATCCCAGACGCGCTCTGGGAAGCCGTGAACAAGATCCAGGACACGATCGCGATCTGTCCGCCGCTGGTGTCGCAGCACGTCGCGCGTGCGGCGATTGGCGTCGGCGCGCGACACGCACGCGCATATCTCGGCCCACTGGACGGGTTGCGCCGCCGCGTGCTCGAGGTCCTGGGCAATGCAGATGTACCGTGCGACGTCCCGGAAACACTCGGCGGGTTCTATTACTTTCTGCGCGTTCGAACGCCCCTCGATTCCATGACGATGTCCGAGCGACTGATTCGGGAGCATCGCATCGCGGTGATTCCCGGCTCGGCCTTCGGCACCACCGGCGGGTGTTATCTTCGAATGTCGTACGGCGCGCTCGAGCCCGACACGGCGCGCGAGGGCATTGGACGCCTGGCCGAGGGGTTGAAAGCTCTGGCGAGCCGGGTCTAAAGACCCGGCCTCCATCAGCGGGCACCGAGCACTGAGCACCAAGCACCCAGCACCTCATGAAACTGATTACCTGGAACGTCAACGGCATTCGCGCCCGGCAGGATCAGGTGCACGATCTGCTCGCGGCCGAGCGCCCGGACGTCGTCTGCCTCCAGGAGATCAAAGCATCGCCCGATCAGGTTCCGGCATTGCTCGCGACGCCGGAGGGCTACTCGATCTATTGGCATGGCGCGGGCGGCTACTCGGGCGTGGCGCTGATGGTCCGTCACGGTTTCTTCACTGATTCGCCATCCTTCAGCCATCCCGCGTTCGATATGGAGCAGCGAATCGTCGTCGCGGACGTCAACCGTCTGCGGATCGCGTCCGTCTATGTACCCAATGGCGGCAAGGACTTCGACGCGAAGCTGCGTTTCTTCGACGCACTTGCGGCATGGGTGACTGAAACAAAACTCGAGGATCGGGCGCTACTGGTATGTGGAGACCTCAACGTGGCGCGTGAGGAGCGTGATGTCCACCCGAAGGAGCGCAAGCCCGGCCAGATCGGCACACGTCCCGAAGAGCGCGCGCTGCTGCAGCGATTGCTCGATGCCGGACTGACCGACGTGGGACGGACGCTCGATCCGGACAACGATCAGCTGTTTACCTGGTGGGCGCCGTGGCGCAGCCTCCGTCAGCGGAATATCGGATGGCGCATCGATTACGTGCTGGCCGGTGCTCCGCTCGCGACGCAAGCGGTGACGGCGGTCTCCATGCGAGAATTCGGCACGAGCGATCATGCGCCGGTCGTCGTGACGTTTGCCGGTTCGTCGAATCCGGCCAACGGTCCGGATCCCTCGGACTCTTCGGATTTGTAACGAGATTCTGATGCGCCGGGTCTGAAGACCCGGCCTCCATTAGAGCAACCAGCCTCCATTTGAGCAACTTGATGAGCCTACGCCTTCGCCTCATCGTCGCGTTCTTCGCGTTGTCGGTGGTGCCGCTGGGCGCCGTCACGATCTTCACGTACGCGAACAATGTCAAAGCGGTCAAGGACGCGGCGGCGCGCGAGGCCGATCTGCTGGCCGGTGAGCTCACGCAGCGCATGCAGCTCGTCACGGCGCAGCTCAGCGAACGTGTCGAGCACTTGATGGATCTGCAGGAACCCTACCAGGTGGTGAAGGCCGAAACGGATGCGCCCAAGCCTCCTCCGCCGCCGGTCACGAAGATCATCGCGACATCGGACCAGATGACGGACGCGGACGTTGACGAGAGAGTTGCGCAGGCGCTTGGACAAGCCGCGATGCTGCTCAACAACGTCGACCTCACGGGCATGTTCCGCGGCGGCGGACGCGGTGGTCGGGGAGGCGGCCGCGGAGATGGCCGTGGCGGAGATGGTCGCGGCGACGGTCGCGGTGGACCAGGACCGGGTCGTCAGGGCGTCCCCCCGCCGGCTGCAACGACGACAACATCAACATCAACGGCGTCGACCATTCCGCCACCTCCAACACCTCCTGCGACGTCCGCGACGTCTGCGACTCCGAAAGCGCCGGCTGTCGGCCCCGCGTCTCCGATTCCTCCCATGACGCCGCCGCCACCACCGTCAGGTGATGGCCGGCGCATGTGGGCAGGCCGTCCGCAACCGCGACCGGATCAGCCAGGTGGACCGCCGCCGCGTTCGGGTGGTGATCGCCCACCGCCGGGCACGCCGCGCCCTGCGGCGTCCGCCGGACAAGGACAGGGACAGGACGCCGCGCTTCGCATCGATCTCGGCCCGTTGCGTCAGCAGTTGTATCAGCAGATGTTTCCGCAGGGGATCCCCGAGACCCTCACGGCGGAACAGCGACAAGCGATCGGCCGCGAG
>Ga0137451_1000169_pt1 | contig 19497 bp, 19 predicted proteins | sample EasRivERMGT500_2_FD_102336 | JGI IMG/M metagenome (GOLD analysis project Ga0137451, IMG submission 102336) | Soil microbial communities from meander-bound floodplain in the East River, Colorado, USA - East River MetaG ERMGT500_2 | ecosystem: Environmental > Terrestrial > Soil > Floodplain ... | reverse complement strand
TGGAGAAACGCGACGAAGTCAAGAATTCCGTTAATTACGTCCTTGAGCACTTTGTAGAACGCGATCGCAGCGGTCTTCGCGACCGTGAACGACGCGACGAACACGGCTCCGAACGCCTGCGAGAATTGCTCCTTATTGTCGATCAGTTCCTCCGTGAGGTGATGCACGGCCGCGGCCATGCCTTCGAAAAACCGCTTCACTTGCGGCGACTCGGACAGGATCTGGCCCACGACCTCGCGCAAGTGCTCGAACGCCTTGTCGAGCGCGATCACGCCGTCGGCCCCACCCTCCGCGAAGTGCGAGTAGCGTTCCTCGAGCGCGTCCAGCACGGAGGCCGTGCGCTTCGTCGTGTCGTCCGTGAGCGTGATGGCGCGCTGGAATCGGCCGATCTGCAACGTGCCGGTTTCAGTCGCCTTCGTGACCTTGTCGACGGCCTGGCGGTAGTCCAGGTCGAAGAAGCGCGCGACGTTCACCGCGACCTTCAGCACGCGATCCAGGGCTTCGCCTTGCAGGTCGGACGCGAGCGCCGCGGCCTGTCCGCTCTTGACCTGCACCAACGTCAGGCGGCTCGTCTCGACGATCTCGTGCGCCAAGTGCTCGAGGTGTTCCGCGACTGCGGCCGCGCCCTCACCGTACTGGTGCAGCTGGGCCCCGATCTTCGCCTGCGCGTTGAACAGGGCGTCATACTCGTTGATGAGCTCCTCGGTCGTTTCCTTCAGCTTGAGGAATTGCTCGATCGGGGCCGACACGACGAACTCGAGCGCCTCGAATCCCTTCTTCAGTAGCTCCAGCGCGGCGTTCGCTTCGAGGGCGTGGTGCTTGACCGAGTCGAGGCCGTGCTCGGCCTGGGTCGTGTTGACCGTGATGTTGATGCGGAATTCTTGCTGCTCGGCCATGTCAGGCCCTCGCGGGTGCGCCAGCCGGCGCCGGCGTCGGCACGACCTTCTGCGTGTTGAACTCTAAGAACGCGTCGTCCAGATCGAGCATGATCCGGACGAACAGGCGTTTCATGTCACCACGGATCCCCTCCAGGTCCGCGTACTGCACGATCGCGGTCCACGGGATGGCGCCCTGCGCGAAGCCGACCTGCCGGCACGTGTTCAGGTCAGTGAACGCGACATCGAGGTACCAGCGTTCCGCCGGATGGATGCGCGGCTCAGCCCTGTACCAATCGGGAAGCGGCTCGCGCCGAAGGATCCGGTGCTTGATCGTCCAACGGTCCCGCCGCGCCCTCAGCTCCCAGGAGAGGCGGCGGGCGATTTTCCCGCGATGGCGTCGAAGTTGATCGCGCGCGCGAAGTTCGTCGGCTCCATGCAGAACTTCCGGAGCGGATCGAGGATCCAGGCCGGCAGCTTCGCGAGCAGCTGCTTTCCAGCCTCGACGCTGAACGGGACGGGACGACCGACGCCGTCCGTCAGGTTTTCCCATCCGACGATGGCGAACTCCGGGAGCAGTTCCCGATCCTCCTCGCGGTAGCGTCGTTCCTGCTTGTCGCTCGTCTCGACTGGCATTTCCCTGCCCTCGAGCTTCGCCACGATCTCGCGGCGCCCCATCCACATGGTCCGGTTCACCGTCGGGTCGGTGCACCGGACCTTCAGCCGGAAGCCGGGCCAGACCCTCGGCATGTCGTACCATCGGGTTTCGCCCTCGATGTCCAGCTGCTTCAGGTGCGAGAAGTCGAACGACTGCGCCGTAGGCGCCGCCGCATCGTCGGCGGGGACCATCATGTAGCTCCTGTTCAGTCAGCGGGGGACGGACGCGTCGCCGCGTCCGCGGGAGTCAGCTGAAGATTCCGATGTCGACGTAGTAGAGCTCGACCGTTCCCGAGAGCGTGACGATGCCGTCCGCGTTCGTCACGTTCACCAGGTTCAACCACACCGCGTTCGACGCTCCGGCCGCGATCAACTTGAGGATCTCGGTCGCGGTCACGGTCCCCTTCATCGCGATGACACCGGCCCCGCCGGTCGCATCTGTCTTGGGAATCAAGTTCTTCTCGTTCGTGCCGGCGAACGTGGTCGAGGCGCTCGCGATCTGCGCGGAGCCGAGTGCGAAGTCCAGGTTGGCGCCCGTGTTCGTCTGGAACGACGCGACTGTGCCGGCCAGATCGATGTTCGCCCCGACGAAGATCAGGTTCGTGTTCGGCAGATCGAACAATTTGACCCCGACCGTGTCGTCGGCCGCGGCCAGCGCGATGGCCTCGTTCGTCAGGACGCAGAGTTGCCTCTGCACCACGCGAAACGTCCCGACCTGCGCGGCCGTCACTTTTGCGGTCGGCTTGAGCCCGACCTTCGCGAGCAGCCCATCGATCACGATGCTGCCGAACGACGCCCGACCTTTCGTCTTCGTGGTTGCCGCCATGGACGTGAGCTCCTGAAACGGCGGCGCGTCCGGCGCCGCGCTGGCCTTACGGGAGAACCGGGAACAGCGAGACGCCCATCGACGTGCCGAAGGGCTGCGCGGGATCGAGGAACGGGCGCCCACCGAGGGCCACCGTAATGGTCTGGTCGATCGGGAACCCGCGCTTCCCGCCGTCGAGGTAGAGCGACGGCAGGTCGACCACGATCCCGCCTTGCCCGTTGCGCAGGAACATGTCGCACGTGACCGTCTCGGCCGTGCCCACAGCATCCACGATGCCCGGGTCAGTGAACAGGGCCTCGCCGCTGAACGACACCTCGAGGCGCCCCACGCTGATGAATAGCGGGCCCTTCGTGCCGATGACCTTCTCGGGCTTGCAGTTGTTGTTGATGGTGAACGCGAGGTTGTGGAAGTAGGACGAGACGCCGCCGGCCGTCACGGTCCGCATCGACAGGACGTTCCCGGCGGCCGCGAACGCCTCGGTGCGGAGCGGCTCGACCGGCACGTCCGCTCCGGTCTTCCGCACACTCGTGGCCCCTGGCACGTACTGGCACGGGAAGTCCATCTTCATCCGGATCAGGTCGCCGGTCCGGAGGTCGAACGTCATCTGGTTCGGCTTCGCGGCCGGCGCGTACTCGTACCCCGGCGTTCCGAGTGCGATCAGGTCGTCGTATCGCTCCTCGAATTGGAGCGTCAGGTCGGAGAATCGGTTGTCGTCGCTGTCCGCGTCCACGTCGACATTCCGGATGAAGCGCCCGAACAGCAGGTCGACCGTGTCGCCGGTGCCCGGGTCGGTCACGAGCGTGCCGAGCTGCTTGTCGCCCGTGATCGACGCGGCCCCGATCGTCCGGATGCGGAACGCCCCGACGCCCGAGCTGAACTGCACGCCCGCGACCGTGCCACCGACTTGGAGTTGCTGCCCGACGGTCAGGCCGCACGTGGTGAAGTCGAGCTGATCGCCGCCCGTCACGCCGTTGTTCCCGGACGTGAGCGTGACGTTCGAGCCAATCACCACGATCGCGAGGTCGCCCTGCTTGGCACGGATGCCCGCGATGTCGACGACCGCATTGATCGGGGGCGACGCCTCCGCGACCGCGCCAGCGAAGGCGAGCTTCTGTCCCGCTCCGGTCGTGACATCCGCGGTGAGATTGTGGAGCCCGTTGTTCGCCGCGTTGGCATAGCCGGTCGCGTAGATCAGGGAGCGCGGACCGGTCGATACGAACTGCCACTTGCCAGCCTGGTTCGCGGTCACGGTGCCCGGGATTAGGAAGCCGGTGGAATCCACCACGGCCGCGCGCAACGTCAGGTTCTGGTTCGTCGGCTCGCAGTAGAGGAAGCGCGGCAACCAGAAGCCAGCGCTCTCCATCGTCATGTCCTGGCTAAACCCGACGGCCGCGTCGAAGTCGACGGGCGCGCCCTTCAGCGGCTGACGGATCTTCGAGATCGGCTGGCGAGCGAGGGTCGTGACGGTCGCGCCGAAGTCGTCCGGCTGGTTGATGTCGAGCAAGTACCACAGCATGTCGGCCACGCCGATCGCCGTCTCGACGCACACGGACATCGACGATTCGTTGGTCTGCGTGAAGCTCACCGCGAGGCCCTCCAGTTACTTCACAACGTCGTAGTCGAAGCGAACCGTCACGTTCGTCTGGAACCACCTCTCGTCGCGACCGACCTCGTACGGAATGGCAGCGTAGCAACGGACGCGGCTCGCTGCTCCGAAGACAGCACCTTCCAGGATGTCGACCACGTCGTCTACGAGTGCGTCGCCGCCTGCCATCTTGGTGTTCAGGGGCACGAAAACCTGAATGAACGTGGTCCCGACCCTGATGTACCGCTTCTTCGCCCCGATCGCGTCGAGGTAGCCGGTCGCGTGCTGCACGGAGAGCCCGATCCATGGGCCGTCGTCGGGCGGCCTGAACGTCCGGTTGTCCCGGCGGACCGGGACCTCCGGGTGCTCGGCTTGGAACGCCGCGAGGAACCCGTCCTCCAGGATGACGCGCGCCTCCGCGACAGTCATCGGATCAGATCCGTGTTCGGGCCCTCGAACGGCGTCCCCTTGAGGCCCTTCTTCAAGTCCTCCGTGATGGCCCGGAGGATCGCGCGCTCGACGAATCCGCGCGGCGCCTGCTTGCTCGAGCCCGCGTTCAGGCGCCCGATGTACGGCACGTTATTGGTCACGAACAGGTTCCCGATCCCGAGGCGGTAGCCCGAGATCGATGCGACCCCGTCCTTTTGCGGCCCCTCGTCGATCTTGCCCCCGACGATCGTGGCCGACATCCCGACCGCGTGCGCGTTGAAGTCCCGGATCTTGTCCGGGCGAGACCCAGCCGTGCCCTCGAAGGGCTTGCCCATTCGGGGCACCCAATTCGACCGGGCCCATCCGGTGTCAACGGGCGTGCCGCCCTCCGCGGGCTTCGACACCAGGTGGCCGTGCGTCGCGAGCGTCACGCCGATGGCGATGCGCTCCACGAACTTGTTCATCACGCCGAAGATGACCGACAGCTGCTCCGTCGCCATGCCGGTCCCTTCGGGTCAGGACGGCGCGGGCGAGACCACGCCCCTCCGCACCCGACCCTTCACCACGTCGGCGCGCCGCACGATGTTGGCGAACCACCATCGATGGATGCGGCCGGTTCCGATGAGCTTGATCTGATCCTTCGTCACGGGGTCGCCCACCGCGGCATCGCCCCAGGAGAAGTGCATCCGGCGGTTCCATAGGAGGGGCGCCCGGATGTCCCACCGCTCGCCGGGGTGCCGGCGCTGCCACTTCTTGCGCGGCGCGACCGGCGCGGCAGGCGCAAGGTCCCCGGCAACCCGTCCCGACGCCCCCGCCGCGTCCGAGACAGGCGCCAGGGCGGCGCCGAGCGCCGTCGGTGTTGCCGCGGCCTCGTGCGCGCGGGGCGTGGGGTCGTGCGGCGCGCCTGCCTCCTGGTCCTGCGCGCGCGGGCGGTTCGTTCGGGCCATAGGGCCTCCGGCTGCGGCCAAAGACCGCGGGGCGAACAGGCGTCCTGCAGCGCGCCCGCCCGCCCCGCGTCCAATTGAAGGGCGAAGTGTCAGCTGACCGCGTTCTCGAAGAAGACCCCGAAACCGGCCTCGACCTGCTTGAGGTCGTAGAAGGACTCGATCTCCATGGACCGGCACTTCCGGCGCGCCTCGTAGGGCAGGTCGTACAGGGCCCAGCCGCGCTCGTTGTTCTGGAGGTCGTCGCCCTGCCACACGAACGTGTAGCCGGACGCCGGCGTCAGGCGGCCCGGCACCGGAGGCTTGTACGACAGGAGCAGGTGCTTCCCGCCGATGAACGCCTGCGAATCGGCCGCGCCCGGGATCGCGTTGTTCACGATCCCGGACATCACGTTCACTTCCTGGATCTCGAGCAGCATGGCGAGCGCGTCCCGGATGACCTTCGGGGCACCCGCGACACCCTGCGTCTGTCCGCGGTCGATGCGCCCGACGAGGTCCGGATGATCGATGACCACGTCCCACACGCGCTGGCCCATTGTCATGCAGTTCAGGCGACGGCCGTACTTCTCCGAGCAATCCGTGATGTAGCGCCGGATCACGGCGAGGAAGTCCGAGTCCGTCTGGTTGTACTGGAGGAAGTGGGTCGCGTCGACCGAGCCCGCCGACGAGACGCCGTCCAGGTCGAAGGCGGTCCAGACGCCCGTCTTGAAGTACGCGTTGACCCACGCGACCTCGCGGTTGATGAGCGCCTGCGACGTGAGGAAGTAGTTCGCCTGGAGGTCCAGGTCGATCGGGTCGTCCTTGTCGTTGTCGATCTCGTCCGGGATGTCGTGGTGCAGCGAGAAGCGTCGGCAGTAGAAGGTCGGCGTGGTGTCGATCTTGTAATTGCTGCCGGCCGACTCGGTCGCCGGAGCGCGCTCCTGCATCTGGTTCCGGTTCCACTCCCCAGGAGGAATCCGGAGGTAGTTGTCGCTCCGGTGCTTCGAGCTGATGACCTGGAAGGTTCGGTCGGCGACGAAGCTGTCGTGGAGCTGCGGCCAGCCGAGTGACATCTCGGTCATCAGACCGTTGATGTGAACGTCGTACTGACCAGGCGAAGGGACCGGCATGGAACTCTCTCCTCCTCGGCTTCGGTTCGGTTCCTAGTCGTCGCGGGACGGCGAAGCGGCTTACGTTCCGCCGCCGGTCTTCATGATCTGGGCCAGCGTCCGGAGGATCTCGCCGGCGTTGCTGGTCGCCGACTTGGCCCGTCCGGTGCAGACGTTGTTGACGGCTTCGACGTACGTGATCGCGCGCCCGACGTTGTCGCTCATGAGGAGCGCGCCGACCACGACCGCCGCACCGCATTCGACCGGAACGTCCGCGCCGTCCATCGGCGAGTAAGGGAAGGCGCGACCGACAACCGGTCCGTTGTCGAGCGAGATTCCGTCCGGCGGGATGCTGCCCTGCGTCGCGACGTGGTCCATCTGGCCGTCCGAGGCCAGCACGACGTACCGATGGCGCGTGATCGCGGTGCCCACGATGCCCGACTTCGGATGGACGCCTTCGTAGACCTGGTTCGGCATGTCGTCGTCCCTCTCGCTTCGTCACGCGCCGGTCGGCGCGCGCTGGTTGCTCAATTCGCTCGACCCGGACGCCCGATCACTTCTCGCCGCTCACGGCCTCCGCGTACAGGCGCCGACCTTCCGGCGTCTTGGCCGCGGCGATGAGAGCCTCGGCGCGCGTCATCGGGGTGCCCGCCGACTTGGTCAGGATCCCGTCCGCGATCTTCTGGAGGCTCGTGGCGCCGTCCGTGGCGTCCGCATTGCCACCGGAGCTCGTGCCCTTCTTGACGAACTTGCTCTTGGCCGCAGCGTTCGCCGCGCGCAGCTGCTCGAGCGCGCCCTTCCGGATCGCCTCGTCCTTGATCCCGTCGATGGCGCGCAGCTGCGCGATCGTGACGGCCGACCCGCCCGGCAGGAACTCGAACTCGCCCGCCCGCTTCGCCAGGTCGGCGTCCTCGTGGGCCTTGCGCAGGCATTCGTTCTCCTCGTCCTTCTGGTCGATCCGCTTCCACAGCGCGATCGTGTCGGCTCCCGCGCTCTTGCGCAGCTGGCGACCGTCGCGGGTCGTGTGGATGACCGGATCCTGGTCCTCCGCGTCCTTCGCGGCCTTGCGGACCAGGTTCGAGCGTGCGCCGGAGTCGGCCGCGAGGAACGCGTCGGCAGCCTCGCCCTTGAGCGACTTGAAGAACGCGCGCTCGGTGTCGGACAGGGCCTCGACCTTGTCCGCACGCTCGGCCTTCTTCGCCAGCGCGTCGTTCTGCGACTTGAGCTCGGCCACCGACTTGGTCAGGGCCGCGACGGCGTCGTCCTTGACCTCGTTCTTGTCCGGCATCGAACCTTCTCCTTCGTCGGGGGATTCATCGGGGTCGGCGGCCGCCGACTTGCCGAACATCTTGTGAGCGATCGCTGCCCGCTGCTTCTTTTCCGGATACTCTCCGGTCATCTTCTTGTCGCGCATGAACCGCGACATGTAGTCCGACTCGGACTCGCCAGCGCGAGGCTTAATCTTCAGGAGGGCCGAGAACAAGCCCTTGCTCATCGTCGCGACATCGTGCGCGTGGCCGTCCGCCTCCCCGATCACTACCTCGCCCTGGGGATTCACGACCCAGGGATGCGCGTGATCGTTTTGGTAGCTGGTCATGCCCTCGCAGGCGTCGGAAGCGGTCCCGAAGCCACCGAAGTCGATCAGATGCGAGTGGCCGTCGACGTTCGTGGTGAGCGCGGCGCGCTTGTTCATCACGGCATCGGGCACGATGCCGGCTCGCTTGCGCATGAGCGCGAGCGCCGGGACCTGCGCTGGCACATCGACCGGGCTGATCTCCCGGACCTTGAACACGCTGAGAATGTGGCCCTTCACGAAAACACCGCCTCGTCCTCGTCGATTTCGACATCGATCAGGGCATCGCGTGAGAACGTGCCACCGATCGAGAACCCGGTGTATTCGCCGGAATCGAACCTCTCCAGCACGTCGGGCGTCGGCTTCGAGCAGACCATGAGGCCGCTCTGCGTGATGGTCATGCCATAGCCCTTCGCGATCTGCTCGGTCATGGGGAACAGGTAGGGATAGAACCCCTTCTCGACCGACTCTCCATCCTGGTCCGTCAGGTGCATTTCCCCGCTGACGCGCAGCCCGGATGCGAACTCGAGCCCGTTCCGGAGCATCGCCTCGTCCGGGATGTGATGGCGTTGCAGGTCGAAGTACTTCCTCATCACGCCGTCCTGGCCCCGGACGTTGCAGACCATTCCCCATCCGAAGACGAGGCCGAGGTCGCGCGACGCGGCCGGATGGACCTTCGCGAGCGGTCCCGAGAGCGTATAGGCTTCGCCTGCCTTGACTGGTTTCGCCATCGCGGAACCGAGTCGTATCTATTTCAGCGCGTCGTTCAAGCAGTCACGTCCGCCTCGACATCCGCTTCCGCCGTCGCCCCGCTGCTCAGGAGCTCTGGCACCCATACGCGTAATGCCCACGAAATCACGCATCGGCAATTGATCGTCGTCTCGGGCCGGGCCGACTGGTCCCCCGGATACATGAGCATGTTCCCGTTCGCATCGATGAAGGGTTCGTCCGGTCCCACGACCTGCCCGTCCAGGGGCTCGAGGTGGAGGTCGCGCACGCGCGAGTCGCCCGCATTGTTCCACTTCCGGTCGACCTCGTTCGTCGCGATGTCTCCGGCCTGAAGGACCTGTTGGAACATCTCGTTGGCGCCTTCGTGCACTGAGCGGAGAGCTTCGGTCCTGGCGATCGTCTCGCTGCGCAGGATCAACAGGCGCTGCGCGTACCGTTCGACCATCGAATCGATGTGGGCGGGCGTGAGCGCGACCTGATCCGCGATCGCTCGCGTAACCGACCTGTCGCTGCGGGCGTCACGGCGTTCCCGGTTCAGCGCCTCCTTCAGCGGCTGGCGTCCCTGGTTCTCCAGCACGCGTCGGTAGTTCTCGACCGACGCCTGCTGCCGCGGCGTGAGCCCGATTGAATCGCGGAACTCGCGGGCCTGCGCGCGCGGGTTCGTGCCACGCGCAATCCCGTTCGCCACGACCTGGCGGATCAGGGTCCGCTGCTCCTCGGTCAAGCCGCGCACGAGCCGGAGCTCGTTCCGCCTCGCGTGGTTCACCGCGCGCGCATTGAATTGGTCGAAGCTCACGAGCATGTCGAGCGCGGTCCGGAGGAACGTGGCCGCATCCTTCCCGGACACGCGGTACTCGTCCTCGATCTCGCGCGCGTACACCCGCGCCGCGTCGCTGAACGCCTCCGATGCCTCCTGGTACCGGCGCTCCAGGATCATGCGCTCGATCGAATCTGGCGTCAGCTGGTTGCGCACGTCGTCGACGAACACGAGAAACTTCGAGCGCAAGTTGATCTCGACCCGGTCGAGCAGCCTGGTGATGCTGCGCGCGTCGTACTCGGCCGTGCGATATGGCACGCGCTACTCCGTGAGCCACTTCGGCAGCGGCGGCATGTCGATGGTCTTGTCCTTCAACGCGTGGCCACAATCGCTGAGGAACCGAATCCTGCCGCGCTCAAGGTACGAGTGGCAGCGCAGCGTCCCGAGGCACAAGATGCTCGGCGCGATCGTCGGGCAGTCCAGGTTGCCGTCGAAGGTCCAGCACACTTTCCCGTCGGTCCTGCTGATCGACACGCGGTGCGCCTGGTCGCAGCCCGGACACCAGAACCACAGGTTGCGCGCGATGACCTTGCCGGACGCGTCCGCTTCGTCGCAGTAGCGGAACGTGCCGCGTCGAACGTCCATCATCGCGCAAGGCCGCACTCGTACACGGCGCCGAGCGCATCGAACGACACGCCTCCGTCCGCGATCGTGTACCGCCTGGCGACGCCGGTGCCATCCGTGGCCGTGACCTCGTCGCCGGGTTCAGGCACGGCGGTCGGGTCAAGCGTGGCGGACAGGATCAGGACGCGGCGACGACCACGCAACGAAGTGTTCAGCGCGACGAACGTTTCGGAGTAGTCGCTCACCAGCGCCTTGCACGGGAAGTCGCGCCGGTCTGGCTCGTCGCTCCCGGATCCCTCCTCCGACGGCGTCACCTTCGTCAGGGTCGCGGCCGGGAACTCGGGCCCCAAGACATCGCCGATGATTCCAGGCACGTCGACACCGAAAAAATCCATGTGCGCGCCTCCCGGTCAGATCGGGATATCGGCGATCGGGAACTGCGGCCGATCGAACCGGGACGGTCCCCCATTCTCCCCGACGAACGGGGCGCCACCCGGAGGCGGACCGCGCAATGGCGCGAGCAGTTGCATCACGATCGGCGGGAACCGCGGCGGGACGCCGACCGCGATGGTCGGGGCGAAGAACTTGACCCCTACGCCCTTCGCGTCCACTGACTGGACGTTGCCCGACAGGGACGCGCCAGCCTCGATCGCGGGCTTCCCGATCATGTAGAGCGCGAGCTCGATCTGCGCGGCCGTGAGCTCGGGCGGATAGTCGGTCGACGTGATCGGGACGCCGGACGGATACACGCCTCCGGTGCGCGGCCAGGCGAGTTGCTGCCCCGTCGGCTCGAGCTCCAACTCGGCCCCACCCCCGATCCCGTCGGTCGAAGGCAGGTTGTCCAGGGTCGGCAGGACCGAGTAGGCGCCGGCGTCGAGCAGGGCGAGCCCCGTCACCATCCCGCCGGTAGCCGTCGCCATGACGACGAATGTGGCGGGCCGGCCCGTGCCACCCGCGACGTACAGAAGGTCGCCCACGACGTAGTCGAACCCGCCGCTGGTGAGCCTGGCCGCATCGATGATCGAGAGCCCGGCGGGCGTCCCCTGCCACGCCTCGCGTTCCAGGGAGCGCCATGCCGTGATGAGCAGCTGGGTCTTCCGGTCGTCCGGCAGCCCGGACCACGCGCCCGCGTACAGGTTCGACGCCGCGGCATACGCATCGGCCTCGGCCTGGGTCACGTAGCTGTTCTGCCCGACGACCAGCCCGCCACCGGCCCCGAAGTCGGCCCCGACCGCATCGACGATCGGCGCGGCAAGCTTGACGACCAGGACCGTGTACGGCGCGATCTCCGGCACGTCCAGGACCCCCGTGGTCGCCGTGAATGTCGTGTCGACCGCAGCGTCCTCGAGCGCGGCGTCGAGCGTGGTGGCCGCGACCGGCGCGCCGGACGCGAATCCGAGCGCCTGCATCGGGAGCGTGCCGCGCCAGCGCGCCGGCTGCTCGGTCCAGTTGACCAGCAGGACGATCGCGCTGCCGTCGTCGTCCCGAGAGGTCCAGCATGCGTGCGCGACACGCGGATACTGCTCGCGGTCGTACACCACGTCATAGCTCACGTACTGGCCGGTATAGAGCGAATCGGCGAAGCCGGTCGTGAAGTCGGTGGCATCGAAGTCCACGACCGCCAGGCCCGCGAGGCTCCCGTGACGCAACCACTTCTGGCCGCCCAGGACCTCGAACTGGTTCATCTGGACCCACAGGTCGCGCAGCAGGCGGAGCTCATCGTTCACGTCGCCGCCGCCGGCCCTGAACCTGGTGTCGTCGAAGATGTCGAGGTCCGGGCCATTCACGGCATCCGCCCAAAACGACAGGGTCGGGACGGTCATGCCGTAGACCCACTCGCTCCCGAGCTCGTACGCGAACGTCCGGTGCATGACCGGGTCGTTCTTCGGAGACTCATACGACGGTCCTGCCGGCGACGCGCTCGCCATCCCGACCGTCGACATCTCGTGCAGGAGCGCGCGACCGAACACGCGGCCCGCGTGCACGGCCGGGAACAACGGGACCGCACGATATTTCGAACGCGCAGGGTCGGCGCCGTGCGTGACGCGGAGCAGGTCGCCGGCGCCCATGCCGTGCCAGCAGTAGTCGACCACGTCCATCGCCTGTTCGTCCACGTCCTCCGTCGACAGCATGAACGCCTTCTCGCGACCGAGCGACTCCTGCCGGTTACGCGCGGCACCTCGCAACGCTTTCAGGTATCCGCGCTGCGCCTTCACGTACCAGTCCCCGCCGCCGAGCGGGTGCTGGATGTAGTCGTCCTCGATCAGGCCCCATCCCTCGTGATTCCGATAGCACGAGATCAGCTGATCGACGGGCTGCTTGATCGTCTGGTTCGTGAACGCATCGACGTACAGGTGCGAGTTGCCGTTGATCTCGACGGCCTGCGCGATCGCGTCCTCGACGTGGCGCGCGAGGTAGTCGTCCGACCCGAGGATCGCATGCGTGCAATACTGGACCTGTTCGATGGCGTAGTCGAGCGTCCAGACTTCCACCGAATCGCCTGCGAGCGGAGTGGCCGCGACCCCGTTGATGTCGAGGAACCCGGTCTTCACCACGACCGAGCCCGAGCCGAGCGATTGCACCTCGGCGCCGGCGAGGCGCGCGGTCGGATCGGCGGGCACCAGCGTGGCGAACAGCTTTCCAGCGAGGAGCGGGTCGCCGTTCGGCGTTCCGTCCACCGTGAGGGTGCGGGTCGTCCCGTCCCACGCGGTGATCGGGAAATTCCGCTCATGGTAGTACTGGTCACGCCCGCGCTCGGCCAGCCGGTCGATCCCGTCCGTGAAGAAGAACGCGACGCGCGAAGCTCGCAATGCCCCGACCGCTTGCGCCGTGGTCCACCACCGGATCTCTTCCTGCGCGAACTTGTGGCCGTCCCATACGTCCGCGCCCACGACCTCCGGCCGCCATTGGCCGGCGTGGCAGTTGATCCCACGGAGCGCGGCGAACGTGACGCCGGCGTCTCCTTTCTGCGTGTCGTTCGGGAACAGCGTGTTCTGGTTCGACATCTCGGCGATGAGGAACACGGGAACGTCCTGCGTCACGCCGACCGCCATGCGCGCCTTCGTGACCAGGTCGACGAGAAACGCGGTCGCGCCACCGTAGCCCGCGTGGTTCGCGTCGAGGAACAAGAATGGGCCCTTCTCGGTGTCCGACAAGTCGCCGCGTTTCCATCGCTTCTCTGGCAGCCACGACGGGTTCACGAGCTCGATGCGGTCGCGGTAGTTCTTCGCGACCTCGTTCCAGCCGTGATGCGTCGTCTCGATCGGGCGCAGGCACATTGGGCCGGCTTTCAAGATCGCGTCCTGGTTTCCGGCGCACAGGTTGTCGGGGCACGTCGTTGCGGCCTCGAGGAGCACGCCGTGGCCGTCCGACTGGAACACGATGCTCTGGAAGGTGTGGTCCCACTGTTCGGTCCATCCGGTCCAGCCCTCACCGGACGCGCGCGAGTAGTAGCCGAAGCATCCCATCGACCAGCCACGCCCGGACGGATACGTCCAGACGTTCCGGATCTGGAGTCCAAACGTGGTGAGCAGGCCATTGCCGGCCACGTCGTAGATCAGGTTCCGGATCGGATCCCCGACCTCCACGCCGAATACGGTCGGCATGACCGCGAAGTCCTGGCCGCGATCGAGCGGGTCGACGCGCAAGGGCAGGAGCACGATCGAGTCGATGGCCCACCGACTCGGCGTCCCGACGAACGCGACGGACGCGTCCGCGCGGAGAAAGTCTTCGTCGTGGCGCAGCTGCACCGTCACGGTCACGTCGACCCGGTCCGTGCCCATCCCGACATCCGACCACGTGACCGTGATCTTCTGGTTCGGCGAGGTCACGACGACGGGTTCGTCCATGAATCCGCTGACCGGCCCGACGCTCGAGGTCGCGGTCGATCGCTGCGGCGTCGTGTCGAACGCGATGAGCCTCCACAGGTCGGCTTCCCGGTTCGTCCAAGTCGCGACCACGTCCCCGTCTTCGAGACGCTCGAACGTGTCGAGGCGGAGGCCCGTACCGGCGTCGCGCTTGAAGGTGAAGCGCACGCGGTCGTTCTCGAGCACGATCGAGGCTTCGGCCGGTGCGCCCCACGACAACACGCCGGCATGCTGCACCTCGTGGCGTCGCAGCGGACGCCGGCGCAGCAGCGTGATCGCAGACGGATTCTGAACCCGGATCATGCGGCGTCCGGCAACTGCAACGGGAACTCCTTGTCGAAGGTCTTGCCCTTGTAGACGGCCTGCACGCGCGCCGTGAGCGCCCGGTTTCCCGTGAGCCCGGCGATCGCCTTCTCGAAGTAGACGCTGCCGTCCGCGCCCTCGGTGAAGTCGTCGTCCGCGCTGTTGAGCGTCAAGATGTTCGCATTGTCAGCGTCGCTGATCTTGAGCAGCAGGGAAGACACGACGGTCACGCGCGGCGTCGAGGTTCCGACGAGCACGGCGCCTGTCGCGGTGATGGGGAAATCGAACCGCTCGCCGTGCCAGCGCGTGAGCCCGAGGCACCCGCGAATCAGGTCCGTGTTCGACGGTCCGGGCGCCCACGTCACGCCGAGGGTCGCGTTCATGTTCGTCTCGACCGTGAAGCCGACGCAAATCGGGTTGAACTCGGTGCCGACAGGCGCGACCACGAGGTATGCCTCGCCGGCCTGTGCCAAGTCGACATCATGCCCGCCCGCGATCGTCTCGCCCCAAAGCTGCACCCGGTAGTGACCGTTCGGCTGCGCGTTCTCGGCATGCACCATCGTGAACTCCGGCGCGCTCGCGCTCTTGGTATGGACGTTTCCGTCTGGAAGCACGACCTTCATCAGGACGTGCGCAGGGTCCAGGTTGGCCGACACCACGGCGGTCGTGTAGGGCTGGCCGTCCGTCTGCTTCGTCAGGTTCACGAAGATCGATTCGGAATTTCTGTAGTGCCGCTTCGGGCCCGCGTACAACATGCCGCCCGCGGTCGCAATGAACGCCATGGGATCCGCCTCCGGTTAGGTGTTCTTGACGTTCAGCAAGATGCGCACGAGCCCGACCGCGACGACCTGACTTTCACCGTCCAGGTCGAAATCTTCAAGCTCTTGGTGATAGTCCCCGAGCAGCTTGTCCGTGTCGGCCTTGAGCAGGGACACGCGGCACCAGCCCGAGCCCGGATCCGTCTTCTCGATCCCGCCGCCTGTCGCGCTCGACTTCTGGAGCACCGGCGTCGAGGAATACGTGCCACCCGTGATGCGAGAGATCGCCCACTTGATCGTGTCGTCCGTGATGTTGCGCGGCGTCTTGACCGCCGGCGTCACCGATTGGTCGATGTCGAAGACCTGGAAGTTCAGGTCGCGCCGGTTGCCAGCGTAGAACTCGAGCAGGCCGAGCTTGACCGCCACGTTCGTCGCCATCACGCGGCCCCCGCCTCGAAGAAGACTTCGGACGACCTGGCGCCAGTGTAGAAAACTTCTGCCGTCGAGTCCGACCCCACGCTGGAGGTCGCGGCCGATTCGAACGCGATGGCGCCGAGTTCAACGTCAAGGCCAGCCTGCACGTCGAGCGTCCCGGCTGCTTGCACGGTCGCGGGCGCCAGCTGGATGTTCGCTTCGCCCAGGATCTCGGCTCCAATCAGGGCCTGCGACGACAGCTGCAACGCCCCGAGCGCCGTGTCCAGGTCGGCCTCGAGATCGAGGAGGCCGTGCGACGAACCGGACAACGCGCCGAGCGTCCGGAACAGCGTGCCCTTGATCTGGACCTCGCCGGCAGCCGACATGCCGAGCGATCCGAGTGGCTTGTCGAAAGATCCCGTGATATCCGAGGAGGACGCGGCCTCGAACGATCCGATGTCGACGGCCGAACCGACGAGCCTCGGCAGGTCGTCGGCGTCGAACAGGAGCCCGAGGTCGACCCCGGCATCGATGCACTGGCTCCCGGCCTGAAGGTGAAGGTCGGAGTCCGGGTCGACGAACAGCGGGTCGACGAACGAGCTCGCGGCGTCCTGCGAGATCGGGGACGCCTGCCAATTCGCGAAGGACTTGGACACGCCCTCGACCAAGGCGAACGACGTGTCGGAGCCTGGTGTGCCGCCCGTTCTGAAGAACTGGTTCGAATCGCTCGTGATCTCGGCCAGGTCGGCGTCCGCCGAGATGTCGAAGAAGATGCCGGTCCCGTCCTTCAGAGCGGCGCAATTCTTCATCACGACGCCGCTGAAGTTCGTGTCGTTCGTGCGGAGCAGCCTGCCCGTGAAGTTGGAGAACGAACCGTCCAGGATTTCGAGACCGTGAATGCCTGTCGACTGGTTCTGCACCTCGATCACGCACGCGTCGAGGCCGCCGATCGACATTGGATTGCGGATCGAGACGCGGCTGCACAGGTTCGCCCACCAGCCTTGGTGCAGACATTCGTTTGCGAACGGGGCGTCGTACACCATGTCGGTGCACGGCTCGTTCGGCGACGTGTTGCCACCAACGTCGAACGCGGTCTTGCATCCGATCGCCTCGACGTGCCGGAGGTAGAACTTCGAGCAGCCCGACGTTTTGAACCCGTCGAGCGCCGCGACCGCTCCGGTCGCGTCCGCCGTCGACCATTCGATCCCGCAGCGTGACACGCCCGCGCTGCAATAGACCTGATGGTCCAGGTTCCCGTCATGCCCGTTGCCGGTGAACGACGAGAATCCCATGTGTAGGAACGGACCGGACATGAAGCATCCGAATCGCCAGCCGTTCGATTGCTCGACCAGCGATATCGTCGCGCCGTGGCCGGCGAACGCGATCTCGGCATTCGTGACTACAGAGCCTTCAAGCTGCGTCGCGACGTGCCCGAGGTTGAACTTGTTGTTCGAGTCCACCGCCGACCACGAGTAGTCGATGCCGTCCGAGAACACGGGATTGTCGAACAGGTCGTCGTGGTTCGTGCCGCCCAGCTGGAACTCGGTGCCAGCCGGGAACAGCCACTGGGGCCTTGACCCGGTGTCGTACGTCCCGACGTAGAGCGGCCCGAAGTCCCACGACTCCCCGGCCGTTGCGGCGTAGGAACCGACGCCACGCCTGAACAGAACGCAGCCGGGGGCAAAGCCGGTCGAGCTAGCTCCGCGATAGGAGGTCCACACGTCCCGGACCTTCGCCGCGGTCTTGTACGCGGTCGCCTCGCTGTTGCCGTCCCCGCTGTCGTCCGGGCGAGTCGAGTCGACGTACTTCTTGAAGCCCGAGAACGACGGGGTCGCGGCCACCACGACCGTATCGGACGTGGACGATGTCCCGCCCGCTCGGAACGTCACCTCGAGCGTGACGCTGTGCGACGCGGCGACTGGGAACTTCCGCGATACGCAGGCGCCGCGCTGCACCAATCCGTCGCTCCAGGTCCACTTCCACTCCGAGATCGTCATGGCCCCGTCGGCCGGCGCGTTCGTGACGAGGAATGAGTCCTGCCCCGACAGCACGACGCGCGTGAGCGCCGCCCACAGCTGCGTCTGCGAGGACCTGGTGATGACCGCGCCCATGGTCAGCCGACCTCGAAGAAGGATTCGACGGAGCGGGCGCCCTCAAAGTACCGCTGCACCGCAATGGAGCGCGTGGGCGGGGCTCCCAGCGTGCAGGCAGCAGCCAGCGTTAGGGAGCCGAGGAGGGCGTCGACCGCCGCTACCAGGTCGAGGCTCCCCGCGCCGGTCGACACGAGCGGGCCGAGCGTCCGGGTCAGGGCAGCGGCCAGGTCGAGCGTCCCGGCCCCCGTGCCGGTCAGGGCCCCCAGGATCACGTCCAGTTCACCTACCGTCCCGGTCACGACCGTTCCGTCCGCGACCAGCAGGAGGTCGCCCAGCGTGATGGACAGGGCCGACCGGATGTCGAGAACACCATGCGACGCGAGCGCCAAAGCCCCGAGCGTCCTGATCAATCCGCCCGCGATCGCCACGTCGGCGGCCGACGCGAGCACCAGGTCGCCCAACGTGATCCCGGCGGCGCCCGCGATGTCCACGGTCCCGGCCGCGGCCAGGATCGCGGCGCCTAACGTCACGGCCGCGGCCGCCGCGATATCGAGCACGCCGGCAGCGGACATGCCGAGGGCCCCGAGCGTGACCGCCAGCTGCCCCGCGATGTCGAGCGTGGCGTCGGACGACCCGGTGAGCGCGCCGAGCGTCACGTCGAGTTGCCCGACGATGCCGGACGCCTCGAGCGTTCCTTCCGACACCAGCGTGAGCGCGCCCAGCGTCTTGGTCAATCCGCCAGCGATATCGAGCGCGGAAGCGCTTGAAAGCGTCAGGGCGCCCAGCGTCGGGGAGGACGAGCCCTGGATGTCTAGGGTTCCGGCCGCGCTGCTGGTGAGCGCGCCCAGCGTCTTGCTCAACGCTCCGGCGATCCCGACATCGAGCTCGACCGCGATCGCTCCGAAAGCAGACGCGCTGGTCGAGCCCGACGTGATGGTCGCGATCGTGATGCCCGAGTTCGCCGTACAGTTCTCGAGCCCGATCGAAGGGGTGTTCTGGCCCGTGTCCGCGCGCTCGGTGAACCCGGTCGGTGTCGTCATCCCGGCCGGATTCGTCCCGTTCCCGACCACGTAGACCAGCGCGTTGTTCGTGTCCGCGCTAGCGCCAAGCGTTACGGCCGGCGTCCCGGCCGCCGCTCCGTTCTCGGTCTTAGCCGACTGCTTGATCGCCGCGGCCCCGACCTTCGACATCCCGGAGAACGCGATGACGTGCGCATTACGGGACGTGTTGGCGCCTGCGATCGGGGAGCACGTGGTCGACGTTGTGTTCGTCAGGAGCTGGTTCCTGACGAAGACCGAAAGCCGGTCCGCCGAGCTCTTCAGCTTGGCGCACTGAAGGAGCGTATAGGTCCCGCCGTTGTCGTCCGTGCAGGTCGGGGCGTCGTTCGTGTTCCCCGACACCATGTAGATGACGAAGAACAGGTCGCCGACCGCGGGCGTGAGCGCGACCGTGATCTCGCCGGAACCGGATGTTCCACCGGCCGAATTTCCGGCGCGGTAGTTCGCGATCGCCACCGCGTGCTACCGATCAGGTCGTCGGCGCGGTCTTCCCCGCCACCGAGGCCTGGAACGCGGCCTTCTTCGCGACCCGGTGCTTCTCCGCGCGCTCGGTGTTGGACAGCGCGGCATCGCCGGCTCGCGCGCCGGCCGTTGTCTTCCGCGTCGCGACCAACACCGCGACCTCGTCCAGGAGCGCGAGCTCGTCGAACTTCGAATAGACGCCGAGCGCGACGATCTGCGTCTTGATGCTCGCGATGCGTGATGCCTTGTCCATCGTCGTGGCTCCCTATAGCGCGACCGTCGCGCCCTTCCGGATGTTCTCACGCGCCCACATGGGTCGCAAGTTCGAATGATGCACGACGCGCAGCAGTTGCGCCCGATCCGTGAGGTCGAACGATGCGAGAGGCACGCGGAAAAAGAGTCTGGCGAGCTGCATCCGAACCTATGGGTTCGCGTCCGTCAAGCTGAAGCTCGTGA
>Ga0137451_1000168_pt1 | contig 19544 bp, 18 predicted proteins | sample EasRivERMGT500_2_FD_102336 | JGI IMG/M metagenome (GOLD analysis project Ga0137451, IMG submission 102336) | Soil microbial communities from meander-bound floodplain in the East River, Colorado, USA - East River MetaG ERMGT500_2 | ecosystem: Environmental > Terrestrial > Soil > Floodplain ... | reverse complement strand
TCGAGACGCGCCTCGATCACGATGCCCTTGGCGGGAGCGTCCACGGCGGCCGACAGCTGCAACACCTCGGATTGCAGCAGCACCTGCTCGAGCAGTGCGTCAATGCCCTGGCCGGTTTTCGCCGATACGGGCACGAACGGCGATTCCCCGCCGTATTCCTCGGGAACGACGCTCTGCGCCACCAGCTCCTGCTTCACCTTGTCGGGGTTGGCTTCGTGCTTGTCGATCTTGTTGATAGCCACGACCACAGGGACTCCGGCGGCCTTGGCATGGTGGATCGCCTCGATGGTCTGCGGCATGACCCCGTCGTCGGCCGCGACGACCAGAACCACGATGTCCGTAACCTTCGCGCCGCGCGCGCGCATCGCCGTGAAGGCCTCGTGACCCGGGGTGTCGAGGAAAGTGACCATGCCTCGCGGCGTCTGTACGTGGTACGCGCCGATATGCTGCGTAATGCCGCCCGCCTCGCCGGACGCCACCTTGGTGCGGCGAATGTAATCGAGCAGCGAAGTCTTGCCATGATCGACGTGTCCCATCACGGTCACGACCGGAGCCCGGGGCTTGAGTTCCGCCTCGTGGTGTTCGGGCGCTTCGGCAAGCAAGGATTCCGGATCGTCGAGCTTCGCCGCCCTGGCGACGTGGCCCGACTCGGTAACGACGATCATCGCCGTTTCCTGATCGAGCACCTGGTTGATCGTGACCATGTTGCCCAGCTTCATGAGCGTCTTGATGATTTCTGCGGCCTTCACCGACATCTTGTGGGCGAGGTCCCCCACGGTGATGGTCTCCGGAACCATGATTTCCCGGATGATCGGCTCCGCCGGCGTGCTGAACTGTTGCGTGCTCTCCGCAGGTGCGGCTGCGGGCCTGTGCCTGGCCCCCTTGGGTGTATGCCAGCCCGAGGCTCCCTGCACGTCGCCCCGGGTCTTTATTGTCCGGCGCTTGACGCCCTCGTCTTTCCAGACTTTGATTTCCTTCGCTTTCTTCGCGCCCTTTTTCTCGGTGCCCGGGGCGACTTTGGGCTTGTGGAGCGTCGTGTCGGCGCCCGCAGGCGCAGGCGCCTGTGCGGCCTCCGCCGGCTTGGGTTCAACCTCGCGGGCGAGCTTGCGCTCCCGCTCCTGTTTTTCGGTCAGTTCCGCAGCTTGGCGGGATGCCAGTTCCTCTTGGCGGCGCTGTTCCTGCGCGCGAAGCTCCGTTTCGCGCGCGTCAACGGCCGGTGCGGAAGGCTCTGGCGCGTCCGCGGGTGCGCCCGGCTCGGCATCGCGCTTGACGAAGATGCGCTTCTTCTTGACCTCGACCTGAATGGTTCGCGCTTTGCCGCTCGCGTCCGATTTCTTGATGATCTCGGAGGTTTGTTTGCGTGTGAGGGTGATCTTGTTCTTGGGTTCCGCGGAGCCGTGGGCCCTGCGCAAATAGTCGAGAAGCCGGGTCTTGTCCTGCTCGGACAATACGTCTTCGGCCACGCGTTTGTGCACGCCCGCTGCCTTGAGCTGCTCGAGCAGCACCGACGGCGGAACTTTCAGTTCGCCGGCGAATTGGGCAACGCTCGTCTGGGACATGAACCTGCCTTACTCCTGCGCAAACCAGTGTTCGCGCGCCTTCATGATCAGGGCTTTCGCGCGCTCGGATTCGATCCCGGTCAGTTCGACGAGATCGTCAAAGGCAAGGTCGGCGAGATCGTCGCGTGTTTTCACCCCGGACGTGGCGAGTTTCGCGGCGAGGTCCTTGTCCATCCCCTCCAGGTTCAGCAGCGCCGGATCGAGGTTTTCCGCCTGCTCCTCGCTCGCAATCGCCTGCACCAGCAGCGCGTCGCGCGCGCGGTTGCGCAGCTCGTTCACCGTGGTTTCATCGAAGCCCTCGATCTCCATCATCTCGTTGATCGGCACATAGGCGACTTCCTCCAAGGTCGAGAAACCTTCCTGGATCAAGGTATTGGCGACTTCCTCGTCGACGTCGAGCCGCTCCATGAAGAGCTTCCTCACCGAGGAAGCCTCTTCCTCGTTCTTTTTTTGCGACTCCGCCTCGGTCATGAGATTGATCGTCCAGCCGGTCATCTCGGACGCGAGGCGCACGTTCTGTCCGCTGCGGCCAATCGCGATGGCGAGATTCTCCTCGTCTACCACCACGTCCATGCTGTGCTTGTCCTCGTCAACGAGAATGGAGGAGACCTCGGCGGGCGCAAGCGCTCCGATCACGAATTGCGCCGGGTCTTCCGACCAGAGCACGATATCCACGCGCTCCCCGGCCAGTTCCTGGGTCACAGCCTGCACGCGCGCCCCGCGCATCCCGACGCAGGTGCCGATCGGGTCGATGCGCTTGTCCCGGGAATGCACTGCGATCTTGGCGCGTACGCCCGGGTCGCGCGCTGCCGACTTGATCTCAAGCAGCCCTTCCTCGATCTCCGGCACTTCGAGCCGAAACAGCTCCATGATGAATTCCGGCGCCGTGCGCGACAGCATCAGTTGCGGCCCGCGCACGTTGCGGTCTATGCGCATGACAATGGCGCGCACGCGATCGCCCACCCGCAAATTCTCCTTGGGAATCATCTGGTCGCGCGACAGCACGGCTTCGACTCGGCCGACCTCGATGATGGCGCTACCGCGCTCGATGCGCTTGATCGCGCCGTTGATGAGCTTTTCGCCCCGGGACAGAAAATCGTTCAGCAGCTGCTCGCGCTCCGCGTCGCGAATCCTCTGCAGGATCACCTGCTTCGCGGTCTGCGCGCCGATGCGTCCGAAATCGATGGGCTCGAGCGCCTCCTCGATGTAGTCCTGGAGCTGGATGTCCGGGTACTGCTTCTGCGCCTCGGAAAAAGCGATCTGCTGCGACGGGTTCTCCACGGTCTCGTCCGGCACCACCTGCCAGCGGCGGAAGGACTCGAAGTCCCCGGTGTTGCGGTCGATGGCGACGCGTACATCTACGTCTTCGGGGAATCGCTTCTTCGTCGCGGAGGCGATCGCCATCTCAAGGGCCCCGAACACCACTTCCTTGTGGACGTTCTTTTCCCGTGCGAGCGCGTCCGCCTGCAGCAACAGCTCGCGGCTCATGTAACCCTCGGGCATCATGGCTTGGGCACCAGGCGGGCGCGGTCAAGGTCGACGAGCTCGAAATCGAGACGGCCCCCGTCGAAATCGAATTCGACCCGATCGCCGTCCACGGCGCGCACGGTGCCGAGGAAATTCCTGCGGCCGTTGACCGCATGGCGTAAGCGCACCCGGGCCTCACAGCCGGTAAAGCGCGCGAAGTCCGCCGCCTTTTTGAGTCTGCGGTCCAGCCCCGGCGTGGAAACCTCCAAGCGGTCGTAATCGACCCCCTCGACTTCCAGCACTCGCTGCAGATGCCGGCTGACCGACGCGCAGTCATCGAGCGTAGTACCCCCCGAAATCATCCCGGGTATAACCTCATGTTGTTTCTCAATAAACACTCGTAACATCCTACCACTATTTATATATTCAAAATCGGCAAGCTCGTATCCCAAGCCACCGACCGTGTGCTCAACCAGCTGCTCGAGCGAGCTTCCTGTCACGCACAACGCCCATGCATAAATAAAAAATGGGCTCGAAAGCCCATCCCAAAACCGGGCGAATTATAGCAAGAAACCTTAGCCAAAACAACGAAAGAAGAGTCGGAAGCTGCGTTTTCGGCGTCGACGACTGGGCTTAGGTGGGTGTAGCCGCCTGTACCTTGATCGCTGCGAGCAGCGTTGCCGCCTCGTTCGCACCCAGCTCGCGCCATTGCCCTCGATGCAAATGCGAAGGCAGCAGGAACGGCCCGAAGCGCACGCGCATCAGGCGACTCACGGTCACTCCCAACGCCTCGAACATGCGCCGCACTTCGCGGTTTCGCCCTTCACGCAGCACCACCTGGTACCAGCGGTTGGATCCGCGGCCTCCGCCGGGCGCAATACTGTCGAACTTGGCCCTGCCATCCGCCAAGACGATTCCCTCGGAAAGTCGTCGCATTTGCTCGCGGGAAAGCTCGCCGCGCACGCGCACTGCGTACTCGCGCTCGATTTCGTTGCTTGGATGCATGAGCCGATTGGCTAGTTCGCCGGAATCGGTGAAAAGCAGCAGGCCGCCTGTGTTGAAATCGAGCCTGCCGACCGCGATCCAGTGCCCTCCCCGTATCCGCGGCAGATTCTCGAAAACCGTGGGCCTGCCTGCGGGATCGCGCACGGTCACCAGCTCGCCAGCCGGCTTGTGGTAGATCAGCACGCGAGGCGCGCGCTCCTCGAATCTCAACGATACCGCGCGCCCGTCGAGCGTAACGCGGTCGGCCGGCCCCACCTGCTGGCCCAGCGTAGCGCGAAGGCCGTTTACCGCGAGCCGTCCCGACGCGATCGCGGCCTCCATGTCGCGGCGCGAGCCCAGGCCTGCGCGTGCCAGGGCCTTGTGCAGTCTTTCGGCGGCGGCCGCAGGGCTACGCCGGGCTCGGCTGGGCCGTTGCGGGCTCGTCGGGCGCGGGCTGCGAAGCGGGCGGCGGGGTCTGCGTGAGATCAAGCGTCTTGGCGGTGTCTTCTAAAGGGGGGAGCTCCTGCAGCGAGCGCAAGCCCAGGTCATCGAGGAAGCTCGAGGTGGTCGCGTACAGCGCCGGGCGTCCCGGCGTCTCCTTGTGCCCGATCACATCGATCCAGCCGCGATCCTCCAGGCGCTTGAGGACTTCGCTCGATACGGTGACGCCGCGGATGTCCTCGATATCCCCGCGCGTGACCGGCTGCCGATAGGCGATGATGGCAAGCGTCTCCAGCACGGCGCGCGAGTAGCGCGGCGGCTTTTCGGGGTGAATGCGCTCGAGGTATTTCTGCACCGAGACGCGCGTCTGAAAGCGCCAGCCGCCGGCGGTCACCGCAAGCTCGACGCCGCGGTCCTTCCACGTCTCCCGCAGTTCATCGAGCAGCCGGCGCAGGGTGTCGGCGCCGATTTCCTCGTCGAACATCTTGCGCAGCTCCGAAATGGGAAGCGGCTGCTGCGCGGCGAGCAACGCCGCCTCGAGCGCTAGCTTGACTTCATCCGGACTGGGCATGGGCGAGCTTCACGTAAATGGGAGCGAAGGGTTCGGATTGCGTGACCTCGAGCAGGCTCTCGCGAACCAGCTCCAGCACCGCCAGGAAATTGACGATCAGCACCGGCACCCCGCGCGCCGGATCGAACAGCTCGCCGAACTCGGCGAAGCCGCCACTCCGAAGCCTGCGCAGGATAAGGCTCATGTGCTCCCGCACCGACAGCTCCTCGCGGGTGACGCGGTGGTGCTGTGTCATTTTCGCCCGCACGAGGAGAGCGCGCCACGCTTCCTGCAGGTCGGCCACTGTCGCTTGCGGCAGCCTCTGTGCCAAAGTCTGCTCGATCAAGACTTCGACCGGGAAGAAGTCTCTCCCGAGCTGCGGCAGCGCGTCGAGCTGGTACGCGGCGCGCTTGATCTTCTCGTACTCGATCAGGCGCCGCACCAGCTCCGCGCGCGGATCCTCTTCCTCGGCGGGGATCGCCGGCCGCGGCAGGAGCATGCGCGATTTGATCTGCATCAGCATCGCCGCCATCACCAGGTACTCCGCGGCAAGCTCCAGGTTCTTCGTTCGCATCACCTCGACGTACTCCATGTATTGCTCGGTCAGCCGCGCCATGGGAATGTCCAGGATATCGATATTCGCCTTCCTGATGAGATAGAGCAGCAGATCAAGCGGTCCCTCGAAAGTATCGAGGAAGACCTCAAGCGCATCGGGCGGGATGTACAAGTCCTGCGGCAGCTCGGTAAACGGCTCGCCGCGCACTTTTGCAACGAGCGCACCCGGTGCGCCGGCGACCGGCATCGACGCGGGCGTCGGGACGTCGATCTGCCCCGGCGCGCTCATGTGTAGGCGAGGCCCATCGCCTGGCGCACGTCGCGCATGGCTTCCTGCGCGGCCTTGCGCGCCTTTTCGCACCCGTCGGCGACGATGTTGCGCACCAGAGTCGGGTCGTCGAGGTATTTCTGCGCGCGCTCGCGCATCGGTCCCTGCTCGGCGAGCACCGCATCGATCACCGGCTGTTTGCACTCAAGGCAACCGATGCCGGCGGTGCGGCAGCCCTGGTTTGCCCATTCGCGCGTCTGTTCGTTGCTGTAGACGAGGTGAAACTGCCAGACCGGGCACTTGTCGGGATTGCCCGGGTCGCTGCGCTTGACCCGCGCCGGGTCGGTCGGCATGGTGCGGATTTTCCTCTTGACGGATTCGGCGTCCTCGCGGAGCGAAATCGTGTTGCCGTAGGATTTTGACATCTTCTGTCCGTCCACGCCGGGGAGCTTGGATACCGCCGTCAGCAGCACTTCGGGCTCCACCAGGATCATCCGCCCTCCGCCCTCGAGAAAACCGGCCAAGCGTTCCCGGTCGGTGACGGAGAGATTCCCCTGCTTCTCCAGCAGCGCCCGCGCCGCGGCAAGCGCTTCGGCGTCGCCCTTTTCCTGGTACTTGGCGCGCAGTTCCATGACCACCTTGGCCTTGCGGCTCCCGAGTTTCTTCACGGCGGCCTTGGCCTTGTCCTCGAATCCCGGCTCGCGACCGTAGATGTGGTTGAAGCGCCGCGCGAGCTCCCTCATCATTTCGACGTGCGGCACCTGGTCTTCGCCGACCGGCACGTACTTCGCCCTGTAGATCAGCACGTCGGCCGCCTGCAGCAGCGGATAGCCGAGAAACCCGTAGGTGAACAGGTCGCGGTCAGCGAGTTTTTCCTGCTGGTCCTTGTAGCTCGGCACACGCTCCAGCCACCCTAGGGGAGTGATCATAGAAAGCAGCGTGTGCAGCTCCGCGTGCTCGGGGATGCGCGACTGGATGAACAAAGTCGACTGCGCCGGGTCGATCCCGGCCGCGAGCCAATCGATCACCATGTCCCAGACGTTTTCCTCGATCACCTCCGGCGTCTCGTAGTGGGTCGTGAGCGCGTGCCAGTCGGCGACGAAAAAAAAGCAGGGATGCTCGCTCTGCAGCCTCACCCAGTTCTTGAGAGCGCCGTGAAAATGCCCGAGGTGGAGCGCGCCCGTTGGGCGCATGCCGGAAACCACGCGTTGTTCGTACATGCTCTGGCGCGGTTACAGCCGGAAGACCGCCCCGATCAGACCGATCGAAGCCCGGACCATCGGCATCATGAGTGCGCCCAGCACATGCGGTGGGATGAAAATGAGCGCAAGCAGGATGGGAAAGCCAAACGGCTCCAGGCGCGCGTAGCCGAGCGCCAGGCGATCGGGCAGCAGGCTCACCGCGATGCGCCCGCCGTCAAGCGGCAGGATCGGCAGCAGGTTGAGCACCATGAGCACGATGTTGACGGTGATGCCCGCCTCCGCCATCAGGCTCAATGGCGGGGAGAAGTCGCCTTTCGGGAGCATCATTGCCGCTTTCAGCACGAGTGCCCAGCCGAGCGCCATCACGAGATTTGCCGCCGGGCCCGCCGCCGCCACCCACAGCATGTCGCGTTTGGGATGGCGCAGCGCGTGGAAATTCACCGGAACGGGCTTGGCCCAGCCGAACAGGATTCCCGCACTGCCGAAAAGCTTGCTCGTGACGAGGATCAGCAGGGGAACGACGATCGTCCCGACGAGGTCGATGTGGCGCAACGGGTTCAAGCTGATTCGCCCGAGCATGAAGGCGGTCTTGTCGCCGAAGTGGCGCGCGACATAGCCGTGAGCGGCTTCGTGCAGGGTGATCGCGAAGATGACCGGCAGAGCGTAGATCGCGATCGTCTGGATGAGATCTTCCATGACGCGCTATTTTATCAGACGCGCATCATGGCCCTGCGGCTACCAGTCGTGCCAGACCGGTTTCAGATCGTCGGGCAATTGCGGCAAATCACCGAGATCCGCCCTGCTCTCGCCCTTACCGTGATAGTCGGAGCCGCGCGAGGCGAGCAGCCCGAACTCACGCGAGACGCGCGCAAACTCGACGTACTGCTCCGGCGTGTGGCTTCCGGTGACCACCTCGATTCCGGCTCCACCGCAGTCCCTGAACTGCGCTACGAACGCCTGCATTTCTGACTTTGAAAACTCATACCGGCCCGGGTGCGCGATGACCGCGATGCCTCCGCTCGCCCGTATCCAGCTCACGGCATCGGCGAGAGAAGCCCACTGGTGCTCGACGAAGCCCGGCTTGCCTTTCACGAGGTAGTGTTGAAACACGTTCTTCACGTCCCGCGCGCGGCCCGACTTCACCAGGTGACGCGCAAAATGCGTTCGGCTGATGAGGTTCGGGTTTTCGGCGTAGGTCTTCGCCCCCGCGAGGCTATCGGGAATGCCGGCCGCGGCCAGCGCATCGCCCATTTTCTCGGCCCGCTTCGCGCGGCCTTCGCGGACCGATTCGAGCCCGGAGCGCAGCACCGGGTTTTCCGGATCGATTTGCAAACCGACGATATGAACCGTGGTCCCTTCCCATGTCACCGAAATCTCGACGCCATCGACGAAGTGAACGCCTTCCGACTCGGCCTGCGCGCGCGCTTCGGCGAGCCCGGACAAGTCGTCGTGGTCGGTGAGCGCGAGCGTCGTGACGCCGTTGGCGACCGCGCGCGCCACCAAATCCGCCGGCTTCAACAGCCCGTCGGACGCAGTCGAATGACAATGAAGATCGACATTCAATGCGGCATGTTACCCCAGAAACTCTTCGATGATTTCGGCGAGCCGCTCGGGTTGATCGTGATGAATCATATGACCCGCGTCGGGGATGACGCGTTCGGTCAGATGCCGGAAACACGCCTTGCGCTCCGCGAGATCGGCGCTCGAGAGCTTCATCCTCTCGGGTATTTTCGATTCGGCGCCCTCGACCCAGAGCACGGGCGCTGCGACTTTGCGCCAGCAGGCCCGGACTTCCTCGATCCGGTACAGAACCGGATTGACGAGCTTGTGCGCGGGATCGCTCGCCAGCTCGACGCGCCCATCGGGCTTTGCCCTCCCCCAATGGCGCGCGAGGAACGAGGCTTTCTCTCCGCTCAAACGGGAATTGTTGCTCCGCAGGCGCTCGGCCAGCGATTCGAAGGAGTCGTAGTCGCGAAACGAGGGCTTTTCGCCCGCGAGCTCGCCGAGCCAGCGCGCGTAGCGCTCGGGCGCTTTCGCGGCGCGCACCCCGGCCATTCCGAACCCTTCCAGATTGATCAAACGCGCCACGCGCTCGGGCCGGATGCCGGCGTACATGGCCGCGACATTGCCGCCCATGCTGTGTCCGATGAGCGTGACCGGCGCCTTCGCCTGGAAATGATCGAGCAGCCGGTCGAGGTCCGCCAAATAATCCGGGAACCAGTAGCTGTCTTCTTTCGTCCATTCGCTGAGCCCGAAGCCGCGCCAGTCGGGCGCGATCACCCGCCAGTCGCCGCGCAGCGCGTCCACCAGGAACTGGAACGAGGCCGATACGTCCATCCAGCCGTGAAGCAGGTAGAGCTTCGGCGCGCGCTCATCGCCCCAGCAGCGGCAGTGATAGCGCAGCCCGCGCACCGGGACGAATACGGATTTACTGGTCTTCATCCAGCGAGCGATGATAGCAGGCGGCGTGCGTCTGATATCATCGGGCCGCAATCATGGCGGTGTTTACACTCGGCGAGCGCAAAGTCGCATTCCAGGGCGAAGAGTGGTTCATCGCGCACAACGCCACCGTGATCGGCACCGTAGTCATGCACAACCAGGCGAGCATCTGGTTCAACGCCGTCGTGCGCGGCGACGACGACATCATCACCATCGGCGAGCGCACCAACATCCAGGACGCCGCGGTGCTTCACGCCGATTCGGGCGTCCCGCTCACGCTCGGCAGAAACGTCTCCGTAGGCCACCAGGCGATGCTGCACGGCTGCACCATCGGCAACGGCACGCTCATCGGAATCGGCGCGATCATCCTGAACCACGCCGTCATCGGCAGCGGCTGCCTCGTCGGCGCCGGCGCCCTTATCCCCGAAGGCAAGACCTATCCCGACGGCGTGCTCGTGATCGGATCCCCCGGCAAGATCGTGCGCGAGCTGAAGCCTGAGGAAAAAGAAGAACTACTGAAAAACGCCGACATCTACGTCCAGCGCTCGAAACTCTACCGCGAGAAGCTGAAACCGCAGGAGCGGTAGTTTTTTCACATACCGTCGCCGGTGTCGCAGCCTATCCCGTGTTACGCCCGCGCGCTACGCAGCCAATCGCGACGAATCGAACGTGACCTTGGCTATCAAGTCGTTGATCTCTGGGGAAAGGTGACAGCGGCTGCTGTGTGGGTGTCTAATTACACGACAATTACGCGGTTCACTATGGGCAATCTGCAACACGCAGATTCTTTCTTGTCCGCATCAATGCGATATGGCAGGCGCACAAGTAACAATACGGCGAGCCAACGCAACCGATTTTGCTGCGATCGCCGACCTACTCAACAGGTCCTTCGAGGTCGAGCGCTCCCACATAGTAGATGAGCCCGAGACCCAGAGTTCGGTGGCCGCTGCAATGAGCAGAGGCGGCATCTATTTTGTTACTGTTGATTCACAAGGTTTAATCGGGTGCGTATACGTTGATCCCGGTCGCCGAGGTATCTTTAAACTTGCGGTCGAGCCCTCTCTGCGACGGCAAGGTCACGGTCGCAAGCTCATGGCAGAGGCAGAAAAATACGGGAAAGATGCTGGATGGCCCAAGGTTCTCGCTGCCATCCTCAGTTTCCGATCAGATCTACCCGAATACTATCGGGACATCGGATATGTCGAGACCGGAGAACATAGGCCGCTTGTACTGGAGCCTCCGGCCCGCGCTCTCAAGCCCTGTCATCTCATCATGATGTCAAAGAACCTTACCTGATTCTTGCTTACTACCATCAAGAAGCCTAACCCGCCGGCGAACCGGACCGCCCAACAGCGTCTCTGTTGGGTTCCTTCGTCGCTTTGCTCCTCAGCGGCCGGTTACCGGCAGCGTTTGGGCTTCTCGGGACACGCGTTCGTAAAGCCTGAGCTACCCGTGTAACAATGCATTCTCGGCATCGGCTGAGGAACTCATGGCTAGGCGGGCCTACTACAAGCTCGTGATCGTCGCTTCATCTTCGGTCACCGAGATCTGGCTGGGTGATGATGCGGGTCATCTTGTTCAGATGGAGGTCGGTGAACTCCGGACAAGCCTTCTGCCTGGGTACTATGTCGTGGCGTTCGGAGTTATCGCGCCGACCTACCCAATCGATCTGAGGAAGGCGAGTCACTTCACTCAGAGTCAATTGGAGGCTGGACCGACCTGCCCGCGGCCAATCCCCCAGCTCATACAGGATTGAGCGGTCACGTGGTTTATCAGCGAAGCGACGCCCAACTATCCGATAGTTGTCTCAAACGATGACCGATTTTCGCGCACTGTTTATACAGTTCCAGGACCACCTGGCCCCAAGGCTGGATGTCTACGAGCAGGCGCTTTACCTCTACATCGCGCGCCACACGATCGCGGTCGACCAATTCGAGGCAACCATTGGGTTTAAGTCCGCTTGGAAGAAAATGGCCTTTGGCGTCGGTACCGCAGGTACGCCGCCATCCGAAGGCACAATCTACGAGAAGCTCAAAAGTCTCGAAATAAAGGGGTGCATCAAGGTCTTGAGTAGTGAGCGCACTGGCACGCGCCTGCGGCTGATACCGCCGCACGAGATTCCCGGCGTCATTCCCGTCGCCGTGCCGGAGGTCGCGCTGACTTTGGACCAAATGGACTTCTTTGCGGTCTTAGAGAACCGAAAGCTAATTCTCGAGCGCGAGGGCTGGCGGTATTTCTACTGTCTCGCCGGTCTCGATGCCGAAAACCACGTCATCGAGCACGTGGTTTTCGCGTCCGAACGGCAACAATACCTACCGCAATGTGGTGGCATCTTGTCGCCAGTGCAACAACCGCAAAAGCGCCGAGACAGCCGAGGACTTTCTACGCACACTGTATAGAGAGGGTCTGCTGTCGTCTGAGGATTTCAAGGGCCGTCTCTCGCATTTGCAGCGGTTGCGCGCCGGCGAGCTCCAGCCCGCACTCAGATGAGACAACTAACCCCCGCACTAACTCATCAGTCTAAGACGGAGGGCTGTACGATGACCACCCGCATCGCCGCAACATTGCTCCTTTCCCTCGCAGGATTCGTCAGTGCCGTCCACGCGCAGACCTTCCCCTCGAAGTCCCTGCGCATCATCGTGCCCTTCCCGCCGGGCGGCGCGGCCGACGTCACGAGCAGGCTCCTCGGAGAACACATAGGGAAAGCTTTGGGGCAGCCGATGATCGTGGAGAATCGCCCGGGAGGCGGAGCGGTGATCGGGTACGAGCTGGGCGCACGCGCCCCCGGCGACGGACACACACTGCTGGTGGTGTTTCCGAGCTTCGTCATCAATCCCGCGGTCAGGCAGGGACTGAAGTTCGATCCCTTGAAGGACTTCAAGGCCGTGGGTCAGACGATCTCGCTGCCGATGGCGTTTGCCGTCCATCCTTCGGTGCCGGCGAAATCGATCCAGGAGCTGATCGCGCTCGCGCGCGCCAAGCCGGGCGAAATCGCCTACGGAACGCCCGGCGCCGGCACCACTCACCACGTCATCGGCGAGATGTTGAAGCTCTCCGCGAAGATCAGCATGGTGCACGCGCCTTTTCAGGGCGAGGCGCCGGCGATCACGGCGGCCGCCGGAGGCCACATACCCGTGGTGTTCGTCAACGCGTCCGCGATCGCGCCGTTCGCAAAGAGCGGGAAGATCCGGCCGCTCGCGGTCACGACACCCGAGCGCGCCGAGGTGTTGCCCGATGTGCCGACGATGCGCGAGGCCGGATATCCCGAGATCGAATCGACGAACTGGAGCGGGCTGGTCGTGCCGGCCGCGACACCGCCGTCCGCGATTTCGCGCCTCAACGCCGAGTTGGTGAGCGCGCTGCGCAACGCGGAGGTGCGGGAGAAGCTCAAGACCTACGGAATGTCGCCTGCCCCGGGCACGCCGGAACAGTTCGGTGCGTTCTTGCAGTCCGAATCGGCGAGGTACGCGAAAGTCGTGCGCGAGGCGGGAATCAAGGCGGATTGAGTGGCGGCAAGGCGGAACTAACCTGGTGTATCCTTTGCAGTAGGAGCTACGGGAAACATCACCTTATGTCCGAGCTTGACGTTGCAAAGGAGCAAATCGCTTATCTCAAGGTATGGATGGGAATTCTCGTGGTAACGGATATCAGCATCTTCGGGTGGTTCATATCCAATATTGGCACTGCCACGGCACCTCTTCTGTGGGGTGCAGTCATCGCCGTTGTAGCCCTAACTGCACGCATCTTCCTACTCCATCGTCGAATTGAGCGTCAAATTGAGTCGTTGAGAGGATTGTGACCATGGACATCATCGCTGCGTTGCTGCTGGTTATCATCTCGCTGGTCTTTATAGGCATATCCATAGACGCTGCTCGCCATCCCAAAGGGCGCGACTAATCGCGCCAGCGTCCACGGCGGGTCACATGCGTATGTCTCTCGCATTTCACCGAACCGCCCTCACCCTGGCGGCCTTCCTGGCCGTCACGCTCGGAAACGCGTGGGGTCAGTCCGCCTACCCGGCGAAACCGGTCCGGCTGATCAGTCCCTTTCCGCCCGGAGCGGTGGTCGATACGCTCAGCCGCGCTCTCGCAGCGCCGCTCGGCGATCTGCTCGGACAACCGGTCGTCGTGGAGAACCGCCCAGGCGCGGGCGGAAACATCGGCATGACCGTGGTCGCGAATGCGCCCGCCGACGGCTATACGATCGGCATGGGAAGCATCGGCACGCACGGCATCAATCCGAGCGTGTATGCGAAGATGCCCTTCGATCCGGTGCGTGATTTCGCGCCGATCACCTTCGTTGCGAGCAACATCAACGTGCTCGTCGTTCATCCTTCCGTGCCCGCGCAAGACGTGAAGCAGCTGATCGCCTACGCCAAATCCAATCCGGGGAAGCTCTCGTACGGGTCCGCCGGTACCGGAACGTCTCAACACCTCGCCGGCGAGTTGTTCAAGCAGATCAACGGCATCGAGATGACGCACATTCCGTATAAAGGCGGCGGGCCGGCGGTGAGCGATCTGATTGCCGGACAGATTCCGCTCATGTTCGTTGACATCTCGGCCTCTCTCGGCCACATCCGCGCCGGGAAGTTGCGCGCCCTGGGAGTCACGACGCGCCAGCGCACGCCGCTTCTCGACGTGCCGACCGTCATCGAACAGGGCGTTCCGGATTTCGACGTCAACGCCTGGTTCGGATTGTTCGCGCCGGCAGGAACGCCGCGCGAGATCGTCATGCGCCTTCAGGCGGAGTCGGGCAAAGCGCTGCGTCAGCCTGCGATCCGCGACCGCCTGCAAAGCGTGGGCCTCAATCCTGCGCCGAATACACCTGAGGAGTTCGCGCAGTTCATACGCGCCGAACTGGATCGCTGGGCCAAGGTGGCCAAGGCGGTCAACATACGCGCGGAGTGACCGCGATTTGATTCACTGCGCTTGCGCGCGGATCACTTCGGCGCCATGCGAATGGCGCCATCCAAACGAATCGTTTCCCCGTTCAGCATCTCATTCTCGACGATGTGCTTGACCAAGGCCGCATACTCCGCCGGCTTGCCCAAACGCGGCGGAAACGGCACCTGCTTACCCAATGCCTCCTGCACGTCCTTCGGCATGCCGAGCAGCATCGGCGTCTCGAAGATGCCCGGGGCGATGGTGCACACGCGGATTCCGTCGCGCGACAGGTCGCGCGCGACCGCCAGCGTCATGCCCACCACGCCGCCTTTCGACGCCGAGTAGGCCGCCTGCCCGATCTGCCCGTCATAAGCCGCGACCGAGGCGGTATTGACGATCACGCCGCGCTCGCCGGCTGCGTTGGGCTGGCCCTTCGCTATCGCCACCGCCGCCAGCCGGATCATGTTGAAGGTGCCGATGAGATTGATGCCGATCACGCGCGCAAAGGAAGCCAGTCCGTGCGGTCCGTCCTTCTTCACAGTCCGCTCGGCGATGGCGATACCGGCGCAATTGACGAGGCCATGCAAGCCATTGAAGTTCTTCAGCGCGGCATCGACCGCGGCCTGCCCGTCCGCCTCGCTGGTGACGTCACATTTGACGAATCGCGTTTTCTGTCCGAGCTCTTTCGCCAACGCCTCGCCCTTGTCCACCTGAAGATCGGCGATCACGACATTCGCTCCGGCTCCGGCGAGCATCCTCGCCGTGCCCTCGCCCAGGCCTGAGGCGCCGCCCGTTACGATGAATGTGCTGCCCTTGAGTTCCATGGTTCAGCCCTTCTTCGCTTTCTTTTCCGGCAATAGCTGCGGGCGATCGCGAAGCAACGGCTCGACGACGTTCTTCCCGACGAGATAAGTCCATCTTTCGAGCTTTTTCTCCCGCTCGAGCCTTTCCACAAGCTTCGCGCGGCGCTCCTCGAACTCCTTGTCGTTTTTCGCCTTGTCCTCGGCCTTCTCTCCTTTCGCGGGCGTGCGCGTCTTGCGCGGCTCGCCTGCAACCGCCACGCCGACGTAATAGTTGTCGCCGGCCCGGTTGCCGATCCTGAGCGTGTAACTCGGTCCGTCGAAGGTCTCCGCCTTGATGACGACCGCACGAGCAAGACCGGTGTCGACTTTGGTGGGGTCGGCGACGACGTCGACGAGGTTCACCCACCCCAGCGAGCTTGCAAGGTCGGTGGCCTTCTGCAGATCGGGCTTCTCCCCGGAGCCGGCGAACTTCCAGTCGAGCGACTCGCTGTCGCGCGTCACCCGCCAGCGCTGTTTCCCGTCCTTCGACGCCGCAATCGTCTTCGCGCCGTCGGCACGAACGAGGTCCTTCACCAGCCACGGCTCCGCCTTGGACTCGACCTGCGCCAGCGGCTCGCCTACAACCAGCATCGTCCCCGCGTCACCCCCTTGGGTAAGGTAACGCCCCGTCGCCTCCGCTTCGCCGCGCGAGAGCGAAGCGACCTCCGCGCTCTTCATGACCTTCTTCCCCAGAAGCAAGCGCGCGAGGCTGCCGCCTTTCGTGTCTTTCAGCTCGAGCAGCGTCCCCGCGCCCTGCGCCTTGTCCTTCGGTTCGACAAGCTCCAGGCGAGCGCGCTGCGCATCAGGCAGAGCTTCGCTCTGGACGATCTTCAGCTCCGCGAGTTTCACGAGGAGCTCCGCGACGCGATCGGTTTCGGCGGCAAAACCGGCGCGCTCGCGCACGCTCCAGCTCGCCTCGCCACGGACCAGATGCAGCTCGCCCGCAGCGTCTCGGATCCCGATCTCGGCGATCTGGTCGATGCGCAGATCCGGAATCAACTTCTGCCCGGCGCGCGAATCGACGCTCTTCCAGCCCGAGCGCTCGGACAGGATGACGGCGGCGCCGGCCCCGGCAAGAACCACGAGCACCGCGAGCGCCATGAGGAACTGCTTGCGGTTCATAGCGCAGGCGCTCTGCGGCGGCGCAGCACCGCGAGCACGATTCCCGCGATCGCGATCAGCAGCGGCATCAGCGCGATGTTCAACACCTTGGTCCAGAACTGCAGCGCCTCGCTGTCGGCTCGCAGCTCGCGGCGGACCTCTTTCAGCACAAGGCGCGTCTCCGCCGCCTTCTTGCGGAAGTTCTCGAGTTCGGTCTGCTGCTCCGATGAGAGGATCGCTCCGGCGCCCTTTCCCCTGCCCTTTTGCAGCGCGCTGAGTTTCTCCTGCGTCTGGGTGAGGTTGTCCTCGAGTTCCTTGATCTTGCCAAGATAGGCCTGCTGTGCCCTCGCCTCCATGTCGCGAATCACGGTGAACGGCCGCGCGGCGCTCGCGCGGCTGCGCAGCTTGATGAGCGCCGGATCGCCGGCGAACTGGTCCACCAGCGCCTGCGCGAAGGCGATGTTGCCGTTGCGCGGGATCACGATCTTCTGCCCAAAAATTTCCTGGATCTGCACCGCGGCGCCGTCGTTGATGAAATCGCTGTCCGCGACCAGCACCACCGCGTTGTCCGCGGCCGCTTCCTTGAGCGGTTCGGGCTTCGCCTCCGCGGCCTTGGAGCTCGCGGCTTTCCTGGCCCCCTTGTCCTCGACCTTGGGCTGGCCTTCGGGAAACGCGGTCTTGAACTTGCCGGTCAGCCTTATGGCAAGCGGATGTTCGGTCCCGGAGGGCTGGAATCCCCTGACTGCGGCCTCGCCCTGGGTCATCGCCGCGAAAGAATCGACGAGCTGCGAGTACGCCGAAGTCTTCATCAGCACGGTCTGGTTCAGACCCTCGACGGGCTTGCCGGTGAAAACTCCGGCGAAGGGCATGAGCAGCGATCCGAGCCGCGCCGTGACGATGTCGTTCGGATCGAAGGCGTTGTCGTTGAGCGAGAGCAGCGTCGGCAGCGCGCGCCCCCCCGCCCCCGTGACGTAGCGCATGTCGAGCACGACCTTGCCGGAATCGAAGCCGATGCCCCAGGCCTTGAGCAGCTTGTCGAGCGAGGACGGCGTGCCCCCGCCGCCGCCCATGCCTCCCATTTGACCCATCTGGTCAAAGTAGGCGTTCGGATCGAGGAAGGCGATGAGCTTGCCTCCGCGCAGCACGAACTGGTCGAGAGCGTACTGCGCCCGGTCGCCGATGCCGCGTGGATGGATCACGAGGAGCACCTTGATGTCCTCGTCGATGCGTTCCGCGTCGAGGCTCACCCGTTTCACGGTGTAGTCGCGCCGGAGCTCTCCCACAAACACCTGCGGCTCCATCGGCTGGCCGCCGGTGAATTGGCTTGGCGGCATGCCGAACACGGGCAGAGCGCTCATCACTCCGAGCACGGGCTTGGCAGTCGACGTGGCGCGCGCGATCGCGCGCGTGAGATCGTACTCGAGCAGCGACTCGCGGTCGGGCACTAGCGCCGGCAGCGCCACCTTCTGGTCGAGGTGGCTGACCGAGAGGCCGAGGTAAAACCGCTCTCCCGCGGGCATGACCTGGGCTTCGATGCCTTCCAGCGTCGCCGAATCCTCGGCATCGGAATCGGGTTGGGGATCGAGCTTCTCGACGAGGACGTTGCCGCGGCCGGCCTGCCTGAATTCGGCGAGCAAGTCCTCCACTCTTCGGCCGTACGCCTTGATCGGGAGGGGCACGCCCGTTTCGCCCTGGGTGAAATACAAACGGAGCTTGACCGGGGACTTGAGCTTTTCGAGAACCGCGTGCGTCCCTTCCGAGAGCGTGTGGAGCTTGCCCTGGGTGAAATCGATGCGCGCCCTCGAGGCGCCGAGAACGAAGTTGAGGAGGAGCAGGATGAGGAAAGCGGCGACGAGGCCGCCCGCCGAGTAAATCAGACTTTCGGTCCTTTTCTGCATCTTCTGTCTCGATCAGGCCCGATGGTTGCGGATGACGACGCCCGTCGCGAACAGCGTAAACGCGATCACCGAAAGGAAGTAGAGCACGCCTCGCGAATCCAGGACGCCCTTCTGGAAGCCGTCGTAGTGAGTCAGCACCGAAAACCTTGTCACGGCTTCCACGAGCCAGGGACTCGCCCAGCGCGAAAGCAGATCGGTGACCGGCGAGAAGCCGACCAGGATCAGGAGGAGGCAGAGCACCACCGCGAGGATGAAAGCGATGACCTGGTTACGGGTGAGCGCCGAGGTCATGCTGCTGATCGCCAGGTAGGCGCCGGCGAGCAGGCCCGCCCCGATGTAGCCGCTCGCGATCACACCGTTGTCCGGGTCGCCGAGCCAATTGACCGTGATAACTATCGGGAAGGTCAACGCAAGCGCGATGATGAGGAAGGCCCACGAGGCGAGAAATTTGCCGAGGATCGCCTGCCACGCGGCCACCGGCATGGTGAGCAAGAGTTCGATGGTCCCGAGCCGCCGTTCTTCGGACCACAGCCGCATGCCGACGGCCGGCACGAGAAACAGGAACAGCCACGGCAACCAGTTGAAAAGCGCCGCGAGCGAAGCTTCGCCCCGCTCGAAGAACCCGCCGAAAGTGAAGGTGAAGAACCCGGCGAGCAGGAGAAAAATGACCAGGAACACGTAGGCGACCGGAGACTCGAAGTATGCCGACAGCTCGCGCTTGGCGATGGTGCTGATTGCAGGCCAGGGACTCATCACGCTGCCGCCTCCGAAACGATTGCGCCAGAACGACGACCAAAGTATCGGCGGCCGGCGGCAATCGCGGCCGGTCGCATCCCCGCAAAGCGGGGCGCCCGCGAAGGCGGAGCCTCGGAACGTGCGACCCGGAGCGGGCGCATAGCACGCCGCTCACCAGTACGCGGGCGCTTGCCCGCCTCCGCGGTCGCATCCCGGCTGCGCCGGGAACCCTGCTCCACGCTCCGGCGTGCCTGCTTCCTGCTCATGCCGCCTCCTCCACAATGTCGGATCGGGTGATCGAGCGGAAGAAATCGTCCAGCTTGCCGCTCGGGGCACGTGCCTTAAGCTCCTGGGGCGTGCCGTTGGCGACGATGCGGCCACGGTCGATGATGATCGCCCGGGTACAGGCCTCCTCGACCTCTTCGAGGATGTGCGTCGAAAAGATGATCGCCTTGCTCTCGCCCATGCGGCGGATCAGCGTCCGCACCTCGTGTTTTTGGTTGGGGTCGAGCCCGTCGGTGGGCTCATCGAGGATCAATACCTCGGGGTCGTGGACCAGCGCCTGCGCGAGGCAAGTGCGGTGGCGAAAGCCTTTCGAGAGCGTATCGATCGTCTGCCCC
>Ga0137451_1000167_pt1 | contig 19615 bp, 17 predicted proteins | sample EasRivERMGT500_2_FD_102336 | JGI IMG/M metagenome (GOLD analysis project Ga0137451, IMG submission 102336) | Soil microbial communities from meander-bound floodplain in the East River, Colorado, USA - East River MetaG ERMGT500_2 | ecosystem: Environmental > Terrestrial > Soil > Floodplain ... | reverse complement strand
TCTCTCTAGAGTTGTACCGTATCTGGAAGACTCAATCTTGGAATATTGTCCAGCCTGATCTTCAAGAAAATCAAACTGTTTCTGGTATTTCATCCGCACCAATTCAACTGCACTGATATCTTCCTGCCGCATGTGATGATTCAGCATGTCATCAGCAATTTTCTGAGAATCAGTCTTAATGAAAAATTCGGAAGCAATACCACGTTTACGGAGATCAGAATCAATATAATTCTCATTGAGAGTCCGCTCGAAATCATAACTCCTGTTTGCTTTAAAGAATTCTTCTGTATCAGCTTTTAGGAGAACTTGATACTCAGGCAATGCACGAACTTTAGAGATAAGTTGATTCAACTCTTGTTCAGATGCAGCATGGATCATGGAAACATGACCTGCGCCTGTAACTCTCGGATCGACTACAAATGCGAAATGCTTATAATCTGCAGTATTCGGGCGGACTGGGTAGACAACTTCGGGATCTTTGTAATTCGTCCGGCCGAGAGCAGACTGCCGATCTCTCTCAAGATTAACTCTAACTGCATTAGTTTCCTGATGAGCTCGCAACGCATCGTATGCCTTCTGATTAACAATAGGTATACTTTCTGGGGCTCCCGGTTGCAAGAGAGGAGATACAGATTCAAAACCCTCTTCAGAAGCTTCTCCTCGTTTTGCCAGTTTTCTAGCAACAAGAGCTGGGCCGGCGTCGAGTCCATAGATTGATGCGTCCTCGGCGAGAATGTAATGCTCAGAAGTACTGGAGATTTTACTCCAGATAGCAGAGACTTCGATAGCGGATTTCGTATCTTGACTAAGAGCAACAAGCGCAGAATTCAGTTTGAGTTTAGCTGCCTCTTTGAATGCAATTTGTAGTCGCTGAGTTCCAGAACCAGCCTGCTCCATTGCGGCTTCAATAGATCCATACTTGCCCGCCGCAAATGTAATGAATCCAGGACCAGAGCCAATTCTAGAAGTTGATAGAAGCATCTCATTAGTGAGTTCAGGGAATTGAGTTGCAAGATCTCCTGTACCTTTAAGGAATACTCTTTCAACAGCTTGCTGAAACAATTTCTCTTGAGCCGCAAAATAACTCAAGGCATCCGTGATAGTTCCATTAAGTTCTGCAGTTGCTGCAGGGATACGGTAGGATACTTTCGTATACTCAGGTAGAAATTCAGTTCTTGCACCGAGTGGGTCAGATTTGAATGATAGTCCGGATTCGACTCGGGCCGCATCATACGCTTTATTGAGTCCTTGTCTGGCGAATAAATCATTGAATTCGTTGGCTGGAATTCTATCTCCTTCAAGGAAGGCTCTACGGGTATTTGTGATTCTAGCGATTGCATCCGTACCATATTCCACCGGAATTGAACCTTCAAAAACCATTCTCTCAAGGAGTGTATTAGCGACAGTTTCTTTAGCTTCTTTAATGAAATCATACATCTCTCCAGAAGATTTAAACTCAATCGCTGTACCTTTGGAGTCTACCCACTTAATTCCATCCCAAGCTTTACGCTCGAACACATGCTCCAACGCAGGGATATCTCCCTGACTGAATATAGTTTTTCCGGGAACTAGTTTGATAGTGTCTGCATTGGTACGAAACCAAATGTATCTGGCTTCAGCTTCATTGTGCGCGCTCAGACCTGTTAGATTGGCAGCACTCCAAAGTTTCTTGGTAGCAAATCCATACTTCTTTACTTCTTCCATTACTGCTTCTTGAGTAGTACGTCCTGCACGTGGCAAAACTTTATCCGCAATACTCAAAACAACAGGCTCATAGACAGATACTTCTCCAGCACCTTCTCCAAGGATTTTCACATACCTAACACTCAGTCCTTTATTTGCTTCCAGATCGAGCATTTTTGCGTTCTTGGCAATCTCTTGCTCAATTGCAGTTAGACGATTAACACGAACAGCTTGCTCAGCATGAAGAATATTTCCAGCAATTACTTCTGCATTCCCATTACTTTCTCCTGCAAGCATAGCTTTAGGATTGACATGGAATGTGTCTGCGAGTAGATTAGCAACTTCAGAATCTTTTCCTGCCATACTTTGAAGTTGATTGCGAATATCATTATTGATTTTACGTTGCTTATCTAGATAATTGGCAACATCTTTATCATATAAACGTACATCGCCGCCTTCAAGCAAAACTGGAACTCCAGCATTCTGGCGTTCATAGGCGGCAAAAATTGCTTTATCAGATGGCCGGAAAGCCTCGTCAAGAAACTCTCGCTCAGTAGCAAATTTGGCTCGGATATCTTCCGCACGAATTTCTTTCTTCAAAGAGGTTAATGTCTTGGATGCTGTGAATGCTCCTCCAATGACACCATTCAGAATGCCGCCAACAACAATATTTTTAACAATATCTCCGGTATCTTGACTATCAAGAATTGTACTCTTGAACATAGTAGCTTGAACTGCAGTTTCAAATGCAGCGCCTTCAAGCACACCTTGCCAAACACCGGAACCAAGAGCTTTTGCTACGTTGGCATTGATTAGAGAGAATGACGCATTAGTCCGAGCAAGATCGGACGCGGCGAGTTTGACGAAAGTTTCAACTTTAGGAACTAGAAGTCCCGTGGCAGCAGAAATATTGGTTCCGAGGAATCCAGTTCTAGTTGCTGCCCCAAGGGCTTTTTGTCCCGCAGAGAGAATCTTAATTCCTCCAAGTCCGGGAATGAAACTTCCTGCGATAAAACCGGCAAGATCCGCAGCTTCTCTATTTTCTGCATAATATGCTCCGAGATCAGAATCAAGGGCTGAGATCCATTGATCATTCTCTCTTTGCGCAGCATCTGCTCCAAACCAATTGCCAACTGTGACTCCGGAATTATAAAAGGAATTGGCTCCGGAGAGGACAGAAACGGAAATAAATTTTCCTGCGTTTTGGAACTTCTCTGCCCAAGTACTTGGATCGTACCAAGATCCTCCGTAATTATTCCCAAGATTGTGATTATCGGCTGCCACCATCCAAGAAGGAGTTGCTTCAACTTGAGGAACATCTGCATCAAGAGTAAGGAAATTCATTTAAAATCTTCCTGTAGTTGATGGTGAAGCAAATCTTTCAAATGGATCTGCTGGGCGTGCTCCAATATCTCTAAATGCCCTATAAGAAAGCTGCTTATTAATCCATCTACCAAGAATATCTGGTTTAGTCACGTCAACAATATCAGAAGATCCATTCTGACCATCTAAGCGTACATTATAAGTATAGAATTTTCCAATTGCAGGAATCCCAAATTTAGGGAGATCTCGCTGGGCTAGATTAGCAGCAGATCCAACTTGATAGATTGTAGTCAAAGAGATAACATCATTGTATGTGAGTTTTCCTGTTTTAACTCCATCAATTACTGCCGCCATAACCTTAGAAGGATCATTCAGATCTACTCCAGTGTCCAACAGAGGCTTCAGGACTTTAGTATAAACTGGTGTAGCTGCGGCTGCAGGAGAAGCTTTTACTATATCTGCAATTGGAGCAATAGAGAATATATTCTTAGCATCACTCGGACGAACTTCACGTGCATCTTGAGTCAGAACTCCTACTACTGCAGCATTAAGTTTTGCTGTATTTCCTGTCACATCTTTTGGATCAAAAGTTTTTGAACTTGTAACAAAATCAATAGCTTGATTGATTTTGGTTTTTACCAATTCTTGCGGAGGAGAAACATTTATAGGGGAATTGGACCTGAGTCTTGAAGCCACTTCGGCCGCTGTTTGTCCCAATTGGAATTTACCCGTTGCTTCCGCGAATTCTCCGGCTTTCCAATCGGCAAGGAATTCTTCTGCGGCTGGTCCTTTTGCTCTGATTGTTTGGAGAGCAGTATCTGCTTTAACTCCTGCAAGTGGCGGAAGACCGCGGATTGCTCTGCCGACATTAATTGAATCAAGGATGGACGAGTCATACTTATCTTCCTTAAGTTTAGCTTCTTTTCTAAATGCCCACTCTTCATCAGCTCTAGCACTTGCACGCCTAGAAAGAGCCAATTGCTCTTCAGCATTCTGAGCTTGCTTAGCAGAGAATGTAAACTGTAAATTCTGTGCAGACGCAGCTAGTACAGTTTTGACTCCTTCAATATTGTACTTAATTCCTTCCAATGTAGCTTCATTAGCTTTAAATTTCCATGCAACCGCAGCTTGTCTAGCAGAAGCCTCTGCAGATGCAGTAGTAACAACATTAGCAAACTGTTGTTGTAATGTAGCCGAACCAAGCGTAGCCTGATTCAGCTTATTGATATGTTCAATAGCTCCGTCTCGCTCACGCTCAGCGGCATTATACTTACGAATATCTTGGTTAATCGTAAGACGAGAAGTAATGTATCCGATTGGATCTTCCAGCAGAGATTTAGATTCTTTTTCTTTAATCACTTGTTGAGAGGCATCCATCGTTTCATACGATGTACGAGCTTTCTCTGCAAGCATAGTATAGATCTGATTTTGAGCCGTACGATCCGTACCAAAATCAATCCCAAGTTGCTGTCGTGCAGTTTGTGTAGAGAGTTCTGCAGCAGTTTTTGCTTGGTCAATTAGAGCTGCATCTTCGGCTGCAGTTTCTAGCAGACGTACTGAACCTTTAGAGACTGCCGCAGCATCTGCAAGGAATCCTTCAACTTGACTTGTGCCAGTTTTCAGCACATCTTTAGCTCCAACAACTTGAGCTAGAATATCTGTAATGGTGATCCCGGGCATGATTATCCTCTTTTCCTAAACTTAGTGCCAATCTGAGTGCGAACAATATTATTAAGAATACTATTTCCTGCACCTAGATTGATGTCGGCCATTCCTGCAAAATTAGTCGAACCCAATCCACCGAGAGCTGCACTAGATGCAATATTGCCTCCAGTCACAAGACCTTTAGTTGCACCAGAAGCAACACCACCAACAATCTTTGCAAGATCTGCAGAAGCGCCCGCAGCAGAAGCAAGACTTCCAGCTCCAGAAGCTACTCCGCCACCAAGACCACCCAATGCAGCACCTTTAAGAATATTTCCACCATTGATTCCAGCATTAACTGCACCTCCGAGTGCACCGGAAGCTACTCCACCTATAATTCCTCCGCCAAGTGCAGGAGCTAATGCTGGCATAAGTGCTGCACTTAAAACAAATGCAGATCCTTTTAATGCACCTTCAACGAAAGATTCTTTCTTGTAATTATCAGATTGAACAGGAACAAGTCTATCGCCCCTGCGAACATAAGTAGTTGTATTATATTTAAGTCCACTCTTTCCCGGGCGGTGAGTATTTACAGAAAACATTGCATTTGGATTGTTAGAGATATATTGCTGCATATCTGCATGATTCACAAGCCGCTGCAATTTTTCTGCATTTTCATCAGAAACAGTGTCTGGAGTTGGGAGAATAGCTAAACCAGTTTCAGGGTCTGTGCCGCCTGTATGTTTGGTGAAATATTTAGAGACATCAATACCTAACTGTTTCGCGGCCTTAGTTAGAGCGTCAATATTGTAAGTAGATTGGCCCGCAAGCTGACCAGATTCATTGTCAATATACTGTCCAGTTCCTTTGAATTTAGGTTTATATCCTAAAAGGGTGACAGTTCCTTTTTCAAGTTCTCTTCCCAAAGCTTTAGTTTCAGGATCATCTTCTGATCTTGATCCAAAGTGATTAAAGAGATATCCACCACCTTTAGTTTTACTTCTACGACCTACCATTCCGTCTAAAGACGCATCTTTAAGGAATTGATCAAAGAATGCATTGGCATCTAAGACTTCAGCTCCATTAACCATTTGGCCAACAGTCAAAGAATTCCAATTGGGGCTAGAAGATGTAGAGGTAGGTTTTGGAGTAGCTGCACCAATTGGGGCTGCCTGTACAGGAGTTTCTTGAGTACTGACTGGCTGAATTGTTTTCTTCTCTGCAATCTGTACTGGCTGGATTGGCGCTACCGTTGGAGTTGGAGGGGCAATTGGATCTGGCAATCCATTTTTAGCAACTCCAATCAATGCGTTTAATAGCTCGTCGGAACCAGTCATTCCGAGCTCTGCCATAGCATTGTACGGCATTTATCAATCTCCTGGAGCGTAATCTTCGTTATCAGAACCAGACCAACCTCCACTATCTCCACCAAAATTCCAATCATCCATAGCAGGAAGATTAGTATCATTAGAAGGAAATAGAGAAGAGATTGGAATATTAGTTAGTCCACTCAAATCTCCCGCTTGAGCTTCAATTTGTTGTGGAGTCAATCCAGACATATTGGTTGTCATTCCATTGGGATCAACAGTATATCCAGGATTTCCGCCTGCAGCTCCACCAATGAGACCAGCAAGTCCAGATCCACCAGCTTTAATGAGATCACTAATAGATCCAGTAACTCCAGAAATACCCCCAACTCCAGCACCTTGAAGAAGAGAATTAAGGAGAGAAACTCCAGCAATTCCTCCTAATGCTTTAAGAGGGTCAATTGTGGGATCTTGATCTGTACGTCCTTTAGAGGTTGTATCGCCAGATGTAGTTTCAGTGGTTGTAGTTCCTGCTTGTGCCGCTGCTAGTTTTGCTGCAGTACGCGCCACCAAATCATTTTGAAGCAATACACCTGTAGATCCGCCATATAGTCCTGCAGCTTTCTCGGCTGCACCAATTGATGCAACTCCACCAGGACCAGCCAAAATATCATTAATAAGAGATTGCATTCCCTCTTTGGTGATATTTGCTTGAGTCGAAGAAGTTTTAGTTCCACTTTGAGTTGTAGAACCAGATGAACTACCAGATTTACCTGTGATGAGTCCGATTAGATTCAGAATATCATCACTAGATTTTTCTGCAATCGGCATGATGATTCCTTACGGTGTAAACTTAATGTGAGACAATATCCAAGGAGCCGCTGCGACCATTCCAAGAAACATAGCTCCAAGAGTAGCCAGAATTTTCCATGAAATTTTACCCGCTTCCATGGTAGTCAATAATGTATCTACCTTAGTCTCAATGTTTCGGAGATTAGTGAATTGGCTGGTAGTGTCTATTTTCAATTGAGACACATTCATTTCCATACGAACAAATCTCTCGTATTGGTCATCAGTCATATCGGTGTGCCTCAATCCTTCAAGATCTATCGGAGTAGTATCCGACATGATTCAATTTAGGCGCCCGGAGTCAGGAACAAAATCCCGGCCGCAGCACCATTTGCAGAAACTGTGGCACCGAGAGGGATACCAGATACGATTGGAAAATTTGGAGGAATATATCTATCAGTACCATCAGCAAGACAAGTAGCGCCAATACGCACAAACATCCCTACGTTGGCAGTAAAAACATAATCAACTGATGTGACTCCAATATTAATTCCAGCGGCTGGCGCAGTTCCAATTGGTGCAGTAGTTGCCGGAGCACCAGCGCCAGCAATAGCAAGTTGGAGAGAATTGGGAACAACTGGAACTGTTGAGAAAGGAAGTAGATCCATTGTAAGTACTCCTAATTATGCTGTATGGTATCAAAGACTTGGTTGGAGGACACTAGGGGATTCACCAGAAGTGCTTGTAGTATCAATAAATGTTTCTGGATGTGTAGCAGGATCATTAGGAGTGACTGTTGGCGGAGTGCGTTTTGCCACCTCTGCAGCAATGATTTCTGCTGCTGTTGGAGGTGGAACAAATGCACCTTGTATAACTAGTTGCTGTTCAATCTCTTTGAGTGCTTGATAAGATTCTCTAGCGCCTCTATTCAATAGAGATTCCCAAACCAACATTGCAGTTGTTTCTGTAACTGCGAGTGTATAAAGTTTCATCGAATATTCTCTTCCATAAGATCAAAGTGGAATTTTAAATCTTTACCGGCAATACCAACACCGCCGATACCATAACATCCATTTACATTATCTGCGACGGCTGCCCAAGTTGCTGCAGCTAATGCAGCAGAGCCAACAAATGCTCCTGGAGTTTGTCCAGTAATTCCAATAGTGCCCGCATTATTGATTGCAGTAAATTCAACTCTACAACCACCAGATAGATTTGTAGCAGGCTCCCAAACAGTCATCCAGCCAAAAACTCCTGCCCCCATTGTGGCGCCAAGAGCATTAAATTGATTTGTTGCAGATGCCCCAGCACCAGTTACCGTTGCTCGAGTAGTTACGGCTCCGGAAGTCTCACAGATTAGGATTGCCCGCCGCCCTTGTCTATCTCCAGGATTAGCAACATATGTACTAGAGAAAGCAAAACTACCCTCCATTCCGTGTGTCCAAGATCGATGACCAAGAGCTACACTATAAAATGCATCTGCTGTAGTTAGATAATTACCTGCCAGTGAGAAAAAATTGCTGGCAGTAGTTAGATTACCAAACGCAAAAGAATAACTATTTGAAGTGTTTCCTGAACCAACAGCAGCGCTATGATCTGTTACTGTGTGACCTTCTCCACCAACAAAACAATACTGCCCAACAGAATGATTAATACCAGCAGCAGCAGAATGATTTGCGACTGTACTATTACTGCCACCAAGAGTTACGCCACCAATCCCAGTGATGTGCTGACCATTACCTCCAAAGCAACCACCGTAACTAGCACCACTATCAACAGTATTAAATTGTCCCCCAACAAGTACTGAAGTAGCTCCACCAGCAACTTGTGTATTTGCCGATCTACTCCGCATTCCATCGAAAGCAAATGGTCCACGAATGTTTCCATTCTGTGCAGAGCCATCAGTGCGATTTAACTGAAATGTTGGTGAACCTCCACCATATTGTCCTTCAAGTACTGTATCAATTGCATCACCAGCACCTCCCGGAGAATTAATTCCAGTCCAGATAGATTGGTAAACTCCGCCGGCTGTATTTATCTGATCTTCTGCCCACCATTTTAGAATCGGCGAACCCCATTCAGCCGCAGTTCCAGCAGCATCAGTAATTATTGCCTGTCCGGGAGTTCCAAACCCAGTAAGGCCAATTACGGAAACATCAACACCAACTACTTGAAGTGGAGATGTTGCTGTAGTTACTCCACCTCCACCGCCACCTCCAATTTGACCTGCAATAGCCCAAATTGCATCATAGATTCGCTTAAATTCAGCCCAAGTTTCATCTGTGATCTCACTCGGACTAATAACCGGTTGATCTGGAAATGCTAATGGAAATGAAACAGGCGCACGTGTTCCTGCCATTACATACGCCCACCAGTGTGGAAATTAAGGATCATGCTGGAGAGATCAATAGACCCAATAATGAGAATAGATATGTTTTTTCCCATTAGAGAATCAAATACATATCTCCGTTGAGTTCCTGTATTATCAGCTAATGTTCCAACAGTTTCTGTAGTATTCTTTCCATCAATAGCAGCAAGAGCAGATACTCTGAGTACTTGAGCTGCGTCAACATTTTCAATAGTTACTTGATCGAGCCCTAAAAATCGAGTACGAACATATTGATATTTTCCTAGGAGAAATACTCCATTCCCAGTAGAGATAGTAGAAATAGGAACTGCAGCCGCATGAAACATTCTAGGCACAAAAACATTTGCTGTAGCACCTAGAAATCCAATAGATCCAACAATCTGCTCCAAAGTAGCATCAGCCACTGAAGCCCATTGCCATACATCTACGTGATTAATTTTAAGTTTTCCATATCTTTTACGCTCTACATCATATATAATCGCATGAGAATAGAGTGGAAACGTGGAAAAATAAGTAGTAATTCCATAAGAAATTACAAGGAACCTTCCAGAGATAAGCGTGAATTTCTTATATACTGGAATTGAAATTGCTGTACGAGTAAAAAGAAATGTTGTTTCATCAAAATCTTCAAAATACTGCTCTGAGAGAAAATCAGTTACTTCTGTAAGAACTCCTTGAGCTTGTGTGGCTCCAAGCGATTGAAGTCCAAATGTAGTATATGCAAATTGAACAATACTGTTTGCATCACTTGCAATCAATTGATCTGAAACATATCCACCGGCACCTTTAATCTCTTTAAATGTAAATGGATATGTAGGATTACCAGTAGCAATCATTGCCACAGCATTTCCAACACAATAGATTACTGCTCCAAAAGTTGCTGGAGCAACAAAACAAATAATTCCTTTAGCTTCTTGCAATGCACCGCCACCGGCTCCAGTAATCAAAGACGGTGTAAAATCTAAGGGATTAATGTTCGAGGACCAAAATATACCCTGCTCAGTCCAAAGTACTCCGTAACCTGCAACTGCTGCAATTCCTCGCAAACTAGCGGCAGCGGGGGCTCCAACAAAAACATATGTTCCATTGAAAAAGATACCTCCGACATAGGTGCGAGTATATCGAAAGGAATTAATTCCTGGCTGAGTTTCAAGTCCATAAGTTACTCCATTGATTGTAGCTTTAGTGAAATACGGACGATTAAGAGTAGGCCAATTGGCTGCTGGCCCAGTTAAAGATCCTAATACAGTCCAAAGTACATCAGCTCCAATTCTGGCAATCATATCAGTGCCAGAAACAGCTACATCAAATAGATTGATTCCATCATGCCAAGTATAAATGAATGGAGTTCTACTGCTAACTCCCCAACCACCTAATCCAGCTCCAGAACATTTTTGTACATAATCAACAGATTGGAATCCATCGCCGACAGGCATTCCATTGTGCATGTAATACAATTGAGGAACAGCTACATTTCTATCAGCTATACTATTCGTAGTTGTATCTGGGCCATTGAGAATTACAGTGCGACCTTCACTCTCCGAAATAAACGGAAATTCTGCTGAAAGTGTAGAAGCTCTATATTCGAGTGCAGGCATTTGAATTTCTTAATTAATTACAAGAGTAATATCAAAATTAATAGTATCTCCAATAGCTATAGTTAAAGCAGGATCTGTGCCCCAAGCAGTTCCAGCTACAGTAAGATTTCCTTGACAATTAAATGCATTTGAAGCGCTCCACATAGCAGCTCCAACATATTTCAAAGTGGTGGAAGCATCATTAAGATTATACACACCGACAGGGATAGAAATATTATCTGCGTGAAAAGTTACTCCACCAACAAGAGGAGCAATTAGTAATACTTGCCCAGGAGTTCCAGCAGATGTAAATGAAAGTCTACTTTGAATTCTAAGAATATTAGACCCAATAAGATCTACTCTGGATGTAGCTGTAGTAAATGTAAGCGCTGCACCTTGAGTTGCAGTGAAATTAATTGTAAGAGGAGATACACCACTCCAGATTGAAGTCATGTCAGTATCCTGTAGCTTGAATGTTGGAAATGTCAATCAATTTCATTTGTTCTCCAACAAGAGTTCTCATGGAAGCCTCTTGTTCAGCAAAACCAATTGACTTGAAAATCATAGCAGCGGCATCAAATACCACAGAATACGGAAAATCTTGTGTAATCCAAGTAAAATAATCGGCTGTTGATCCTATATTAGGAAATGCATAATAGCCAATATTAAAATACTGAGCTGCTGGATTTGTACGAATTTTAAGATTCAATCCAGCTTCATAGTACACATTGTCTTTGAACACCCAATAATCATCAATGCCAAATTGAGGATTAATTTGATCTAACTGCAATCCAACAGGATCAAATGGAGACGTAGAACTAAGAGGTTGAATATAAGAAACTGCTCTCCAGAGCGGGAACAATGTCTTATATGCAAGTGTTTGAAGTGTAAGAGATGAAGCAAATGCAATACCTGTCTCTATAATATCTTTACTGTAGAAATCTTTGGTATGCATTTTAACAATTGCATTTTTAATCGCAGAAGTGGTAGTCGTGACCAAGTCTGGCCGCTTCGTGATTCCATAAACCTCAGTTAGCAGCTCAGACAAGGTCATTACATTCTCCTACTTCTTACCTGCACGGGCTTGCAGATCTGCAAGATGTTGTCTAATGTTTCCAGGAGCAAATGTTTGTGCACCTCCACCTTCCGGCGAAGCAGCTTGTTGAGCAGCAGCCATCATCGCAGCAGGATCAATTGCATGGGAAGTATTAGCAGAATTCATTCTAAACTTCTGATCAGAGTCACCTGCATCATTTGTAGGATTATTGGCCCGCAAACGTTGTGCAGCTTGCTCTGCAAGAAATTCACGAATGATCTTATTCTTGAATGCCAACATCGGATCAGTTAATTCTTCAACATCCATGATCCCGGTAGCTTTAAGAAGTTTAATGTTCTCTGCTTCTTCGTCAAGATAATCAATCTCACGTTGATCTGTAGTAGCATAAACGTGCTTGACAAAATTAGCTGCAGCGCCCCAAGGAAAGATTACTCGGAAACTACCAAGTTGTCCTTTATAGTACGTAACATCTACAGTCCCATCAACAGAAACTGCAGGACGTCTTTTGGATGGAGGAGCAGAAAATTCAATTGGTTGTGGCAACATCTTAGGACGTGCCGTAGGTGCAGGAGGAACTCCAATTCCAGATTCTGTACTGGGAGTTGCAAAATCTTGTACCGGCAAAAGATGCGCAGGAATATCTTGGAGATTTCTAGTGGGATCGGCTTCCGCCGGTTGGATTTCATTCATTTTGAGTTTCCTAAATTTGGTCTCTGGGAATTTTGAAGTAGGGGCTGATTACTTTTCATGGCCAGCCCCCCAGCCAAGTTCTCTCCCAGAGAAACTTAACCCACAGCGCCGTCAGTGAGGTTATAAATCACTGCATTTGCCGGAGGATTCTTAACAACTGCGGTGCATTCAGTGGTAAGAGTTCCACCTTCTGCGTCAATGCCATTATCAGCGGCATCTTCTTCACCCGGAGTGTTGAATCCCTTATATTGCGTCTTTCGATTTCCCAGATATGCAATCCGGAAAGTAGAAAGATCCACTGCAACTGCCATTTTGCCATAAGCAGCATTCGAGTTGAACAGAGGATGCTCGATCATATTGAACGTGCCACGCGAGATAGCGAATTGCTCGTATCTCATACCGTAGGAAGTTTGCTGCGGAAGCACTTGGTAAGTACCCAGCAAACGACCAATTTTGGTAATCACCTTTTTGGCGACACCACCAACGAAAAGAACTCGCTCATTACCAACTTTAGCGTCGGTAGTCTGGTTGAAAACAACATCCAGAAAACCTTCAAGTTGCGTATAGTTCGTAGTACCGCCAGCAGTATTGACGTTAACTGCAGCATAACTCGGCGGATAATACGCCAGAGTACCAACAATATTAATCAAACCATCCATTGTACGGAACGGCTGACCATTGCGAGTACCTTGGAACTTTTGTCCAAAGAAAAGAGCCTTCTCGATATCAACTGCATGGAACATCATGCAATCAGTACGAGATTCCTGGACATTACTATCACCTGCAATCATCAGCGTAGCACGCATCGATTCAGTGACTGCCCAAGTATTCCGGAAAATCTGGGTGAAATTCGTAACCCGAACCGGAACAATATTCAGTGCATTCGGACGGAGCGAACCTTCTTCATACGCAGAACCAACTTGGTAAAGATCAATTGCAGATCCAATACCGGCCGCAACCACGGTGCCAACTGCTCGAATAATTTGAATGCTAGTCGGACTAATAATAGCATTCACAAGAACTTGTTCAAACGAGCCAGTATTAACACGAAGCAACATTCCCGGAAGAACGTTTGCAGACGAAACAACTGGAATGATAGTATCAGTGGAGATAGTTACCGAAGTTGTAGTGACTTGCGGGAAGAGCATGGTTTTCGTGAAAAATCCATGTTCCACTTGAACAGCAGTTTCCGATTGCAATCTGCTAGTCATACCGAACAAAGGTGCTTCACCATTCGGCATAAGCCGGGTAATTGCCTGAGAGAAACTCGGCTTAACTAGATTCGCAGCGGTCAGTGCTGGGGCGGTTGAGAAAATACCGATAGGCATCTCGATTCCTTTCGATTAATGAATTGTTGGATTTACAGGACTTGATACGTCATAGTTGCGGCGCCAGTCTTGGTAAACAGAATGAAACCAAAACCAGAAGCAACAATAGTCTTTGCACCAACTGCAGTCATACCAGCACCAGCAATCAGAGTAAGTGCAAATGCTGTGGTAACAGAAACAGCCACAACAAAAGTCTCTCCAACATCCATTTCAGGGTTAGCTGCAAGAATATTAACTGCAGTATCTGTGGTATCAGATCGACCCGCAGTCATACCAGAACGAACATATAGACCAGTAGAAAGTGCAGCCGCACTAATTACTTGATTTGAGTCAGTTGCTTGAATGAACGGAGCAACAAATGCAAGCCAACCATCAGTAGTTCTTGCATCTTTTACTAGTCCAGCAACTCGAACACTTGGACGGGCGTAAGCCATGAGAATGATTCCTTATATAGGGGGTTGAATTTAGGAGTTATCTGCCGCAGCAAATGCATCCCAATCGATGTCATCAGTACCGTTTTTAGACCTACTAGGCTTTTTGGTTGGGGCTTTTGAACCTTGCAGATGACTCGTCATATCATCCATATAAGTTTGAACCATCCCAGCAATTTCATCTGCGTCAGCATTAGGATACTTAGCAGTGAAAGTTTGTTCTAGAGCAGCAACCACAGGTGCAAGAGCAGGATCTTTGAACACTGGATTGAGCTTTGAAGCGGAACCTTTAACAGTTTGTTCCCGAATCAATTTGGGCAGTTCTTTAAGGAAATCTGATTTCATTTCCTCCAAAGCTTTCTTTGTAATCTGGGTTCCAGCAAGAGCTGTTTTCCCGTATACATCTTGGGCCACCATATTTAGGGCTTCCATGAAAGCTTCTTGTGCCTCTGCACCACCCTTAGAAATTTTTTCTCTGATTTCAGGAGTTACTGCATTTGTGAATGCGACTGTTTTTGCAGCCTTCAACACAGCTTCTTCTGAAATATTATCTAGGAACGGTTTAGGCGCATTTGGATCTACTTTCGGCGCAGGAAGAGTTTCCCACGTCTTAGCATGTTTCTCCAGTAGGGAAGGAGGTGCAGCAGGCGGAGTTACAACCACAGGAGGAGCATTGGGAACTGGATTTGGATTCGGAGGAGTTTTAGCTCCGACAGGAGTTGTAGGAACTGCCGGTTGAGGAGTTCCAAAAACTTGTTCCATTGCATTAGAGAGGATGCCCATTTTGATTCCTTAATCTGTTTTGGGAGAGTCTTGTTGAAGTTCAAACAGCGCTTTTTGTGCTGCTTCACTAGCATCTAGAAGCCATTGTAAAGCTTGAAGTTGACCTTTTAAATGACTATCTTGCTGAACAAACTGCAAGGTCTTTTCAGGGTCATATTCAATATTGATGATTTGCTGTGCTATAGTTGCAATTTCATTTTGAATCCTTTGTCGGTTTCCAATAGTAAGAATAATCGAGCCAAACTCTTCTTCATCATCTGCCCACTTATAAGTTGTGAAGGTATTAGGAACTATAGTAGCCATCTCAAATACCTTGCTGATTTACAGAGACTTTTGGCGGGGCCGCTTGTAAAGCAGGAGAAGTAGCAGGATTAGTAGGAGGAGTTCCCGGAGGAAGATTAGGATCCCAACCATAATCCGCAGGTTTCGGCTGTGTCCCTGCAAGTTTAGCAACATCTCCACCTTTTTCTGCTACTGCCATCATAGCTTGTTGCCAAGTTGCAGAAGCTTGTTCATATGCAACTTGAGCCTGAGTTTTCTCAAATGGAGAAAGATCTGCATTCTGAGTTTTCATCAGATAAGAGAAAAGAGGTGTGATATTGTATCCGGCCGCGATTTGAGGAACAGCAGCGATTGTTTGTAGACCTTGCTGAAGTGCGTCACTATTAAGAAGTTTTGCAGCCGGAGTCAAACCATCACTGGTTTTGAAATCCATTGCAGTGTTACGAAGAACAACAGGATCAATATTCACACTTTTTTGGAGAGTCTTAGAGAATATAACTCCAGTACCTTGATACTGAACAATATTCGTCTTCATCATGAATTTAAGAGGCGTGAAGAATGATGCTTCCAGTCCAATAGAACACATCATATCTCGACCATTGGAATTATCATTGACCGTTTCAAATTCTTTAAGAGTCTTGTTTCCTTTTTGGAACTGACCTCGACGAGTTTTATTCTGACCAGAATTAAGATCTCCTAGCCCCATAATCATAGGAAGCTCTTGGAGGACTACCCCAGAATTTTCGTCTCGGAATGGAAAAGCATATACCGATTCCGAGACAGGCTTTCCGTATCCTGCAGGCCGAATTGGAATCTTTGCGCTGGGGTTGGGAGAATTAATATGTTGTTCGGATACACGGGAGGGATCGAATAAGGTCCGATCGGAAATGGCTCTGCGGCGCGCTGCAATAACGCTGTTGAGCATTGCGGAGCTGACATCTTGAATATCCTGTTGATTCTTTGCCAGTGATTTGGTTTGATACCCTAATCCATCTTCAATCGGTTGAAACATCATAAACGGAAGCATGCTATGAGCATTTGTGAGTCTCTTAGCTCCAATGAGTGTTTGATTATTTACATAATACATTTTCCAAATTTGCGGAGTCTGAGGCGCAGAAACTTTCAAATTAAAATCAGAAGGAATAATCCGAGCATAGAGAATAGTAAGAACATAAGTATTCCGGTAATTAATCTTATTCCCACTTTTTTCTCCAAGACGCTCATCAACCCAACGATTCCAATCAGGCTCCCCTCCCATTTGTTGGACAGTCATAGACACATCACGACGAATTTGAGGAATATTGTATGTATAAACAGATTCAACTCCAGATGTAGCAATTCCCCAACCCGGAGATTGAGATTCCAATGCCTTAACAATATTTGGAATAATCTTACAATCCAGACCATTGATGAAACTTTTCATCTCGGTTCGGCTCATAAGTTTATGGTACCCACCATATTCACCACGGGGAGAAACTTGAGAAGGAAAATATCGAGTATCCCAAAAAGAATTATATGGATCAATCCGCTCTAATTGATTTCCTTGCCAAATAATTTCCTTTGGTTGGCCTTCAGAAGTAGACACAGAAATGTCAGTTTCAAGAACAGGAACAGTTTGTTGACCCCAATCAAAATCAACTGCACCGATGTTGTATTTAAATCCATCTCGAATCGCCATCATGAGTTGTTGAGTCCATCCACCTCGAGTAGATTGATCTTCAACAATCACATTCATTTGTTGAACTGCATCCATATCTTTTGGAGCACCAACAAAGGAGAAAATTGGATAACCTTGAAGAAATACTTCTGTTTGATATTCAACTGCGGTTTCTACTGCAGGAGCAATGATGGGAACTGTAATATTGCGGAATTTATTAGTATCTCCCATACGATTTCGAATAACAGCTCTAGCATTCTCAATTGTATTATCTCCCTCTCGCATGTATGCAACATCAATCTCAATCATTTGAAATCGAATATCTTGGTACGCACCAAAAGCATCCATGTAAGAATTCTTAAGCTGCACAAAACCATCTTGTGCCGCAGCAGGAATAAAGATGGGAGTTGCAGGAGCTGTCATGGTTTTGTCACCGGTTTGGAAAGAAGTTTTGAATCAAACGGACTTAATAGAAGAGAACTTGGAGGAACATCATAGAGATCCAGAGGAAAGAATAGTTCACCTTCTCTTCCTCTCAATTTAGCAGATTCAAATTGAGTTTGAACTGCACGAGCTTCAGCTTCTCCGGCAGTATGACGATATTTCATCTTCGCTGCATTTTCAGCCTCAATTCCAACTTCTTGAGCCCTTCGAGTTCTCATATAGAGTTGATAATCGGGATCAGCAAGAATACCGGAACCTTTCATAGCAGGATTATTAGCCATGTTTGCTACATCATCTGGGAGGATTCCGTATTTTTTAGCGATAGAGATTTTCAATTCTCGTGCAGTATTTTGTACTTTTGTAAAAGATTCATAGAAATTTTTAGAGGGAAGAAAAGATTTATAAGATGATCCAGATGCAAAACCTTCAAGGTGCTGAATTGCATGTTGAGTTTCATGGAGAAGAGCAGACTGAAGTTCCTCTTTAGAATTCATTGGACCTAAACGAATAGTAACTCCAGCCTCATTAGCAGAATAACTAGCATTTCCTGTTGGCAGTTTGGAATCATGAAGAACAGAAACATCTCTTAATTCAGGATAATGATAGAAAAGTTCATCATGTTTGAGAATCTGGTCTAGAGTTTTATGGTTATATTCTCCAGCATTGACAACTGTTTCTCCTCGAATAGGATCAGTAATTGTAGCACTAGGTTTAAACTTGCTAGTAGAATCATCAATTACAGTTCTCAATTTCTTGTCAATTGGTCCTTCATAGACTCCGGTGTATTTGAATACTTGTGCAGGATCAGTTCCTTCTGCGATAGCTCTTTTTGCACGAGCAAGAACTGCTGGTTCTGTAAGAATTCCTGCCGCAACAATCATTGCCTTGCCGCCAACAATAGCAGATTTAACTGCTCCTGCTGGACTCAAAGCATTCATTACAGCACTAGCAGATTCTTCCATAAGTCCAGAGGATTTAGAAGGAAGCCCAAAGAATTCATTTAATTGTTCAGATCCACCAACTGGTTTAGGGATAAGACCTTCACCAATTTCACGAGTAATTTCTTTCCCTTGAATTGCCTGAACAATGTTGGCACCTCCACCAAGAATCGTATTCATCAAATCTACACCACCTCCCACAGTTTGACCTGGAAGTTTCTTGGCAGCTAGAAGAATTGATTCAAGGATATCAGCCATTTCTGATCCTTTTAAAAGCAAGCATTCTCTAGTTCTCCCCAAGGAGCTACTGCGGAATGTTCCATGGATTCGATGATTGCCATTCCCATTATAATAGGCCCATAAAGTTCAACAACTTTAGGCCCATAAGTTAAAAGATCAAGAATTCCATCTGTATTATCTCGCCTCAATGCATTGAATGATGTAATCTGAGCATTCACATGAACAGCAGTATCTGGATGATAGTATTGTTCTTTTGCTTTTAGTGATTTGAACATATTCAGAATACGAATGGTTTTATTTGTGGATCCTGAATAGACTGGCTCAAAAATGAATCCTTCAATTCCGTGGAGATTACAAATAAATCCAAACCAATATAAAAGAGAGTATTGATATGCATTTGATTCTGCTACAACAAATCTTGCTCCTGTACGTATACCCATTTTAATCGTTCTAGTGATGGTTTCACCAGGGGAGTAACGACCTTCATCAACTTCCATAAGAGCTGGAATATTCCCATATAAACGGAAATACCCAATAGATACTTCATCAGAATCTTTTTTATCTGAAGCAGGATCAATGACTATAAAATCACCATTATACAAATCATGCGGAGTATATGGATAAACAGGAAGCTTATTAACGTCAATAAGATGGTTAACAGTAGCATTTTCGTCGTTAAGAACCTCTGAAAAGAAAATCTCTGGGCGACCCATGAGAAGGTCATTTTCATATTCATTAAGAAGTTGTTCAATTGGCTGAAGATCTTCCCAGAGAGATGTACCATCCTTAAGAATACCGCCAGCAATAAACTTTGTCCACATCCGATTCGCTTTGAGTCGACGTAGAAGGGAGTTTTTAGTAGGATACATATTTGCAATGAAAACATAAAGACATCCTTCTGGACTCTTTGCTTTCATTGCAGTGCCGATCATCCAAGTCTCAATTTTATTAGATACGTCTTCAGATTCTGAATCTTCTTTAGTTTGAATATCATCAAATACCATGAGATCTGGGCGCTCATTATTCCGAGTGATACCTCGAATATCAGATCCTGTACCTGCGCCGGCAAGAATG
>Ga0137451_1000166_pt1 | contig 19736 bp, 19 predicted proteins | sample EasRivERMGT500_2_FD_102336 | JGI IMG/M metagenome (GOLD analysis project Ga0137451, IMG submission 102336) | Soil microbial communities from meander-bound floodplain in the East River, Colorado, USA - East River MetaG ERMGT500_2 | ecosystem: Environmental > Terrestrial > Soil > Floodplain ... | reverse complement strand
TGAGGGATGAGGGATGAGGGATGAGGGATGAGGGAAGACCGTCGCGTCGTCACTGCGTCACACTGTCCGCTGGCTAGACCGATGCTGCCATCTGGCGCTGGGGGAGGCCATTCATGGCCCGAATAGGGGTGATCGGCGGGGGCGCGTTCGGCACGGCGCTCGCGTGCGTCGTGCGCCGGTCCGGCCACGATACCGTGATCTGGGCACGCGAGCCGGAGGTCGTTTCCGCCATCAACCGCGACGCCGCCAATCCGGTGTTCCTGCCGAATATCCCGCTTGCACCCGGCATCCGCGCAACGGAGGATCTTGCCGCGGCCGCGGCGGGAGCCGATCTGCTACTGCTGGCGCCGCCTGCGCAGCACATGCGCGCCGTTACCGGCCGGTTGCGCGCCTCGCTGAAGGACGGCACGCCGGTCGTGACCTGCTCGAAGGGCATCGAGCGCACGACCTGCGCCCTGATGTCGCAGATCATCGCCGAGACGCTACCCGGGGCGCCGCTGGCAGTCCTGTCGGGCCCCTCGTTTGCCCACGACATCGCGGTGGACCGGCCGGCCGGGGTGACGCTGGCATGCGCCGATCCCGCCGTCGGCGAGCGGCTGGCACAGGCGATCGGAACACCGCGGTTCCGGACCTACCTCTCCGACGATGTCACCGGCGCTCTCGTCGGCGGCGTGCTCAAGAACGTGATCGCCATCGCCTGCGGTGTCGCCATTGGAAGGAAGCTCGGGGAGAGCACGCGGGCGACGTTGTTCGCGCGTGGCCTCGCCGAGATGGCGCGCCTCGGCGTCGCCATGGGCGCGCGGCTGGAGACTTTCATGGGGCTGTCGGGAGCCGGCGACCTCAACCTGAGCTGCAACAGCGCGAGTTCCCGCAATACCTCACTTGGAATCGCGCTGGGCGAAGGCGGGAATCTGCAGGACATCCTGCGCGCCCGGGTGACGGTCCAGGAAGGGGTTCACTCCGCCGAGTCGGTGACGGCTTTAGCGCGGCGCGTTGGCGTGGACATGCCGATCGTCACCGCGGTGGACCGGGTCCTGAACCATGGGGCCGACGTCGGGGAGGCGATTGCACAGTTGCTCGCGCATCCTTACCATTTCGACCGGGTCACCGCCGGGCAGGATGCTGGCGCAACTTGATCTATGTCAAACTCGCGTAAAGGGGTACGACGCAGTATTGGGATGCTCCACGAAACCCGGCAAACCAAGGAGAAGACCATGATTGCACGCGCGAAGCAAGTAACGGCGTCCCTGTTGACGCTGCTGGCAATGGCGGCGCCCGCCGCTTCCCAGCCGATCGAGAACGAGCTGGTCCTCATCACGCCGGTCGCGAGGACGTTGACCGACCCCGCGCTGGCGGAATTCGCCAAGTACGCGAAGGAGCGGTGGAACATCAACGTGAAGACGAGCGCCCTGGCGGCGGGCACTCCAGTTGCCTACGGCCGGATCGTCGAATGGAAAGGGCGCCCCGACGCCGACATCTTCTGGGGTGGTGAAAGCGCGCTCTTCGACAAGCTCGCGGAGCAGGGGCTGCTGGCGAAGCTCGACTTGCCGAAGAGCGTCGTCGACGCGATCCCGGCCAGCATCGGCAAGCCCAAGCCCATTCCGCTGAAGGATCCGAAGGGGTTCTGGATCGGCACGGTGCTCGAGCCTTACGGGCTGGTCTATAACCCGAAGCTGCTCGCCCGCCTCGGCGTCCCCGAGCCCAAGGACTGGGATGATCTGCTGCACCCGAAGCTGAAAGGCAACGTCGCGCAATGCGCGCCCACGCGCTCGTCCAGCAGCCACGCGACCTACGAGGTGATACTCCAGCGCGACGGGGACGCCAAGGGCTGGGAATGGCTGAAGCGCCTTGCCGGCAATACCGGCATCTTCACCGCGCGCAGCCGTGACGTGCCTTCGGTCGTGGCGCGCGGCGAGTTCGCGGCGGGGTTCGCGGTGCCGAGCTACATGGCGTTCGAGGACCGTCTCGCCGGCTATGAAATCAAGTTTGTGGCGCCGAAAACCGCCTGGATCACCCCCGAGCCCATCGGCATCATCGCGGGCACCAGGCATCCCAAGGCGGCGCAGGCGTTCATCGAGTTCATGCTCTCCGAGCGCGGCCAGAGAGTGGCCATGGAGCGGGGCGTGTTCCCGATCACGCCGAAATACCGGGTCCAGGGCAAGCCCGGTTCCCAGGCGGAAATGGCGGTCGAGTTCACGGGCGGCCTCCGCTCCTACTTCGACGTCGACGTGGTCAATATCTACGATGACGACGTTGCCCAAAAGCGCTACGAGGCGGTCAACTCGCAATACCGCAAGGACATCGAGTCCGTTGCGGAAGAACTGAAGAAGAAATAGAGCTGCCCCGCCGCCCGGATCATGCGTATTGCGGTTGAGCATCTAACCAAGCGATTCGGGCCGCTCGCGGTCGTCAACGACGTCGGACTGTCGATCCAGGAGGGTGAGCTGTTCACCCTCCTGGGACCGTCCGGCTGCGGCAAGACCACGCTGTTACGGCTCATAGCCGGTTTCTACGGCCCCGACGAAGGGGAAATCCGCTTCGACGACCGCGTGGTCAACGCCGTGCCGCCGCACGAGCGCGGCATCGGCATGGTGTTCCAGAATTACGCCCTGTGGCCGCACATGACGGTGACGGGGAACGTCTCCTACGGGCTCAAGCTGCGCAAGATTTCCCACTCCGATATCGCCGCTCGGGTCCAGGAGGTGCTGGAGAAAGTGAAGCTTGCCGGCCTGGGGGACCGCTACCCGGGGCAGTTGTCGGGCGGGCAGCAGCAACGCGTGGCGCTCGCGCGCGCGCTGGTGCTGAATCCGAAGATCCTGCTGCTCGACGAGCCGCTCTCCAACCTCGATGCCAAGGTCCGCGTGCAGGTGCGGGCCGAGATCCGCAAGCTGCAGAAGGAGCTGGGCATTACGACGATGTACGTGACCCATGATCAGGAGGAGGCGCTGACGCTTTCGGACAGAATCGCGGTCTTCAACCAGGGGAAAGTCTTCCAGGTGGGAGCTCCGAAAGCGTTGTACGAACGGCCTGCCAACCGCTTCGTGGCGGATTTCATCGGCATCAACAACCTTGTCGAAGGCAAGGTGCTCGCGGTCGACGACGGCGCGCAGGGCCAGCTGCGCGCGGGAACGGCATTGGGCGAGATTGCCGCGATACACGGTGGGCCGCTGAAGCCGGGCGACCGCTGCGTGATCTGCGTGCGCCCCGAGAACATCGCCCTGGAGGGCCAGCCCGGCGGCGGGGTCAATCGCCTGAACGGCAAGATCTCCTTTGCCGCATATCTCGGCAATACGCTGCGTTACGACGTTGACCTGGGGCAGGGCATCACCTTCAAGACCGACATCCGCGATCCGTGGCACCACGAGCCACTGGCGATGGGCGCTGCGGTCACCCTGAGTTGCCCGGTGAGCAGCACGCTCGCCATACCGGCGGACTGACGCGCATGGCCACGGCACAGGCAGGGGTCATGCAGGCGAGGGGGCAGAGCACGCCGGTAATCTCCCTGATCGGGTTCGGCCTGATCTGGCTGTTCCTCATCCTCTTTGTGCTGTATCCGCTGACGCGGATCTTCTACGACGCCTTCAGCAACGAGGTCGGACAGTTCACCCTCGCCAACTTCCAGGAGTTCTTCACCGACCGGTTCTACCTGCGCTCGCTGTGGAACTCGCTGGTGCTGGGCGTGGCCGCGGTCGTCACGACCTCGGTGATCGGGATCGCCGTCGCATTTCTAATCGTCCGCTTTGAATTCCCCGGCCGGAATCTCTTCGGATACCTCACGATGCTGCCGATGATCCTGCCGCCGCTGGTCGGCGTGCTGGGCTTTATCTTCATACTCGGGCGGGCGGGAACGGTGAACGTGCTGCTTTACGACTGGTTCGGCCTGGAGCACCCCATCAATTTCATGTACGGGATGCAAGGCGTACTGCTGGTCGAGACGGTGCATCTCTTCCCGTTGATGACGCTGAGCATCCTCGATTCGCTGTCCAAGGTGGACCCGTCCCTGGAAGAGGCGGCCCAGGGCATGGGCGCGAATGGGTGGCGGCGCTTTCGGGATGTCACGCTTCCCCTGACCACGCCCGGATACATTTCGGGCGCGCTGCTTGTTTTCATCTGGACCTTTGCCGACTTCGTTACGCCGCTCGTCGTCGGTGTGCAGGATCTCCTTGCGGTGCAGGCCTACCTCAACATCGTCCAGTTCGTCGACCGGCGCATCTTCCGCATGGGCATCGTGATTTCGGCACTGCTCGTCCTGCTCGCCGTCATATTCGTGCTGGTGGCGCGCCATTACGTGGCGATCAAGGACTACAGCTCGCTCGCCTACTCAAAAGTGGAGCGCCGAAAGCTGGGGCCGGTCAAGCGCTGGCTCGCCGTGGGTTTTCTCGTGCTGCTGCTGGTCGTATCCGCCATCCCGCAGGCTGGGGTTCTGCTCGCCGCTGTCGGCAAGGGCTGGGCGCTCACGCCATTGCCGGTCCATTACACTCTCGACTATTTCAGCCAGGTCAGCATCGAGACGCCCAAGTTCATCATCAACTCACTGATCTTCTGCGGACTGGCGGTGCTGATTTGCCTGGTGGTCGGAGTGCCGATGGCATGGATCATGGCGCGGACCCAGACGCCGGGGCGGGGCGCGATGGATGCGCTCACTACGCTGATCCTCGCCATTCCAGGCACCGCGATCGGTATTGCGTATATCCGCGCCTTCCACTATCCGCTGCCGGGCATCGACATGGCGCTAACCAGCCTGTGGATCGTTTTTCCGCTGGTGCTCGCGGTTCGCCGGTTGCCTTACACCGTGCGCGGCAGCTACTCGTCGCTTTTGCTGGTGCACAAGTCGATGGAGGAAGCGGCCGAGAACGTCGGCGCTACGAAGCTGAGGACGTTCCGCGACGTCACCTTGCCGCTGGTCTGGAAAGGCATCTTCGTCGGCGCGCTGTTTTCCTTCATCATGTCGATCCAGGAAGCTTCCGCCACCCTGTTCCTTGCGCTGGGCGGCTGGGAAATGATCCCCATCGGCATCTTCACCTACTACATTGCGGGATCGCACGGGCAGGCGGCTGCGCTCGGTGTAATCCTGATCGTCCTGTGCGCCGTGAGCCTGTATATCGTCAACCGCATTGCCGGGACGCGGGTGGGCGGACTCTTCGGCTGACGGCGGGCGTCGTCAGCAAGGCAGAAGGATGAAGGCGGAAGGATGACCTGGTTTTGGCTTCCGCTTGGCGGGAAACCAGTTACCGGTCACTGGTCACCAATCACGTTCTCTCTCGCTTTGCCAGGCCGGCGAACTCCGGCGCGTACTTCACCAGCGTCCCGGGCGGGGGCAGGGTGCCCGAGACGAGTTCGAACACCATGAATTCCTCGCTGGCGCCATATTCGTTTTTCAGTTCGTACTTGCTGGCCGGCTCGAAACCGAAGCGGGTGTAATAAGGCGGATCGCCGAGCACGACGACGAAGCCGGCGCCCCAGGCCCGGCATTCCGCGAGGCCGTTCTGGACCAGCCGCCGCCCCACGCCGTGCTTTTCGTGGTCCGGCAGCACGGCCACCGGCGCGAGGCCGAGCCCTACCGTGCCGGCGAGTGGGTCGAGCGCTACCGGGCTGAACAGAATATGGCCAACAATCCGGCCTTCGTCTTCCGCGACCAGCGCAATCACGGCCTTGCTGCTGGCGCGCAGGCGCTCCACGAGGGCCGCTTCGGCGGCGGTGGGAAATGCAGCTTCGTGGACATGCCGTATCGCGGCAACGTCTTCGGCTGTTTCAGGGCGGATCAGTTCCATGGCAGGTGCCGATTCGGGCGGGGCCCGCACGACGCGTGCTTCATTCGGGTACCGGCTGCATCGCAATGGGCAGGATTTTCCCGAATCATGGCGCTATCAGCCGCTCGTTGCACGGTATTACTCATCATTTGTGACGGATGCTCTTGCCAATGCGCCGCTTAGTATATTACGCTGGTAACCCTTTGATCGAGTACGTATTCCGTGGCGAAGATCGCAGTTTTCAACCAGAAGGGTGGGGTGGGCAAGACTACCACGACTCTCAATCTGGCTGCTCTGCTCGCCCAGCGCGGCTCCGATCCGCTGGTGATTGACCTCGATCCCCAGGCGCACCTGACGGCGATCTGCAACGCGGCGGTCACCGCTCCCGAGCGCAGTCTCTACGGTTTCTACTCCCATGGCGCAACGCTGGCCGGGCTGATCAAATTCATCGACAGCACGGGCTGGAAGATCATCCCGGCGCACCTCGACCTGTCCAAGGTGGACACGCAATTCGGCAAGGGGCCGAACGTGCTCAACCGCCTCAACGCGGGCATCGTCAGAGAAAATCTCAACACCGACCGGCCGATCCTGATGGACGTCTGCCCGATGCTGGGGGTGCTGTCGTTGAACGGCGTTTTCGCCGCGGACCACGTGCTGATCCCGGTATCCACCGACTACCTGGCAGTTCGGGGCTCGATACAAATGGAGCGGACGCTGAAGGCGCTGGAGCAGGTGCTGAAAAAGCGCGTCGAGCGGCGCTACGTCCTGACACGCTTCGACGCGCGCCGGAAGATGTCCTGGGATATAGACAAGCAACTGCGGGAACGCTATGGCGTGGAAGTGTGCGAGACGCGCATTACCGAGAACGTGAGTATCGCAGAGAGCCCGTCCTTCAACCGCGATGTGTTCTCCCATGCGCCCGGCAGCCGCGGTGCCCAGGACTACGCGGCGCTGCTCGCCGAGCTGGAAGGCTGCGGGTTTCTGAAGTAGACGGTAAGCAGTAAGCGGTAAGCAGAACCTTCCCAATCGCAGGCCTTGTCCAATCTTCGGGCACCGGTCACTTCTCCTCCTGCTTGTTGATCAGCGCCAACACGTCGTCGAGGTCGAGGCCTTCCTTTTTCAGCGTCGGCGTGATTTCCTGGCATTCCAGGATCTCGCAATGGCGGTAGATCTGGCTGATCTTGCCCTCGGCCTCGGCGCGGTCGCGGGCCTGCACCTGCAGGTTCTCCACCAGGCCGCCGCTGCGGGTCCTGATCCGGAATCCGTACTTATTCATTACCGGTCACTGGTCACGAATGTTCTTCAGGCGCCGTCCGGCCTGAAAGATTTGCGATAGCGCTTGTATTTTTGCACGTAGTGATCGGAGGCGGAGTTGATCTCCCGGATCTCCGCCTCGGAGAGCTGCCGCACCACCTTGCCCGGGGAGCCTATCACCAGCGATCCGTCCGGGATCACCTTGTTCTCGGCGATCAGTGAGTTGGCGCCGATCAGGCAGTTCCTGCCGACCTTCGCGCCGTTGAGTATCACGCTCTTGATGCCGATCAGGCTGCCGTCGCCGATGGTGCAGCCGTGCAGCATCGCCATGTGGCCGATGCTGGCATTCCTGCCGATGGTGATCGGGAAGCCAGGATCCGCGTGCAGCACGCACCCGTCCTGCAATTGCGAATTCTCGCCGATGGTGATGGTGTCGTTGTCGCCGCGCACGATGCAGCCGAACCACACGCTGGCGTTCGGCTCCATGATCACGGAGCCGATCACGATGGCATCCGGCGCGATCCAGTAATCGCCTTTGCAGACGACCTTGCGGTCTTCGAAGGTGTACTTCATGAAAACCAGGCCGCAGAGGACACAGAGGTCACAGGCAGTGCTTTGATTTTCACGGTGTTCTCTGTGATCTCTGTGGCTAATGTATTACAACAAGGGCACGATCAGCAGCGCGACGATGTTGATGATCTTGATCAACGGGTTGACCGCCGGGCCGGCGGTGTCCTTGTAGGGGTCGCCCACGGTGTCGCCGGTGACCGCCGCCTTGTGCGCGTCGGAGCCCTTGCCGCCGTGATTGCCGTCTTCGATGTATTTCTTGGCGTTGTCCCACGCACCTCCGCCGGTGCACATCGAGATCGCCACGAACAGGCCGGTGACGATGGTGCCCATCAGCATGCCGCCCAGCGCCTGGACGCCGGCGTCCCGGCCCATCAGCGCGCCGACGATCAGCGCCACTGCAATCGGCGCCAGCACCGGCAGCAGCGACGGCACGATCATTTCCTTGATCGCGGCGCGCGTCAGCATGTCCACCGCACGCGAATAGTCGGGCTTTGCCTTGCCTTCCATGATGCCCTTGATCTCCTTGAATTGGCGGCGCACTTCGACGACCACCGAGCCCGCGGCGCGGCCGACGGCTTCCATGGCCATGGCACCGAAGAGGTAGGGGATGAGGCCGCCGACGAAGAGGCCGATGATCACTGCCGGGTTGGAGAGGTCGAAAGTGATGGTGCGGCCCGCTTCCTCGATCTTGTGGGTGTAGTCGGCAAACAGCACCAGCGCGGCGAGGCCGGCGGAGCCGATGGCGTAGCCCTTGGTCACCGCTTTGGTGGTGTTGCCCACCGCGTCGAGCGGGTCGGTCACGTCGCGCACCGACTTCGGCAGTTCCGCCATCTCGGCGATGCCGCCGGCGTTGTCGGTGATCGGGCCGTAGGCGTCGAGCGCGACGACGATGCCGGCCATGGACAGCATGGAAGTGGCGGCGACCGCGATGCCGTAGAGCCCGGCCATCACGTACGCGGCGTAGATCGCCATGCACACCGCCAGCACCGGCCAGGCGGTCGAGCGCATCGACACGCCGAGGCCGGCGATGATGTTGGTCGCATGGCCGGTGGTCGAGGCGGAGGCGACGTGGCGCACCGGCGCGTACTGCGTGCCGGTGTAGTACTCGGTGATCCACACCAGGAACGCGGTCAGCACCAGGCCGACGACCGCGGCGCCGTAGAGCCTCATCACCGTCAGGTTCGGATAGTGCTCGGCGACGCCGCCCATCAGCCACTGCGTGATCGGGTAGAAGGCAATCAGCGCCAGCACGCCCGCGACGATCAGGCCGCGGTAGAGCGCGCCCATGATGTTCTTGCCGTCGGAGGTCTTGACGAACATGCAGCCGACGATCGAGGCGATGATCGCGAAGCCGCCCAGCGCCAGCGGGTAGATCACGGCGTTGCCAACGACTTCCGGCTTGGACAGCATCAGCGTGCCGAGCACCATGGTGGCGATGATGGTCACGGCGTAGGTCTCGAACAGGTCGGCGGCCATGCCGGCGCAGTCGCCGACGTTGTCGCCGACGTTGTCCGCGATCACCGCGGGATTGCGCGGGTCGTCCTCTGGGATGCCGGCTTCGACTTTGCCCACCAGGTCGGCGCCGACGTCGGCGCCCTTGGTGAAGATACCGCCGCCGAGACGCGCGAATATCGAGATCAGCGAGGCGCCGAAGGCAAGGCCGATGAGTGGCTTGATGATGTCGCTCATCTTCGTGCCGGCCGTGGCGCTGCTGAGCAGGAACCACAGGAAGCCGACGGTGCCGAGCAGGCCGAGGCCGACCACCAGCATGCCGGTGATGGCGCCGCCGCGAAACGCGATGTTGAGCGCCGGGTTGATGCCGCCGCGGGCGGCTTCGGCCGTGCGCACGTTGGCGCGCACCGACACGTTCATGCCGACGAAGCCGGCGAAGCCGGAGAGGACGGCGCCGACCGCGAAGGCGGCCGCGGTGGTGCGGTCGAGCACCACCCAGATCAGCACGAACAGCACAACGCCGACGATGCCGATCGTCGTGTACTGGCGATTCAGATAGGCTTGCGCCCCGGCCTGGATCGCCGACGCGATTTCGCGCATGCGTTCGTTGCCGGCCGGCTGGCCGAGGATCCACTTGATCGAGACGGCGCCGTAGACCAGCGCGACGATCGAGCAGACCAGTGCAAACCACAGACCATTTGTCATGTAGGCTCCCCTTGGTAACGATTCAGATTGTTATATGACCGCGGCTGAATTCAGTGAACAATAAACGGTGAACGGTGAACGGAAAAATGCTTCACATCCGGCATGGTGACTTGCATTCGCTGTTCGCCGTTAACCGTTCACCGGTCGTTCAGATCTTGAACGTCGTGCCGAGCTTTTTCGGCACCGCCGCGTTCCCGAGCTTGAGGTAGGCCGGCAGGCCGTTGCGGTAGGGCGGGTAGTCCTCGCCCTGCACCAGCGGCTCCAGGTACTGCCGGCACTTGTCGGTGATATGGAAGCCGTCGTCGGTGATGTAGTCGCGCGGCATCATCTTTTCCTTGTTGGCGACGTCCTTCAGCTCGGCAACGCCCACGGTCCAGCGGTACGGCTTGCTGGACTTGCGGACGATGACGGGCATCACGCCGCTCCTGCCCTTGATTGCCAGTTCCACTGCCGCCTTGCCCACCGCGTAGGACTGCAGGACATCGGTCTTCGACGCGATGTGGCGCGCGGAACGCTGCAGGTAATCGGCGACCGCCCAGTGGTACTTCTGCTTCAGCTTGTCCTTGACCAGGTTCGCGATGAGCGGCGCGACACCGCCCAGCTGGGCGTGGCCAAACGCGTCGCGCAGGCCGGACTCCGACAGGAACTTGCCCTCCGCATTACGGAGGCCCTCGGAGACGCCGATGGTGCAATAACCGTGCCGGCGCACCGTGTCGTCCACACGGGCGAGAAAGCGCTCCTGGTCGAACTGAATCTCGGGAAACAGCAGGATATGCGGCGCGTCGCCCTCCTGCTCCGCGGCGAGCCCGCAGGCGGCGGTGATCCAGCCGGCGTGCCGGCCCATCACTTCGAGTATGAAGACCCGGGTCGACGTGCGCGCCATGGACGCAACGTCGTAGCCGGCTTCGCGAATGCTGGTCGCCACGTACTTCGCCACCGAGCCGAAGCCGGGGCAGCAGTCGGTCACGGCGAGGTCGTTGTCCACCGTCTTGGGCACGCCCACGCAGACCAGGGGATAGCCGAGGCGCTCGGCGAATTGCGACACCTTGTACGAGGTGTCCGCCGAGTCATTGCCGCCGTTGTAGAAGAAGTAGCCGATGTCGTGCGCCTTGAACACCTCGATCAGCCGCTCGTACTGCGCGCGGTGCTCGTCGAGGCCCTTCAGCTTGTAGCGGCACGAGCCAAAGGCACCGCCGGGGGTGTAGCGCAGCGCGCGGATAGCGGCAGCCGGTTCCTTCGAGGTATCGATAAGGTCTTCGGTAAGCGCCCCGATAATGCCGTCACGCCCGGCGTAGACCTTGCCGATCCGGCTCCTGTGCTTGCGGGCGGTCTCGATGACGCCGCAGGCGGTGGTGTTGATGGTGGCGGTTACTCCGCCGGACTGGGCGTAAAAGGCGTTTTTCTTGGGCATACGATCACAAGCCGGCCACTGGGATCACAGACTTCACGGCGGAAAAACGAATTTCAGGACGGGCGAATTTTATCATTAACAGAAGGTCTTGCGCTTCTTTTGAGCTGGATACTATCCGCGTTCATCTGCAGTTACTTTTATCACTTTCCGGCGAGCGCCGCGAGCAGCCGCGCGCGGATCTCATCGACCGAGCCGTTGCCGTCGATCCTGGCGTAGCGGGGAGCGCGCGCATCACCGCTTTGCGACCAGCGCGAGTAATACTCGACCAGCGGCTTGGTCTGGGCATGGTACGTAGTGATGCGCTTCTTCACCGTTTCTTCCTTGTCGTCGTCGCGCTGCACCAGCGCATCGCCGGTGACATCGTCCTTGCCGGCCACTCGGGGCTGGTTGAATACGACGTGGTAGCTGCGCCCGGATGCCGGGTGCACGAAGCGGCCGCTCATGCGTCGCAGGATCTCCTCGTCGCTGACGTCGATATTGAGGACGAAATCGATGTCGATCCCGACGCTGCGCAGCGCTTCGGCCTGCGGGATGGTGCGCGGGAAGCCGTCCACGATGAAGCCCCGGAGGCAATCCTTCGCCGTGACGCGCTCCCGCACCAGCGCGATCACGATTTCGTCGGGGACGAGGGCGCCGCGGTCCATATAGATCCGGGCCTGCGCGCCGAGCGGCGTGCCGCTCTTGATCGCGGCGCGCAGCATGTCGCCGGTCGAGATCTGCGGGATCCCGTACTTTTCCATCAGGAACCGGGCCTGGGTGCCTTTGCCGGCGCCGGGCATGCCCAGCAGTATGATTCTCATCGCTGCCCGCTTCCGCGGCGCAGCAGGCGCCTGAGATCGGCCGGCGTATCCACGCCCGCGTGCAGCGCTCCCCGCACGACGGCGCAATGTATGCGGTAGCCGTGGGCGAGCGCCCGCAACTGCTCCAGCGCCTCGAAGCGTTCCACCGCGGCTGGCGCGAGCCGTGTATAGGCGCGCAGAAACGCCGCGCGGTAAGCGTAGATGCCGAGGTGGCGGTACACCGGCAGCCCGGCCGGGATGCGGGAAATGCCGCGCGCGAAGGCGTCACGCGCCCACGGGATGGGCGCCCGGCTGAAGTAGAGCGCGTAGCCGTCACGATCCAGCACCACTTTCACCACGTTCGGGTTGGCAAGCTCGCGTGCGTTCGTGATCGGGTGGCAGGCCGTCGCCATGGCTGCTGCACGGTGGCCTGCGAGGCTGGTTGCTACCGCCCGGATCAGCGATGGCTCGATCATCGGCTCGTCACCCTGCACGTTGACGATGATGCGATCCGCCGGATAGCGGCGCCTGGCGGCGACCTCCGCGATGCGGTCGGTCCCGGATGCATGGTTCCGGCGCGTCATCACCGCCGGGTAGCCGTATCGCGCAGCCGCCGCGGCGATACCGGCATGGTCGGTGGCGATCAGCACTTCATCGGCGCCGCTGCGGCTCGCGCGCTCGGCCACGCGCACCACCATCGGCCTGCCCCCGATGTCGGCGAGCGGCTTGCCGGGGAAGCGCGTGGAGGCGTAGCGGGCGGGAATGATTACCGAGAACTTCAAAGGAGTGACTCGTTTCTCGTTTCTTGTGACTCGAGTTTCAGGCGAAGACCAGCAACGAGCAACGAGTAACGAGTCACACTTCCTCTTCAGGAGGAAGCTTGCGCGCTTCGTCCTCGAGCATTACCGGGATGTCGTCCTTGATCGGATAGGCGAGGCGGCACGGCTTGCAGATGAGCTCGGCCCGGGACTTCTGGTACAGCAGGGGGCCTTTGCACAGCGGGCACACCAGTATGTCGAGCAGCTTGTTGTCCACGTTATTTCGCCAATAGTTGCAGTACCCGTTCGCCCAGGGCGGGTCCGGGAACGGCGTCCACCGCCAGCTCCCAATGTGAATTTCTGGCGAACCGCCGGCATTTTACCGCATCCTTTTCCGTCATCAGCACCGTTTCCGTACCGGCATACGCGAGGTCGGCAGCGGTGAACGGGTGGTGGTCGGGGAAGGGGCGGGCCGCAATGTCGAGTCCGAACAGCCTGAGAAGGGAGAAAAAACGCTGTGGATTGCCGATTCCCGCAATGGCATGGACGGTCCGGCCGCGAAAATGCTCGGGGCCGACGCATTGCGCGGGATTGGCCAGGTTGCGGAACTGACGGCCTTCCACTCTCATATTGATGCGGGGAACGGTGTCTGGCAACCCGGCCAGCGTGGGATGAGGCTCGTCGCGGATATCGTGGTTGACCACGACTGCGTCAACCTGCGCGAGGCGCGACGGCGGCTCGCGCAGGGGTCCGGCGGGGAGCAGCCAGCCATTGCCGAAGCCGCGCCCGGCGTCCACCACGCAGATCTCCAGGTCGCGCGCCAAGGCGTAGTGCTGCAGCCCGTCATCGCTGATCACGACGTCGCACGGAGCCGGCGCGGCGAGCAGCGCGAGCGCGGCGGCCACGCGGTCCGCGCCGGCCCACACTTCGCAGCGGCCGCGGCGCGCAAGCAGCACCGCCTCGTCGCCGACGACCAGCGGGTCGGATGCAGGCGCCACGCGCTGCGGCGAGCGCGATCTGCCGCCGTAGCCGCGGCATATGATACCGGGCTTGAGCCCGCGGGCGCGCAGGAACTCCGCCAGCCACAGCACCAGCGGCGTTTTGCCCGTGCCGCCCACCGTGATGTTGCCGACGACGATGACCGGCACCGGCAGCCGTGTAGAGGGAGAAATCCCGCCCGCATGGAGCGCGCGGCGCACCTTTACCACCGCGCCGAACAGCAGGCTCAGCGGGTAGAGCAGGGCGGAAACCGGGGTGATGCCTTGCCAGTGGCGTTCTATCCAAGCCATCAGGGTGACTCGTTTCTCGTTACTCGTGACTCGAAAACCGGTTCACACCAGCAACGAGCAACGAGCAACGAATCACTTCTTCCCAGCTTGAGTGGTAAAGGTGATCTTGCCGTAGCCCGCGAGGCGCGCGGCTTCCATGATATTGATCACGGCCTGGTGCGGCGTGTTGGCGTCGGAGCTGATCACGATGACGGGGTCCGGCGTGGCCCCGGCCGCGCGCTTGAGTTCGGCGCTGAAGGCGGGCGCTCCGCTGTATGCAACGGCTTTGCGGTTGATCGAATAACGCCCCTTGACGTCCACGGCGACGTCCACTTGGCCGCGCTTATCCTGCTGCGGGTCGGCGTCCGCGGTCGGCAGGCTGATCTGCAGTTCGGAATAGCGGGAATAGGTGGTGGTGACCATCAGGAAGATCAGGATCACCAGCAGTACATCGATCAACGGGATGAAGTTGATCTCCGGCTCCTCGCGGTAAACGCGCGGCCTGAATCTCACTGACGGTCCCCGTGGATGATCTCGACCAGCTTGATGGCCTGCATCTCCATGTCCACCAGCATTTCGTCAACCTTGGCGCGGAAATGCCGGTAGAAGATCATGGCCGGTACCGCGACCACCAGGCCGAAGGCGGTGTTGTAGAGCGCGATCGAGATGCCGTGCGCCATTTGCAGTGGGTTGCCCCCCTGCGGCGTCTGCGAGCCGAAGATCTCGATCATGCCCACCACAGTGCCGAACAGCCCGAGCAGCGGCGAGATCGCGGCGATGGTGCCGAGGGTGGTGAGGAAGCGCTCGAGGTCGATGGCGACCGAGCGGCCGCCTTCCTCGATCGCTTCCTTGATGATGGCGGGGGGATTCCTGGTGTTTCTCAACCCGGCGGCGAAGATCTGCCCGAGCGGGGAGCCCTTGGCGAGTCGGGACAGCATCTGGGGATTGCCCCCGTTTTGCCGGTATTCCTGCACCACCTGGTTGAGCAGGTGCTTCGGCATGACGATGGACTCGCGTAGCGTCCACAGGCGTTCCCCGATGATGGCGAGGGCGATGATGGAGGCGATAATGATGAACCAGATCGGCCAACCTGCGGCGTCGATGATAGCGAACACTCGTATTACTCCCGGAAAGTGGCCGTAACTCTATCCGCGCAATGCGTTTTCGGCAACCGCATATTAAAAAAGTCACACTTGCAATTTTTTTTTCGTCGCACGGTGCGGAAAGCCTGACATTGTTGTCCACAATTGCTGTGGATAACCCTGTGCATACGCTGGTGAGCGTTGGCGTAAGTGAGGTTCCTGTATGGGATTTTGCTGCGACGGTCAAATTTTGATCGCCGTTTTGAAGCGTAGATTCAATGGCTTGACTGAAAACCCGCGCCGCTGCTGGGTTTGCGGGGAGTGTCCGTAGCGGCTTCGCGACCATTGTGGACGAAAATAGCGCCGCGGTGCGCCGGCGGAGTGTGCACAACTACCGAATTCGTCAGGGAAATTTTCAGGGGCATGCGATTCCTCGGCGCGCGTTGCCTTAAAATGCGGCGATGGCTGATTTGTTCGCCGCGCCCGCGCCGCAAGTCATCTCGGTTTCCGCACTGAATCGCCTGACGCGGGAAACGCTCGAGCGCAACCTGCCGTTGATGTGGGTGGCCGGGGAGATCTCCAACTTCAAGCGCTACGATTCCGGCCACAGCTATTTCACGCTGAAGGACGCGCAGGCGCAGGTGGACTGCGTGATGTTCCGCGGCCGCGCCCAGCTTCTCGGCTGGCTGCCGAAGGACGGCATGCAGGTGGAGGTGCGCGCGCTGCCTACCCTCTATGAGGCGCGAGGCAAATTCCAGCTCGGCGTCGAGGTCATGCGCCGCGCCGGGCTCGGCGCGCTCTACGAGGCGTTCGAGCGACTGAAGGCCAGGCTGGAAAAGGAAGGGCTGTTCGATGCGGCGCGCAAACGGCCGCTGCCGCGCTTCCCGCGCGCGATCGGCATCGTGACTTCGCCCCAGGCGGCGGCGCTGCGCGACGTCCTGACCACGCTGCGGCGGCGCATGCCGGGGCTGCCGGTATGGGTGTATCCGACGCCGGTGCAGGGCGAGGGCGCGGGCGAGCGCATCGCCGCCGCCATCGCGCTGGCAGGAGAACGGCGGGAATGCGATGTGCTGATCGTTTGCCGCGGCGGCGGCGGCATCGAGGACCTGTGGGCGTTCAACGAAGAGGTCGTCGCGCGCGCCATCCTCGCCTGTCCGGTACCGGTCGTTAGCGGGATCGGCCACGAAACCGATTTCACCATCGCCGATTTCGTCGCCGACCGCCGCGCGCCGACCCCGACTGCCGCGGCCGAAATGGCGAGCCCGGCCCGGGAGGACCTGTCGAAACTGCTGATGCAGCTTGGCCGCAGGCTGCTGCGGACCGCCGTGCGTAGCCTGCAGGACCGCGTGCAGCGCCTCGATTACCTCAGCCGACGCCTGATCCATCCGGGCGAGCGCATCAGGCACCAGCTGAGCGAGTTGCAGCACCTCTCGACCCGCCTGGCGGGAGCCTGGATGCGTGGCGTGGAGAACCTGGGTTGGCAGACGCAAGAGATCCGGTTGCGCCTGATTGCCTGCAAGCCCGACGTGCAGGGGTGTGCGCGAGAATCCGCGGAACTGGCGCGGCGCTTGCGGGAGGGCGTGCGGCGACAGCTGGAGGCTGCCGCGGCGCTGGTGAGGCGCCTGGACGCGCATCTGACGCACCTCAACCCCCAATCGGTGCTGGAGCGCGGCTACAGCATTACCGAGGGAGCGGATGGGATCATCGTGCGTGACGGATCCCGGCTCGCGCTCGAAGAAGAAGTCAAGATTACCTTTGCCAGGGGATGGGTCGGAGCGCTGGTCAAGCGCAAGGGATGAAGCGGCACTCGCCGCCCGCCGTGGAGATCATGTGGAACTGACACTGCAGGAAGACGCCCCGAGGTTCACCCGGCCTGCACAGAGCGCGCTCTATGAGCCGGCCGTAGCGCTGGAGTTCTTCAAGTCCGCCGGTATTACCGAGCACATCGAGCGGGGCAAGCCGGTGTTCGTCGAAGCCGATAGAACCGACGGCATGCTGGCGGGGAACGACCGGATCTTCCTGCTGTTGGACGGCGAGTTGACCCTGAGCTTCAAGAACACGGTCATCGCCATCCTGTGCAAGGGAGAGATATTTGGCGAGATGGCCCCGATCAGCCATTTGCCGCGCTCGGCCACGGCAGTGGCGACGGCCCGCTGCAGCGTCATCTCCCTCGATCAGAAGCAGTTCCAGAGCGCGGTCGAGAAGTCGCCGGAGTTTACGCTGATGCTCATGAACATCCTCATAAGTCGCCTGCGGGAGACCATTACCAGCCTGACCAGCGGTGGCCGGCTGTCGGAAAAGCATCGCTGGAACCGGGCGTCCGTGTTCGACCGCAAGCTCGTCGCCGACCTGGAGCGCGAGCTGGAAGACAAGCCCGCGGCCGCTCATCCCGCGAAGAAGGTCATCATGAAGGAGGGCGACAAGGGGATATTCATGTACTTGGTGGTGGACGGCGCGGTCGCGGTGTCCATCGACGGCAAGGTGCTCGAGAAGATCGGCCCGGGAGGCGTATTTGGTGAAATGGCGCTGGTCAGGCAGGCCCCGCGCGCTGCGACTGCCATCACCGAGACCGATTGCACGCTGCTGGCGATCAACCGGGCGGATTTCATGAACCTGGTGAGGTCCCGGCCCGCCTTCGGAATGGCCCTGTTGCGGGCCCTGTCGGAACGACTGAGGTTCATGACCGAAAAATACCAGCGCGCCGGAACTGCGGCGCACCCGCTACGACAGGCTGATAGAGACGAGATATGGAAGATCTAGATTTTACGGCGGTGAACCGGCCCGCCAAGAGCGCGATCTACGACCCGTCGGTGGCGCGGATTTGCTTCGAGGCCCTGGGCAAGCCGGAGCTGGTCCCGCAGGGCGGGAACTTCTTCACCGAAAACCACGACAGCGTCCGGATGTACTACCTGATGGAAGGCGAAGTGAGCCTTTTCCACGGAAAAAAAATGCTGGATGTGGTCAAGGCTGGCGAGATCTTCGGCGAGATGGCCACGATCAGCGGGCAGCCCCGCAGTGCCACCGCCGCCGCGCGGACCGCCTGCAGCGCGCTGTCACTGGATGCCCGGCAATTCCAGAGCTCGATCCAGAGGACGCCGGAATTCGCGCTGATGCTGATGACCATCATCTTCAACCGCCTGCGCCTCACCGCCGCCCTGTCCGCGGGCAAGGCGCCACAGGACGTGGGCTTGCAACGCGAGCGCGTCTTCGATGCCCGGATGCTGTCTACCCTGATGGCGGCGCTGAACCACCGCTCGCCCGCGCACACCGAACTCAACAAGGTCATCATGACGGAGGGCGAGGGCGGCGTGTTCATGTACGTGGTGGTCGAGGGCCGGGTCGCCATCTCCATCAAGTCCAGGATCGTGGAAAGGGTGGGTCCGGGCGGCTTCTTCGGCGAAATGGCCTTGGTGGACCAGTCTCCCCGCGCCGCGACCGCGACCGCGGAGACCGACTGCTCCCTGCTCTCGATCAACCGCAACGATTTCCTGACGCTCGTCAAATCCCATCCCGACTTCGCCGTATCCCTGCTCAAGTCTGCGGCGGAGCGGCTCCGCTATATGACTTCCCATCACAAGTGATGCGAAGTCAGTGACGAGATAAAGGTGACGAGGTGTGGGTGACGAGATACGGGTGACGAACAGCGCTTTGCCTAGAAGCTGTTTTTCAGTTCCCGTCACCCTTATTCGTCACCATTAATCGTCACCCGTAATCGTCACGGGTTTCGGCTCGTCAGCCGCTGACGAGCTGAGCTTCCAGTTCCCTTCTGACGTACTCGAGGACAAGGTCGGCAACATCCTCGCCCAGGCAATCGAACTCGGTGATGCCTGCCATCGAACGCAGCCAAGTCAATTGCCGCTTGGCGAGCTGGCGGGTGGCGGCGATGCCCTGCTCGCGCAGTTCCGCCGCCCCGATGCGGCCAGCGAGGTGCTCCCACGCCTGGCGGTAGCCGACGCAGCGCATCGAGGGCATGGTCGGCTCCAGTCCGTACTCCTCGCGCACCTGCTTCAGCTCGGCCACCAGGCCCTGCTCCAGCATGGCATCGAAGCGCTGCGCGATGCGCTGATGCAGCACTTCGCGCTCGCTGGGGACGAGGGCAATGCGGATCGAGGTGTAGGGAAAATAGACGTACTTTGGCTTCTTCAAAAGTTGCGACAGCGGCTTGTCGGTGAGGTAATAGACTTCCAGCGCGCGCTGGATGCGCTGAGAGTCGTTGGGCTCCAGCCGCGCCGCCGTTTCCGGGTCCACTCGCGCTAGCTTCGCATGCACGCCTGGCCAGCCCTGTTCCTCGGCCATGGTGTCTATCATCAGGCGGATCATCGGGTCCGCCTCCGGCAGCTCGTTGAGCCCCTCGGTGAGCGCCTGGAAATACATCATGGTGCCGCCCACCAGCAGTGGAATGCGGTCTCGCTCGGTGATCTCGCGCATCAGCGCCAGCGCGTCGTCGCGAAAGCGCGCCGCCGAATAGCGCTCGTGCGGTTCGATGACATCGAGCAGGTGGTGCGGCGCCCGCTGCAGCAACTCGGCATCGGGCTTGGCGGTGCCGATGTTCATCCCCTTGTAGACCTGCGCCGAGTCCACGCTGATTATTTCGCACGGCAGCGCCTGCGCCAGCCGCACCGCCACGGCCGTTTTTCCGCTCGCCGTCGGTCCCATCAGCAAAATGGCGGGAGGCCATTTTGCGTTGCTCGTTGCTCGTTGCTCGTT
>Ga0137451_1000165_pt1 | contig 19755 bp, 12 predicted proteins | sample EasRivERMGT500_2_FD_102336 | JGI IMG/M metagenome (GOLD analysis project Ga0137451, IMG submission 102336) | Soil microbial communities from meander-bound floodplain in the East River, Colorado, USA - East River MetaG ERMGT500_2 | ecosystem: Environmental > Terrestrial > Soil > Floodplain ... | reverse complement strand
GCGGCGGAGCGGTGTAATGCAGCTACAGGGCTGGGGGCGGCATCCCGTCGTCAATGCCGATATCGCCTATCCTTCGTCACGGTCCTCGGCGGTCGCCGCCGTCAGCGCCCCGCATGTCGTGATTGCGCGGGGTATGGGACGCAGCTATGGCGACAGCGCCCTCGCCGCGCGGGTAATCAGTTCGCGCTATCTCAACCTGCTGCTCGACTTCGACGCATCTGGCGGCAGAGTACGCTGCGGCGCCGGCGTCAGCCTGGCCGAGCTGCTCGAGGTGTTCGTGCCCAGAGGCTGGTTTCTGCCGGTGACGCCGGGCACCAAATTCGTCACGGTCGGCGGCGCCATCGGCAGCGACGTTCACGGCAAGAATCACCACGTGCAGGGCTGTTTCAGCGAATATGTCGAGTGCTTCGACCTCGTGGTCGCTTCCGGGGATATCCTCACCTGCTCCCGCAGCGCGAATCCCGACCTGTTCCATGCAACCTGCGGCGGCATGGGCCTGACCGGGATCATCGTCGAGGCAACGCTGAAGCTCATGCCACTGCAGTCCGCGTTCGTCGACCAGACGACGATCAAGTCAGACAACCTCGAGGAAACGCTGGCTGCACTCGAGGACCGCCGCGCCGCCACCTACTCGGTCGCCTGGTTGGACTGCCAGGCCGCCGGACGCCGGATGGGCCGTGCCCTGGTAATGCTGGGCGAGCACGCGAGCGGTGGCACGCTGCACGCACCGCGCAGGCGGGCGCTATCCGTGCCCGTCGATTTCCCCGGCTGGCTGCTGAACCGGCACTCGATCTCGGCGTTCAACGCGCTCTACTACAACCGCGTGCGCGCAAGAATCTCCGCCCGGCGCCTTCATTACGAACCGTTTTTCTACCCGCTCGACAGCGTGAACCATTGGAACCGGCTCTATGGCAAATGCGGCTTCACCCAGTACCAGTTCGTCATACCCAAAGCGGCGGGACTTGCCGGCACGAGCGCCATCCTGAAAAGAATCGCCGCATCCGGCCGCGGATCGTTCCTGGCGGTGCTGAAGGCGCTGGGCCCGGAGAATGCCAACTACCTGTCGTTCCCGATGGAAGGGTACACGCTGGCGCTCGATTTCAAGCTGCAGCCGGGATTGTTCGAGCTGTTCGAGGAACTGGACGCGATGGTCCTCGACAGCGGCGGCCGGATCTATCTCGCCAAGGACTGCAGGCTTAACGCAGCCGGCTTCCAGCGCGGCTACCCGCGCTGGGAGGCATTCCAGGCAGTACGGGACAAGTACGGCGCCCGCGGAAGATTTGGATCCCTGCAGTCGGAACGCATAGGGTTGGGCTAGGTGCAGCGCATACTGATCATCGGCGCGACCTCGGCCATCGCTGAAGCCGCTGCGCGGCGGTTTGCGGCACGGGGCGCGCGGCTGTACCTGCTGGCGCGCAACCTCGAACGGTTGCGCGATCTCGCCAGCGACCTCGCGATACGGGGCGCGGCCGCCGTCGACTGCGCTGTGCTGGACGTCAACGCGTTCGACCGCCACCCGGCCGCGATCGAGGACGCGGCGCGCGCCATGGGCGGCATCGACGTCGCGCTCATCGCCCACGGCACTCTCGGCGACCAGGCGGCCTGCGAGCAGAGCATCGACCTCACGCTGCAGGAACTGAGCACCAACGCAATCAGCGTGATCTCGCTGCTGACCTTGCTCGCCAACCGCTTCGAGACGCAGGGAGGCGGCTCGATCGCCGTTATCAGCTCGGTCGCGGGAGACCGGGGACGGCGCTCCAATTACGTGTACGGCGCCGCCAAGGGCGCCGTCACGATCTTCCTGCAGGGCCTCCGCAACCGGCTGCAGCGGTCCGGCGTGCATGTCCTCACCATCAAGCCCGGCTTCGTCGACACCCCGATGACCGCGGCGCTCGAAAAAGGTCCGCTGTGGTCGTCGCCGGAGCGGATTGCGCAGGGCATCGAGCGCGCACTGGAGGGAAAGCGGGACGTCGTATACCTGCCGGCGTGGTGGCGGCTGGTAATGACCGCCATCAAGCTCATCCCTGAGCGGATCTTCAAGAAGCTGTCGCTCTAAGACTCCGCCCCGGGTCAGCGCGATTGCGGCGCAACGCGATCGCCGCGTCCGAGCAGCACCATCTTGTGGTCGGCAAACAGCATGCGCCAGCCGGTCAGCGGGAGCTGCGGCATCTGCTTGATGCGCTCAAACTCCCACCACAGCAACAGCATGTAGCGCACGTCATAGTGCGCGATGAAGTCGAGCAGGAGCCGCTCGTCCGAGTACAGCTGCGAGTAGTACTCGAAGTACCGCTCGCCGTAGGCGTCTATGCGCGAGTCTATCGCCGGGCGCAGGCGCGGATAGAACTTGTGGACCAGCTCGGCGCCCAGCTCGAACGAATTGAATACATTGCCGCGCAGATCGCGGTTTTCCACGTATTCGATCAGTAGCGGCGTGAACTTGCGGGACGACACGCTGTACGGATGCTCGCCCTGCAGGTTGCCGTAGCGCAGGAGCATGCCGCCGCCGGCCAGCAGCAACACCAGCAGCAGCGCCAGGGCCCCGCGCGTGGCGCGCGGGCCGATCGCGACCGGGCCGATCACTCGCGCCAGCACGTACAGCGACACGAACGCGAACAGCACGACGTGCCGCTGGCGATCGGTCGAGAGATAGCCGAACGCGAACAGGAGCAGGACATCAGCCGCGCGGAGCTTCCTGTGGCAGGCGATGACGACCGTCAGGCACAGCGCGAGGAGACCGAGGTAGGCCCAGAAACCCCGCGCCCGCGCAAAGCCGGGCGAGAACGTGCCGCCCCATTCTATGATGTATTCCCGCGTGACCGCCCACTGCGCGAAATCCCACGCGAACAGGTACAGTTGGTAGCCATAGGGATTGACCAGCGTCGCCAGGAACGTGGCCGCGCAGCAGATGAAGTAGGGACGCGCCGCCAGGATGGCCGCCCGCAGACTGGCTCGGCCAGGCGCCCCCTTGGCGGCAAACGCCGCGGTTATCCCCTCCCCCGCCCCGATGCAGGCCACGATCACCAGCGCGATCGGGAAAGAACCATGGCTATTGGCCCAGACCAGCGCCAGCGGAACGATCCAGGCCAGGAACTGCCGTCTGCGGGTCAACTGGTACTCGGCGAGGAGATTCAGCAGGATCAACAGGAACAGGTAGGCAAAGATCTCCGGCCGCATGAAATGACGGTAGTTGGCGACAGCCATCGTCACGATCGCGAGGAACAGCGAAACCGGCAGGCTTGACGTGAGGCGATGGGCAAGCCGGCAGCAGAGCGCGAAGAGCGCGATGCCGAGCGCCCCTTTCACCCAGATGAGCTGGTCGTAGCCGAGCGCTTCGTGGAGCAGGTAGAACACTATCGAAGCCAGCCATTCGTGAGCGTGAAACGGGTAGTCCCGCGCCTCGGTGAAGGCAAACAGTACCGTGTCCGGTATCTCGCCGCTGTTCCATATCATGCCGCCGATAGTCACCTGCAGCCAGAAATCGTTGCTGCTGAGTGGCACCGCGGTAAGAAGCACCACCGCGCAAATTGCCGCTGCAACTACCGTTGCGCGGAGCGCCTGGTCTGCGATGTCGGGACGGGCGACGTTCAACATGAACTGGGAATCTGTCCGGCCTGGGTCCGACAAACCACCTATAGCGCCAGCATCACGGTCGTCAGCATCACCGCCAGCACGGCATAGCTCGCTGGGTCGCGCAGGGCATAGATGAGCGGGTCGTCGTGCATCTCGCCGCGGCCCTCCCTGACCCAAGCGCGGCAGAACCAGTAGAACAGCGCCGGGCATGACAGCCACAGCCACTCCGGGTGCGCATAGCGCGCCGCCACGTCTGTGCTGTTGAAGTAGAGGGCCAATACCGCCACTGCGGCGTAGCCGCTCGCCATGCCCAGGCCGCGCAGTCGCGGCAGGTCGACCGCACTGTAATCGCGCCCGGCAATGCCCGCGCCGCCGCCCGGAACACGTAATTCCGTGCAGCGCTTCACCAACGCGATGCCCAGGAACAGAAACACCGAGAACGCCAGCAGCCAGAACGACAGCGGCACCTCGATCGCGATTGCTCCCGCCGCCACGCGCAAGGTATGCAGTCCGGCCAGCACCAACACATCCACCAGCGCGTGGCGTTTGAAATACAACGAGTAACCCGTCGCCAGCACGACGTACGCCAGCAGCGCCCACATGAACTTGAGCGGCAGCCATGCCGCGATGAGCAGCGCGGCCAGCGGCAGCGACAACGCCAGGACGGCCCCGTGCGCGGAGGAAATTGCACCGGCGGCAACCGGGCGCGTCCGCTTGCGCGGATGCTGGCGGTCGGCCGGGGCGTCGAGCAGGTCGTTGAGCACGTAGACCCCGGAGGCGCACAGGCTGAACGCCAGGAAAGCCAGTGCAAGTTGACCCAGCGCATGCATGTTGGACCACTGGTGCGCAGTGAGCAACGGCACGAACAACAGCAGATTTTTTGCCCAGTGGTGAACGCGCAGCGCATGCAGATACGGTTGCCATCCCGCAACGGGGGCCTTGAACACCTGCATCACACTGGTTACGCGTTGCGCCTCGGCCAGCACGCGCGACGACGCGTTCACCACGACGGCACCGTGCGCGCGGCGCCAGATGGCGACGTCCCGGCGCGCGTCGGCGGCATAGTCAAAGTCCCGCCCGCCGGTGTATGCGAGTATCGCCCGCAACTTCGCCTCGCCCGACAGGTTGGTCGCGCCATCGGTCGCGAGCACGGCGGCAAAGATCCCCAGGTGCCGTGCGACCTCCTCGGCGTAGCGCCGGTGCGACGCGGTCGCCAGTACCAGGGCGCGCCCGCGCGCGTGCTCCGCCTTCAGGAACTCCAGGAACGGCGCGTCATAGGGCAGCCCCGCCGCATCGATATCCGCACGCTGCGCGACCTGCTGCTTGAGATGGGCCTTGCCCCCGATCAACCAGACGGGAAGCAGGCAGGCCTGGAGGGGTTTGCGCCGCATCAGGTTGAGCACGCCTTCCAGCAGCAGGTCGCTGTGGATGAGTGTGCCGTCGAGATCCACGAACAACGGCGCATCCGTGGCTGGCGACGAAGCCGCGGCGCGCGACTCGCGCCCGGTAGCCGCCCGAGAGGTAAGGCCCTGCTCCGCCGCCTGTTCCGATATCGCCACCGGTATGCGCGGGGATTCCGCCGGCCCCGGTTTCAGGCCGGCACTTTGCTGACCGTACGCAGCATGGCGTCGCGCTCGGCAAACCACTCTTTCGAGTACTCGCAATTGCGATACTCGTCGAAGTACGGACCGCCCAGGGTGTAGTGGACGACCGCGGCATCCCGGCGCGGCGGGTTGTAGCCCACGAGGTGGTTCCAGCGGTCGGGGAGCGCGCCGATGAGGTCATCGCCGCGCAGCCACTTGAACTGGTGCAGTTCAAGCCCCGAAGCGGTGTTCACGTAGTCCGGCGTCAGCGCACGGCAGCGGGAGTTGTTGAAAAGCATCACGCTCGACCAGTTCTTTTTTTCGTACTTGCTCTGCGGCTCGCCGAGGAATTTCACCGTTTCCTTTGGCACGTGGTGGTGCTTGACTACCATCACGGCGTAGCGGTCGTCCAGCAGTTTCCAGAGGCTGGCGATGTCCTGCAGCATCAGCATGTCGCAATCCATGAACAGGGACCAGCCCGCATAACCCGAAAAGTGCGGCACCAGGAAGCGCGAAAACGAGAAATCCGTGCTTTGCAGCGGATGGCGCGCGCGCGTGAGCACGCCCCCCAACTGGGACAGCATCAGCGGCGTAATGGAGACCGGCTGCGAAGCGCGGGACTGGATGCTGTACGCCAGAACGCTGTACGAAACCGCCTCGCGCGGGTCGAAGCCGATGAACACGTTGATCATGGTATGCCGCTCAATTTTGGTGAAGGATAGCATGCCGGGCCAGCTGATTCACCTGATTGAATTGCTTGAGGAAGCCGCGTGAAATAAGGCGTAGCGGGCGGGACATGCCTGGGCTAGACTTGCTTTCTTTCAAACACCAAGAAGAACATGCCCAACCGGAACGTGAAGCTGCTGTTCGCCCTGTTCATGCTGTCGGGATTCACGGGGCTGATCTACGAATCCATCTGGTCCCACTACCTGAAACTGTTCCTCGGCGCGGCGGCGTTTGCACAGTCCTTCGTGCTCGCCGCGTTCATGGGCGGCATGGCGCTCGGCGCCTGGATTGCGAGCCGCATGAGCAGACGCATTACCAACCTGCTTGCCGCCTACGGCTGGATCGAGGCCGTCATCGGCCTCGCCGCGCTGGCGTTTCACGAAGTCTTCATCCTGCTCACCGACGCCTCGATGGACCACGTCATACCTGCGCTCGGCTCGCCGAACGCGGTCGAAATCTATAAATACACGCTGTGCGCTGTGCTCATCGTCCCGCAGACGGTGCTGCTCGGCATGACCTTCCCGCTAATGAGCGGCGCGGTGATCCGGCGCAGCCCGGAGGCCAGCGGCCACCACCTGGCGATGCTCTATTTCACCAACTCCATCGGCGCTGCCGCGGGCGCCCTGGCGGCGGCTTTCCTGCTGCTCGGCTGGCTTGGCATGCCGGGCACGATGCTTTTCGCAGGCCTGCTGAACCTCATCCTGGGCGCGGTCGTGCTCGGCATCGCACGGTCGGGGGAGCCGCGGCCGCTCGCCGCCTCCCCTGCCAGTGGAGCCACTCCTGCCAGTGCGTTCCTGGTGCGGCTGTTCCTCGCCGCCGCATTCGTCACCGGGGCGGCTTCGTTCATTTACGAGATTGCGTGGATCAGGATGCTGTCGCTGGTGCTCGGCTCCTCATTCCACGCATTCGAGTTGATGCTGTCGGCTTTCATCACCGGGCTGGCGCTGGGCGGCCTGTGGATACGCCGCCGCATAGACTCCATCGCCGATCCGGTGCGCTTCTCCGGCATGGTGCAGCTCGGCATGGGGCTGGCGGCGCTGGCGACCATTTTCGTCTATCACCAGACCTTCGACTGGATGTCATGGGCGCTGCGGGCATTCCAGCGAACCGACGAAGCCTACCCGCTGTTTAACCTGTTCAGCCATGCCATCGCCTTTGCCGTCATGCTGCCGGCGACCTTTCTTGCCGGCATGACGCTGCCGCTGTTCACCCATGTACTGCTGCGCGGCGGCCACGGCGAGCGCGCCATCGGCCAGATCTACTCCGCCAATACGCTCGGCGCAATCGCAGGGGTCCTGCTGGCCGTGCATGTGCTGGTCCCGGAAACCGGCGTCAAGCTCACGCTGGTGCTCGGCGCCGCGATGGACATCCTGCTGGGAGCCTGGCTGCTCCGGTATTCCGTGGCGGCATTGCGGCGGGTTCACGCTTTCGCGGCATTGATCGTCGGCATGCTGGCCGCGACGTTGACCGCGCGCGCCAGCGTGCTGGAACCGGAGCGCCTCTCTTCCGGTGTGTTCCGCTATGGCATGGCCAAGCTCGAGAACACCGATATCTTCTACTATCGTGACGGCAAGACGGCGTCAATCGCTGTGCGCCGTTCCACCAACAATACGGTCGGCATCGTCACCAACGGCAAGCCGGACGCCAGCATACAGCTTGAGCCGGGCCAGCCGCCAACCGGCGACGAATACACCATGGTCATCGCCGGGGTGCTGCCGCTGCTGATCAAGCCCGACGCGAAGACGTTCGCCAACATCGGCTTCGGATCCGGCCTTACCACCGAGACGCTGCTTTCGCACAGCGGCCCGAGGGTGATCGATACGGTCGAGATCGAACCGGCGATGGTGTCGGGGGCGCGCGCATTCGCCCCGCGCGTGCTGCGCCCCTACCAGGATCGGCGCAGCAACATCCATATCGAGGACGCCAAGAGCTTCTTTGCGCGACATGGCAAGCGCTACGACGTGATTGTTTCCGAGCCCTCCAACCCGTGGGTCAACGGGGTGGCAAGCCTGTTCACGACCGAGTTCTACAGCGACATCAAGCGCTACCTCGCTCCGGGTGGCTTGCTGGTGCAATGGCTGCAGCTGTACGAATTCAACGACCGCCTGCTGGGCTCGATCCTGGCCGCGCTCGGGGAGAACTTCGAGGACTACGAGGTGTACGAAACGAACGGGCTCGATCTTATCGTTGTCGCCGTTGCCGAGGGCCGCGTGCCGCCCCTCGGGCCGCTGCCGGTCAAGGAAAAGGTATTCATGCAGCAGCTCGCGCATCTCAGCATCACGCGACACGAGGAAATCGCCGCGCTGAGCCTGGGGACCAAGCGCGACATCTCCCGTCTGCTCACGCCGCTCAACGCCCCCGTCAACTCGGATTTCCACCCGTTCGTGCAGCTCGAGGCACCGCGTGCCCGCTTCCGGGGCAGCGTCGCCCTGGCCCTGCCCAACATAAGGGGCGTGCCACTGCCCGTCTTCGAGATGCTGAGCGGCAAAAAAATGGCTTACCTGCATGAGCCCTTGCCTGCACACGTTCCTTCCATCGGCCTGCGGATACAGTCCGCGGCCCTGGCGATTGCGCGCGGCCTCCTGGATCGCAAGGCGAATCCGCTGGACACCGCCGAACCGCGGGCGGTGTCGCCGCTGCTTGCGCTGAAGCGGCCTGGCGCGCTGTGTGGAGCCACCGTATCCAGCGCAACACTTGACGAATTGCATCGCGCAGCCGAGTTGACTGTCACCCACCTTGCGCCGGACCTGCGGCGCATGCTCTGGATCGAGCGCCGCTGGCTTGATTGCCCGCCCGCCAGGATTGCGCCCCAGGCGCGCCAGCGGCTCGATCTCTATGCGGCAATCGCCGCGCGCGACGCGCGCGCGATGCATGCGCTCGCGGATGCGTTGCTGAAGCTGGGATCATCGGAAGGCGGTGACGAGTGGGGGCGCTACCTCCTGGTCACAGCCATGCTGGGCGCACGGGCTTCCGGAGAGCATGCGGAGGTACAGCGGTTGTGGGAGGCTTACCGGAAACAGCTCTACAAGGGGGCCATTCCCTCGCACGTGGTCTATCTCGTCAACAAATAGGTATCGCTCCCGCCAGCATCAAGGCGGCGCCGCGGCCTTTGGCAAATTGCGCCAGCAATCCTCGGTCGGCGCATGGGTCTTGGGCGGCGGCAGCAGCCCGGTGCCGGGTTTCTCCAGCCGCTCGAGATTATAGATCGCGCCGGAGAAACGCCGGGCCGATGCAAGCCGGTACTGCTGTTTCGCCTCTTCAATGCAACCCAGGCCTTCCAGGGCAATTCCCAGATGATGGCGGGCCGCGCCGGAATCCGGGCGCAGCTCGATCGCGCGTGCAAGATATGGCATCGCCCCCCGATACTGCTCCTGGTGGAGATGAATCGCCCCGCGCGCGTAGAAACAGTCAAAAGTCGCCGGATAGTCAGCGATGCACCGGTCCGTGACGGCAATGGCCTTGTCCAGCTGATCGCGATAGAGATACTCGCGGCCCAGATTGTAGAGGGTCCGGGATCCGCCGGGAACGGCCCGCTGCGGGAGTTTCCCCGCCGCGTCCTCCCACAGCGCGAGCCCGCTCGAGAACGTCTGCAATCGCTCGCGAGCCGGCAAGAACAGCAGCGGCAGCGCAAACAGGCAGAATACGATCGCGGGACGGCGGCCCAGCCGGCCCAGCGCGACGGCCAGCAGCACCATCAGGCCCGGCGCCCACATATAGCCGCGGTAGAGGACAAACGGCTCCTGGTAACGAATCGTAGTGAATTCGACGAGAAACAGTATCCACGGGAACAACAGGCCGAATCCGGCCACGCGGGTGAGCGCCCCCCTGCGCAGGAGATGCAGGCCGAGCAGTCCGTAGCCGAGGAATGCCACTACCGCCAGCACTGCCAGCGGCAGCGGCCACGAACCCGCAAAAGCGACCCGAACGTCTATCGCCATAGCGCCGGTGTCGGGCCAGATCCATGACGCAAGGTAGCGGAAAAACAACCCCGCCTGGGTGACGGCGCTCTCCAGCCAGGGAGAACCGAGGACGCCGGTCGAGCCCGGGGCGGCGCCGGCGCCGGCTATCTGCGCCGACACCACTTCAAAGTCCGGTTCGTAAGCCGTGCCGATCTTGCCCTTGACCAGCAGGGCGACGAGCACAGCGGCCGGCACGCAGCACGCAAGATACAGCCCTGCGTGGCGCAATTGGAATCGCCGTTCCGCAGCTACGACCAGTCCGGCGGCAATGGCCGCTGCCGGCAACAGCACTGCGGTCTCCCGGCTCAGCACGGCGACCGTGTAAAACAGCGCGGCCGAGATCGCGTCAGTGTACGCGCGGCGACTCAGCCCGCGCAAATAGAGTACGACCGATAACAGCGAGCATAGCGTCGCGAGCACCGTCATGCGCTGGATCAGGTAGCCCGCGCCATACACTGCCACGGGGTGGATAGCGAAGACGGCCGCGGCGAGGAACGCCGGCACATGCGCCTCCAGCCCCGTTTGCAGGGGCGCACCTTGGCCCTGGGCCGCGTAGCGCTGGAGATCGAAGATGAGCTTGTAGAGGGCCAGCGCGCAGCCCATATGCAGGGCCAGGCTGACTATCCGGTGCGCCTCCATGCTGCCCCAGACCACCTGCACGATGGCAAGAGAAAAATACGGAGGAACCCTCAGTTCGAGACCGAACGGGTGCGTCGCGTAATACGAGAACAGCCGCCCCGAGAAGAATCCTTGGTCGTCGAAGACCGGCGGGTTGGCGAGGAACGGCAGGTAGAGGCCGCAGGTGAGACCGACGATGAGGCAGGTGCCGATGAGGACAGGGAAGCGGGTCATGGCGTTTGCGACTGCGTGCACCGGAGAACAGGCAAAAAAAGAGGTACCCCGAAGGGTACCTCTTTTTCACTACTGGATTGCTATTACTGCCCGCGGCAGGAGCCCGGCAGATATTTCTTGTCGAGGTCGGTGCCGGTGCTGCCGCACAGCCAGCCGTACAGGCCCATGCCCATGTCGGTAGCGGAGTTCGCCGGCTGGCCAGCCTTGAGCAGCGGGGTCAACGTCACGAACTTGCCGTTGACGTCGGTGCTGATGTTCTGGACCTCGGCCGTCACCTTGCCGCTGACGTCGGTCGACAGCGCCTTCACGTACTTCGAAGTAACGCCGGCTTCGCAACCCCACGTGTTGGCAGCAGGTGCCGTACCACCGGTCTGATACACCTCGGTAATCGACGTACGGCAGGCGCTCATCGCCAGGATCACCTCGGACATCTTCGCCCGGACGGTGTAGTCCTGATACGCCGGCAGCGCAACCGCTGCCAGAATACCGATGATCGCGACCACGATCATCAGTTCGATAAGCGTAAAGCCCTTCTGGACATAACGCATTTTGAATACTCCTTTGTTGATTAAGTCTATAAAATACAAGCAATTTTCATTGCTCGCACCCTTGGCTGAGCAAGGTCTATGCCAACGGCAATAGGCTCGAAAAGTCCGTTAAAAACTGCCGGTCTGCCCGTGTGGCTGTGGTCTTTTTGGCATGGTTTATCAATGGCCGCGAACGTTGGTTTCCTCGACTTGTCACTAAGTGACAAAAAAGGTCACCCGTTGCTGTCCTCGCACCATCGGCTCCACATGCGCCGGTACGCGTTTTCCAAGTCCCGCACGAACCCTGCCTCGTCCATCAGGGGCGACGCGAGCAGGCGTCCCCGCAGCGAAGCGCGCAGCCCGGCCAACCCTTCCGGCTTGCCGGCAAGCTCTACCGCGCGGCGCACATACTCCTCCGCGGTTGGAGCGATCCATTCCGACAGGCCTGCGGTCGTCAGAATGCTGGCCGCCCCGCGCGATACCGACCTGGTTCCCGACAGCGTGATTACCGGCACCCCCATCCAGAGCGTGTCGCAAGTGGTCGTGTGGCCGCTGTACGGGGTCGTGTCCAGCGAGATATCAACCGCGTCGAACCAGCGCAAGTACTGATCCAGAGGAACGCGCGGCGCGATGTTGATGCGGGTGGCGGCGATCCCCGCCTCCGCGCAATCCCGAAGCATGCGCTCCTTTGCGTATCCTTCCGGCACACCGACAACGACCAGACGCGCGTTCGGCAGCCTGGCCAGTATCTCGGACCAGAGCCTGCGGGTAGCCCCGGAGATCTTCGGGGCGTCGTTGAAAGACCCGAAGGTAACGAACCCGTTGCGCTTGCACGGCGGTTCGGTGGCATGGTCGATCGAGAGCACCGGGCGATAACACCACACGCTGTGCGGCAGCCGCACCAGGGTTTCGCTACTCAGGTGCTCGACTTCCCCTGGCGGATCGGTGCATGCATCGCACAGGCGGTACTGAATGCGCGTCAGGCCGGTGGTGTTCTGGTAGCCCAGCCAGGTTGCCTGCACCGGGGCCGGCTGTTGCGCGAAAACCTCGAGCTGTGGCGCCCCCGAATGTCCCGCCAGGTCGACCAGGATGTCGATCCCGTCGCGGTTGATCGTGTTTGCCAGCTCCGTTCTCGACAGCGCCGCGGCTGGCCGCCACACATCGACGTGCTGCGACAGTCGCTGCGTATACTCGTCCACTTTGCTGCCGGTCGAATAGCAGTAAACCTCGACGGCGGACCGGTTGTGCCGCTCGAGCACCGGAATCATGAAAAGCGCAACCACGTGGTAGTGAAGGTCTCCGGACACGTAACCGATGCGCAGCCGTCGCTGCGGGTCGCGGCTGTTGCGGAACGGCGCAAAGCGGGCGGGGTAAGCCCTTTCCAGTCGCTCGCCGAACGCACGGTGGCTCGCGGCGAGCGCCGCGTCCGAGGTTTCCTCGGAAAAGTTGAGCGTATACAGCTCGGATGAATCCAGATCAAACCGGTCCGGCGAGATTCTTCTTGCGGATCGAAATACCTCGAGCGCCTCGCCGATCCGCGATTCGCCGCGCAGGATGTTTCCCAGCAGCTGGGACGCCAAGGCATAACCCGGCTCGATATCCAGCGCCCGCCGCAGGGCTGTCTGGGCTTCGGCGCGTTTCCCCAGCTTCAGCAACACGTCACCGTAGTTGTACCATGGCCCCGCAAGATCCGGCTGCAGATCGAGGGCGGTCTCTAGCGCAGCAGCCGCGGCCGGGAAGTTTCCCTGCGTATCGTAAACATTGGAGAGCACGACGTGAGCCTGCGGAAAACGAGGTTTGCGCTCGACCGCCGCACGCAGCAGCTGTTCTGCCCGCGCAGTCTCCCGCCTCGCGTATAGCAGCTTTCCAAAGTTGTAACAGGCGTACGGCTCTGCCGGATCAATTGCCAATGCAACTTCGTAGGAGCGGGCCGCATCTTCCGCCGCGCCAGCCGCCTCCAGCCCGATCCCCAGGTTGAGGTGGGCTCTTGCATAATCCGGCGCGATCCGCACCGCTTCGCGATAGCGCTCGCACGCCTCCTGCAACCGGCCGGCATCCTCGGCGCGATTGCCCTCTGCAATCAAGCCATCTGACATCTCCTTCGCCGAGGACCCGCTTGCCGCCCTCCCGGAGGGTAGCAGTCGCTTCAGAAAATCGCTCAACATCGTCATGCCGTCATGATTGCCCACCACCACCGCCGTTGCACCACTGGCGCCACATCTGCCGGTAGGCCCCTTCGAGGTCCCGCACGAACCCCTCCTCGTCCATCAGGGGCGACGCCCGCAGGCGACCACGCAGCACCGTGCGTAGTCCGGCCAGCTCCTCCGGCTTGCCCGCAAACTCCACGGCCCGCCGCACATACTCCTCCGTGCTTCCGGCTATCCAGTCCGTAAACCCCGCGGTAGTCAGGATGCTGGCGGTACTGCGCGAGGACGACCGGGAACCGGGAACGGTAACAACCGGCACGCCCATCCACAGCGCGTCGCACGTCGTCGTCCCGCCACTGTACGGCAACGTATCCAACGCGATATCCACGGCGCCATACCACCGGTAATAATCCTGCAGCGACACGTACGGCAGCACCTTGATCCTTGACCGTTCTATCGTGGCGCCCGCGATATCCGCCACCAGGTCGGCCTGAGCGCGACCCTCCTCGACACCGAGGACCACCAGCCGTGAATTGGGGACCCGGCTGAGTATCTCGCTCCATAGCTTGCGCGCCGGCCGCGAGATCTTGAGCGCCTGATTGAACGAGCCGAAAGTAATGTAGCCGTTGCGCGCGAACGGCGGCGTCGGCTCGGGCTCGACCTGGATGAAGGGTCGGTAGCACCACTGGCTGTGCGGCAGCCGCACCAGCGTCTCGGTATGGTGACGGTCCGCGACGCCCGGCGGATCGGCATAGACGTCGGAAATGCGATACTGGATGCGCGTCAGGCCGGTGGTATTCAGGTATCCGAGCCAGGTCGCCTGGACCGGGGCGGGCTGTTGCGCGAAAACGGCAAGCTGCGGAATGCCAGTATGTCCCCCCAGGTCCACGAGGATGTCGATCCCATCGCGGTTGATCCGTTCGGCGAGCCCCGCGGCAGGCTGCGACGAGACATCGCGCCAGGCGTCCGCGTGTTTCGCAAGCTGTCGCGTGTAGTCGTCCACCCGGTCGCCGGTCGAATAGCAGTAGACCTCGACCGCGGACCGGTCGTGCCGCTCGACCAGGGGAATCGTAAACAGGGCGACCACGTGGTAACAGAAGTCCCCCGACACGTAACCGATGCGAAGGCGCCGCTGCGGATCCCTGACGTTCCCGAATGGCGCGAACCGCGGCGGATGGGCCTTCTCGATCCGCGCGCCGAACGCCGCGTGCCGCTCGAACAGCGCGTCGTACGCAATCCGCTCGGAGCTGTTGAGGGCAAACAGCTCGGCAGACTCGAGATCGAGATCGTCCGGACAGTGCTCGCGCGCAATACGGTACAGCTCGATCGCCTCATCGGTCCGGCACTGCCCCAGGAGCGCCCCTCCCAGCATCCGGTAGGCGCGGAAGTGACCGGGGTCGGCAGTGACCGCACGGCGAAACGCGTTCTCCGCCTCGCGCAATCGCCTGAGCTTCCGCAGTACAAGCCCGTAGTTGTAGAGCGCGTCGGCCCAGTCCGGGCGCCGCTCGAGCACCGCCTCCATTTCCGCCGCGGCGGCCGGGAAGTCGCCGCGCTGGTCGCAGATGTCGAACAGCCGCGCATGCGCATCGACGAAACCGGGGTCGCGCTTCAGCACGGACCGCAGCAACTGCTCTGCTTCACCGTGCTCGCCGCGCGCAATGTGTAGGGTCGCCAGGTTGTAGGTCGCATCGACGTTCCCCGGATCGATCGCAATCGCGCGCCGCAGCGCGCCCTGGGCATCTTCCAGCCGGTTGAGTTTCCACAGCACGCCCGCATAGAGGCACAACGCGCCGAAATCACCCGGCCGCAGCCTCAACGCTGCTTCGAGAGCCGCCGCCGCCGCATCGAGGTTTCCCTGGGACCCCAGCACCCCGGCCAGCACGACCTGAGCCTCCGGAAACTCCGGGCGGCTTTGCAGGGCCTGCCGCAGCAGTCGCTCCGCCTCTACCGGCGCGCCCCGTGCATGCAGCAGTTTCCCGAGGTTGTAGCTGGCGAACGGCTCCGCCGGATGGATCGCCAAAGCTGCTTCGTAGGAACGAATGGCCGCGTCGGCCGCGCCGGTTGCTTCGAGGCCGATCCCGAGATTGAGGTGTGCCTTGGCATAACCCGGCGCCGCCAGCACCGCCTCGCGATAGCGCTCGCACGCCTCCTGTGCCCTGCCAGCATCCTCGGCGCGATTGCCTTCGGCGATCAACCGGTCGGCGACAGCGTGGGCCGGAAGCTGGGGGTGATCGCGCGGCGCGGGCGCGCCAAGGATGGACGCGAGGCGATTCAGCAGTTTTCGCACCATGAACCGCGCATCAAGAGCACGCAGCCGCCGTCGCTCAACTGCCTGGCGGCTTGCCGGGGGTGGTAATCAGGATGACGAGCTCGTAAGTCCAGGATTCGACAAACGCAGGGGGATAGCCCGCCTCCTTGAGCGCCCACTGGAACTGGTTGCCGAGCCGCGCCCTCTTGTAGAAGTTGAGCTTGTGGGTGCGCGCATACTTCCCCGCGCGCGCGAAGATTGCGTCATGCGTATTCCGGATTCGCTCCGCCGCTTTCTTGGTGCGGGCCTCCAGCGCCGAGGGTGGAACACGCTTCACGAGCTCCGCGGCGATCGCCGCCGCCAGCTCGTCGACTTCCCTGATGCTGAACCACTCGCGTATGCCCATCGACCGGCCTCATTGGGATAGAAACGCGCCTGAAACGGCCATACCGCAGGGCGCAAAAACCTATTGCGTGGGGGGTGGAATATAACCGGGAATCCTCGTTACATCGACTTCGTCTATCTGCTCGGGTTCGAGGAACTGCCTGGCATATTTTTCGTAGACCCTCTCCCACATGAAAATGTCGAACAGGTCCGGGTCGATATGCCCGTTCAGCTTGAACTTGCCGAGGATGGTGAGCGATTCGGTGAGCGTCTTGCCCTTCTTATAGGGGCGGTCCTTGGCGGTCAACGCCTCGAAGATATCGGCGATGCCCATGCAGCGTGCCTGGACCGACATCTGGTCGCGCGTGAGGCCCCGCGGATAACCCTTGCCGTCCATGCGCTCGTGGTGGCCACCGGCGTACTCGGAAACCTTCCTGAGATGCTTGGGCCAGGGCAGCGCTTCCAGCATCTGGATCGTGACCTCGATGTGGTGATTGATAATCTGGCGCTCCTCCGGGGTAAGCGTGCCATGCCGGATGGTGAAATTCCGGATTTCCTCCTCACTCAGGAAATCGCTGCGGGTCCCGTCGCTGCTGCGCCATTGGTAGCGTCTGGCGATCGCCAGCACGCGGGCAATATCCTCGTCCTTCATTGTCTCGCTGCCGATGTTAGCAAGCCGCAGAAAATCGCGGTCGGCTTCGATTTCGCGGATGCCGGCCAACAGTTGCGCATCACCGACGACGTCGGCGCGCCCCTGTCCGAGTTTCTCCAGCCGTGCCCGGAGCAGCGCGATTTCCGCGTCGCGCTTGATTACTTCGAAGCGGGTGTCGATAAGGACGACGCGGTCAAAGATGGTCTGCAGCTTGGTCGCCTTGTCCACCACATGCACTGGCGTCGTTACCTTACCGCAATCGTGCAGCAGCCCCGCAATTTTGAGTTCGTAGCGGTCAGCATCCGTCATAGTGAAATCCCGGAGCGGACCGACCTTGCAGTTATTGACCGCCTCGGCCAGCAGCATCGTCAGCTGCGGCACACGCTGGCAGTGCCCGCCAGTGTATGGCGACTTGTCGTCGATGGCGGAGTTGATCAGTCCGATGAAGGACTCGAACAGGTTCTCCAGGTGAATGATCAGCAGCCGGTTGGTCAGCGCAATCGCCGCCTGCGATGCGAGCGACTCGGCGAGGTGCTGATCGGCATCGGAAAACGGGACCACCTCGCCGGTCTCGGGATCCTTGGAATTGATCAATTGCAGCACGCCTATGATCTCGGCCTCGTGGTTCTTCATGGGCACGGTCAGGAACGAGCGCGAACGATAACCGGTTTTTTTGTCGAAATTCTGGGTCCCGGCGAAATCAAAGCCTTCCGCGGTATAGGCGTCGGCTACATTCACCGAACGGTCATGGTGCACCGCGTACGCTGCGATCATGGTATTGATCGGCTTGCCATCCTCGTCGAAAAGGTTGATGGGGTAGAAAGGAATCTCGGCACCGGTGGTGCCGCCCATTGCAATACCGAGTGTATCGTTGCGGATGATCTCGAACTTGAGGGTTTTCTCCTCGGTCATCCGGTACAGCGTGCCGCCGTCCGCGTGCGTAATTTCCTTGGCGGCAACCAGAATGCCCTCGAGCAGGCGGGCAATGTCCCGCTCTTGCGAGAGAGCTATGCCGATGCGGTTAAGCTGCTCGAGGCGCTTGAGCAGGTCGACCGCGCCCTGCGATGAGCCCGCATCCGTCGGGGAATTCGCTATTTGATGCAAACCGCGCGCACCTGCTGAATGTCCGTGATCCCCTGCAATACCTTCTCGATGCCGTCCTGCTTGAGGGTCCTCATTCCATCCTCGAGCGCCGTTGCAAACATTTCGGTGACACGCGCGTGCTCCTGGATGTTTTTCTTGATGCGGTCGGTGCCGATCAGCAGCTCGTGCAGGCCCAGCCGGCCCTTGTAGCCGGTGTTGCCGCACGCATCGCATCCCTTGGCGGTGTGGAGAATGATTTCACCCTTGTCGTTGCCGAACTCCTTTACCCAGCTCTCGTAGAGTCTATCGCGCGAGCCCTTGGGGTCCTTTTTCCAGGTGGCCGTATTCTGCAACTCGAGCGAGTACTCCTCAATCAGCGCACGGATTTCATCCGCGGTCCCGACGTGCGCCACCTTGCACTTGCACAGTCGGCGCGCAAGCCGCTGGGCGAGGACGCCGAGCAGCGCGTCGGCGAAGTTGAACGGGTCCATCCCCATGTCGAGCAGGCGGTTGATCGATTCCGGCGCGCTGTTGGTATGCAGGGTGGCGAACACCAGGTGGCCGGTAAGCGAGGCCTCGATGCCAGTCGCGACCGTCTCCTTGTCGCGCATTTCCCCGACCATGATCACGTCCGGGTCCGCCCGCAGGAACGCCCTCATCGCGATCGCGAAGGTCAGGCCGGCCTTGGGGTTCATTTGCACCTGACGCAGGCCCCTCTGCGTGATTTCAACCGGGTCCTCGGCCGTCCAGATCTTCATCTCCGGCGTGTTGAGGTAACCCAGCACCGAGTGCAGCGTGGTGGTTTTGCCCGAGCCGGTGGGTCCGCACACGAAGAACAGTCCATACGGCTTGTCGACTTCCCGCTTGCACAATTGCAGGTTGCGCTTGGAAAACCCCATCTTGTCCAGCGGCATCGGCTCGCCCGCCGAGAGTATCCGCATCACGATGTCCTCCACCCCGCCCTGGGTCGGAATGGTCGCCACCCGCAGTTCGATGTCGAGCGGGCCGAACTTCTTGAACTTGATCTTGCCGTCCTGCGGCTTCCTGCGCTCCGAGATGTCGAGATCGCACATGATCTTGAGGCGCGCGCAGATCGCGCTGCGGTAGCTGCCCGGCACCGAGATGTACTGCTGCATGTCGCCGTCTTTGCGGAAGCGGATCTCGGTCTTGGCCTTGCCCGGGTACGGTTCGATGTGGATGTCCGAGGCGCCCTGTTGGTAGGCGTCGATGATCACCTTGTTGACGAGCTTGACCACCTCGTTGTCGTTCGCTGCATTAGCCATGTCCTCCGCGCCTTCGACCGGCGCCGCGTCTTCTTCATCGAGCGTGCCGAGTATGTCGCCGATATCGCCGGGGTCCCCTCCGAACCCGCCGCCGAACAACTGGTCGAGCGTCTGGTCGAACTCGCGATTGGTGGTGACCTTGAAGAGGAACTTGCCCTTGGAATAGACATTGCTGACCATCTTCGAGGCCTTGATCCGCTCGGGGTCCGTGGCCACCACGATGATGCCGTCCTTGCTGTCCTCCACCGGCGCCCAGCCGTTGGTCTTGCAGAAGTCGCGGCTCATGTTCTTGATCAGGTCGGTCGACTTGATACGGTCCGCCCTGAAGGGCTCGTACGGCACGCCGAAATAGGCCGCCAGCGCCTCGCCCAGCGATTGCAGCTTGACCTTGAATTCCTCGATCAGAACGGTCTCCATATCGAGGTTCTTGCGCCGCGACGAGCGCTGCGCCAGCTCCAGTTCTTCCGCCGATATCACCGCGCTGGTCACCAGCCCGTCGTACTTGGTTCGCACCTGCGTCAACGGGCCCTGACGCTGGCGGAAAGCGATGGACAGCGTCTCGCACAACTGCACCACGCCCTCCTCCATCGCCAGGGTGAACGGCTGCCCGTTCCTGGAGTTGATGATCTGCACCACGCCGATCAGCTCCCTGGTCTTGTTCTCCAGCACCGGCGAGACCAGCATCTGCTTGGTGCGGTAGCCGGTCTTGGCGTCCACCGCCTTGAGGAAATTGAGCTGCGG